>Ga0307375_10002853_pt1 | contig 17378 bp, 18 predicted proteins | sample TR1MG_FD_202531 | JGI IMG/M metagenome (GOLD analysis project Ga0307375, IMG submission 202531) | Soil microbial communities from Risofladan, Vaasa, Finland - TR-1 | ecosystem: Environmental > Terrestrial > Soil > Coastal area > Acid sulfate soil | place: Finland: Risofladan, Vaasa | collected... | reverse complement strand
GGACCCGGTGAATGCGAAGCTGCTGGAAAAGACGCTGCTGGAGCTAAAGGATGAGGGCAAGGCCATCCTGTTCTCCACGCATCGCATGGACCAGGTGGAGAAGCTGTGCGACTCAATTTGCCTGGTGAACAACGGTGAGGCGGTGCTATCCGGGCGCATGCGCGAGATCAAGTCGCGCTATGAGCGCAACCACGTGGTGGTGGAGTTTGAAGGAAGCGCGGAGTTTCTGAAGTGCAGCGAAATCGCCGAAGCCGAGAATTTCTCAGGCCATGCGGAGATCCGGTTGAAGCCGCACGGCGACGCGCAGAAGCTGCTGCACGAGGCTTCCGCCGCGGCGCGCATTTTCCGCTTTGAGCTGGTGGAGCCGTCGCTGGAAGAAATTTTTATCCAAACCGTGGGAGGCAAAGTGAATGCGTAACATGCTCCTGATTGCGAAGCGGGAATACCTGGAGCAGGTGCGCGGGCGCGCCTTCCGGATGACCACGGTGGGGCTGCCCCTGGTGTTCGCACTGATTGTCGGGGTTGGCTATCTTTCCAGCAAGGGGATCGGATCGAACCGGCACATGGCCGTGGCGTCCAATGACCCGGCGCTGGCCGGCCAGATACGCGACCAGCTGGAGGGCAACAAGTCGGCAAAGGCGCGCGTGGACGTGGTGGTTCCGGCCACCCTGGCACAACGCGACGCGCTGGTGAAGCAGGTGGAAAACGGCGCGCTGGACGGGCTGCTCTGGGTGCATACGCAGCCGGGCAAAACGCCGATTGCCGAGTACACTTCGGCTTCTTCTGGCGACTTTATTACCGCGGCGCGAATTACCTCCGCGCTAAACCATGCCCTGCTGGACGAAAAGTTGACCGCCGGCGGAATGCAGCAGAGCACCGCGGACGCGATGGTGAGCGGAGTCGAGCTGGCCACCTTCCAGGTGAAGAAGGACGGCAGCGTGGCGAAGAGCAACGCCGAGGCCTCTTTCTGGAAGGGCTACGTGATGGCCATTTTGCTCTCAATGACGACCATGATTTACGGAATGAACGTGGCGCGCTCGATCATCCAGGAAAAGACCTCGCGCATTTTTGAAGTGATGCTCGCCATCGCGAAGCCCGGAGATCTGCTGGCGGGCAAGCTGATCGGCGTGGGCGCGGTGGGCCTGACGCAGATTGCCATCTGGCTGGTGGCCGGCGCGGCCATCCTGTTTTCTCCGTTTGCCGCGGCCATGATGACCGGCCAGCTTGCGGTGCACTTCACGTGGACGGAGGCGATTCTGTTCCCGGTGTACTTCCTGCTGGGGTATCTGCTGTACAGCTCGCTGTTCGCGGGCCTGGCGGCCACGTGCGAAACCGAGCAGGAGCTGCAGATGTATATGCCGCTGGCGGCTGCGCCTACATGGCTTAGCTTTGCGCTCATCCTGCTGGTCATCAATGACTCGAACTCCTTCTGGTCGATTGCCGCGTCTCTGTTTCCGCCCACCGCGCCGGTCATCATGTTTCTGCGCATGGCCTCGGAGATTCCTCCGCTGTGGCAGTTTGCGGTCTCCATTGCCCTGCTGGTGGTCAGCATTGTGGGCGTGTTGTGGTTCTCCACGCGACTGTATCGCGTGGGCATCCTGATGTATGGCAAGCGGGCCACGGTGCCGGAGCTGCTGCGCTGGCTCCGCTACAGCTAGAATCGGGAGAATGACCGCAAAAGCCAGCCCCAGATTCACACTGGGCCAGCGCCTTGTGCTGGCGGTGGTGCCGCGCGTGGTTTGGGCGCTGCTGTGGGTTGTGGGGCTTACTTGGCGCTATGAGGTCATTGCCGAAGAGGGCGTGGAGCCGGTGCTTTTCGGCCAGCGGCCCGGGCCGGAGATTTACTGCTTCTGGCACCAATGCGTTTTGCCATGCACCCTTTACTTCCGGCACGCGCTCGCGGTGATTCTCATCAGCCGCAGCTTTGACGGCGAGCTGATTGCGCGCATCCTGCAAATGTTCCACTACGGCGCGGTGCGAGGCTCCAGCTCGCGGGGCGGCGGCGAGGGCCTGCTGGGCCTGAAGCGCGTGATTGAGTCGGGCCGGACCGCGATCTTCACGGCCGACGGACCGCGCGGACCGATCTATCAGACGAAGACAGGGCCCATCAAGCTGGCGCAAATGACCGGCGCGCCCATCGGTGTCTTCCACCTGGAACCGGAGCGGGCCTGGACGATGCGCTCGTGGGACCGCTTCCTGATTCCCAAGCCGTTCACGCGGATTTGCGTGAGCTGGGCACAGTGGACGCGCGTGGAAGCCGACCTGCCGGCGGAGCGGTTGGAAAGCAAGCGGCAGGAGCTGAATGACGCGCTCGAACGTGCGCGCATGCGAGCTCTGGCGCACTTTGGGCGGACCGCGCAATGAGTGGACTGCGGGTGTCGGACTTTGACTTTGCCCTGCCCGAGGAACAGATTGCGCAGGAGCCGCCGGCCGAGCGCGGGCAGAGTCGCATGATGGTGATGAACCGGCAGACGGGCCAGGTGCGGGACTCTACGTTTGTCGAGTTCCCTGCTCTGCTGCGCGCGGGAGACGTGCTGGTGCTGAACGACAGCCGCGTGATTCCGGCGCGACTCTACGCCAGGCGCACGGTGGTGCGGGACAGGCAGGCGCCCAGCGGGCAGGTGGAGGTGCTGCTGACCGAGCCGGCAGGCGAAGGGCGCTGGCGGGCGCTGGTGAAGCCGGGGCGCAAGGTGGGCGTGGGTGAGCGGCTGGTGTTTTGCGCTGGGGACGAAACCGCGCAGCCGGAAACTGCGGAGTCGGGGCCTGCCGAACCTGAAACAGAAGTGCTGGAGGCTGAGGTTCTGGAGCGGGGTGCGTTCGGCGAGCGGCTGCTCGAGTTTGCCCCGGTCAAGGACTTCTTTGGCGCACTTGAGCGCATCGGGCACATGCCTCTGCCGCCCTATATTCACCGCGCGGACCGGGCGCCGGACCGGGAGCGCTACCAGACGGTCTTTGCACGGGAGCGCGGCTCCGTTGCGGCGCCCACGGCGGGGCTGCACTTTACCTCGGCGGTGCTGGAGGCCGCGGCGGCGCGCGGCGTTGAAGTGGTTCGAGTGACACTGCACGTGGGACTGGGCACCTTCGCGCCGCTGCGCGTGGAGCGGGTCGAGGAGGTGCATCTGCACCGGGAGCGCTACACCCTGCCGGAGGCGACCGCCGACGCCCTGAATCGGGCAGGCCGGGAGAAGCGCCGCGTGGTGGCCGTGGGAACTACCGTGGTGCGTACCCTGGAGCACTGCGCGCAGCGGGCCGGGGAGGGCCCTCTGGAGGCCCACACCGGGCAGACGGGGATCTTTATCTCGCCCGGTTTCCGGTTCCGGGTGGTGGATGCCCTGCTGACCAACTTCCATCTGCCGCAGTCCAGCCTGCTGATGCTGGTGAGCGCGCTGGCTGGCCGGGATGCGGTTCTGGCCGCCTACGAGCATGCGATCCGTGGCGGTTACCGGTTTTTCAGTTATGGGGACTGCATGTTTGTTGGCTGAAGCGGCCGGGAAGGAACCTCACCGAGGGGGAAATGGGAGCAAGAGACCACTGCGACGCGGTGCAAAGTCACTAACGCTCGAAGAATCATACAGGGAGCTGTGGAAAACCGGAGTAGGAAAAATCTTCCTGCCTGTGTATACCGTGTGCTTCACCGGACAGGAATTCCCGTAAACATGCGTGTACAGTAACTAAAAAGGAGGAGGCTGTATCGCATTGAAACAAAACAGGCTTGACTTATCCCAAATTGGAGGCACAATTGCTAACAGTAAGGCAGCACGTAGGTACAATTTAGGCACGTTGGGGGTTTCTGCTTGGGTTCGATTGCGTGGTGGCCGATTCTTGCGCCGACACTGGCCGTCCTCGCCGTGGCGACATATACGGATATTCGGAGTCGGCGAATCCCAAACTGGCTGGTATTTCCCTTCATGGCTGCGGGCGTTGCGGTTTCCGTGTGGGTAGGCGGTTGGCCGGGCCTGGCCCGGAGCCTGGAGGGCCTGGGATTGGGTATTTTGCTTTTCGGAATTTTCTTTGTCATGGGCGGCATGGGCGCCGGGGACGTGAAACTGGCTGCCGCGATTGGCGCATGGGTGGGCCCACAACAGCTGATTCTGGCCCTGGTGCTGACGGGCATTGTTGGCGGCGTCATGGCGGTGGGCTGGGCGGTTTCGGGCGGTTTTCTTGGGGAGTTGTTCTCGGGCACAGGGGACGTGCTGTTTGGGTGGACCAAGCGAAAGGGAAAAGGGAATCCGGAGCTTACGCTGGCGAATCCCAAGGCACGCAAAATGCCCTACGCCCCGGCCATTGCGATTGGCACACTGTTGTCCTTCTTTGCACATGGGCGTTAGCGGACTGTGCAAGCAGGGGTCAGATGCGTCAGGATGGCAAGGGAAGGAAAAAGCAGCAACCCAGTAACGAGGGCAACAGAAATTAGGAGTTAGAGACCGGTAATGGCAAATATCATGCAAGATCCCGATTTCCTGAAGTCCAGTGGACTGTCAGTGGCACTGATTGGGCCGCACGACCAGCGGCGCCGCATTGTGGCCAGTGCGTTGGCGGGCGTGAATGTGACCCAGGTGCGGGAGTTTACGGCGTATCCCTCCAAGCTTTCGGACGTGCCGAGGTTGCTGGAGCAGGGTTACGACGTGGTGATCATCGATCTGGACAGCGACCAGCAGTACGCGCTGGAGCTGGTGGAAGCGATGGCGGGCGACAACGCGGTGACGGTGATGGTCTACTCGATGCAGACCGACCCGAACGTGCTGATGAACTGCATGCGAGCCGGCGCCCGCGAGTTTCTGTCGCAGCCGCTGACGGTGGGGGTGCTGAACGACGCCATCAACCGGGCGACGTTGCGTCGTCCCGCTACCAAGATTTCGAACAAGCAGGGCGGCAAGGTACTGGTGTTTCTGGGCGGCAAGGGCGGAACTGGAGTCACCACCGTGGCCAGTAACTTTGCTGTTTCTCTGGCGCAGGAATGTGCCCAAAGTACCCTGCTGATTGACCTCGATCTTCCCCTCGGAGATGCGGCCCTGAACCTGGGAATCAGCCCTCAGTTTTCCACTGTGGATGCGCTGCAAAACTACAGTCGGCTGGATTCCAACTTCCTGTCTAAGTTGTTGACAAAGCATAGCTCCGGCCTGTTTGTGATGGCAGCTCCGGGCAAGTTTCCACAGGTGGAAATCAACAATGAGGCTGTGGAGAAACTCATCGCCATTGCGCGGATGGGATTCGATTATGTGGTCATCGATGCCGGATCGCGGTTTGATTTGAGCGGAACGAAACTGGTGGAGCAGGCCGATACGGTGTACCTTGTGATGCAGGCAGGCATTCCTGAACTGCGTAACTCCCACCGGGTGATCTCAGAGTATTTCAAGTCGGGCGGTTCCAACCTTGAGATCGTTTTGAACCGATTCATTCCCAAGGCGGGTGGCGTCGATGAGGAACATATTGCCAAAGCTTTGACGAGGCCCGTGCAGTGGAAGATTCCCAGCGATTATGTTGCGGTGCGGCGGATGCAGAATGAAGCCAGCCCGCTGGCCCTCGAGGACTCAATGATTGCGAGGGCAATTCAGGAAATGGCCCGCGCGGCGTGCGGCATGCCCGCCAAGGCAGAGAAGAAGAAGGGGTTCAGCCTGTTCGGCTGAGTCCAAGTTGTTGGCGATCTTTGACGATTCTTCAATTTTTCGGAACGGTGCAGCGTGGAACAACTGAATCTTGAGAATTTCAAATCGGAAGTACACCGTACTCTGATCTCCAAGCTTGATCTTGAGAAGCTCTCGCGGGTGAACTCAAACCAGGCGCGGCAAGCCGTGTCGAGCATCATCAGCGAGATCATCAGCGACCGCCGGGTTCCGTTGAGCTTTGACGAGCAGGAGAAGATTCAGACCGACCTTCTGGACGAAGTCTTTGGACTAGGGCCGCTGGAGCCGCTGCTGAAGGACCAGAAGATCTCCGACATCCTGGTCAATGACAAGGACCATGTCTTCATTGAGCGTGGCGGCCTGCTCACCCGGGCGGACGCTTCGTTCCGCGACGACCGGCACCTGTTGCAGATTATCGACCGCATCGTCTCACGCGTGGGACGCCGCGTGGACGAGTCTTCGCCGATGGTGGATGCCCGCCTTCCGGATGGTTCGCGTGTGAATGCAATTATTCCCCCGCTGGCGCTGGACGGCCCTTCGCTGTCGATCCGCCGCTTTGGAACCGGTCCTCTGGCGGCCAACCAGCTGGTGCAACTGAAGAGCATTTCCGCTGAGATGATGGAGCTGCTTTCGTCGGCGGTGCGTGCACGACTAAGCATCCTGATCTCCGGAGGCACGGGCGCCGGCAAAACCACCTTCCTGAATATTCTTTCGCAATACATTCCTCAGAACGAGCGCATCATCACCATCGAGGACGCGGCGGAATTGCAGCTGGCCCAGGAAAACATTGTGCGGCTGGAGACGCGGCCACCCAACGTGGAAGGCCAGGGCGCCATCCGGCAGCGCCAACTGTTGATCAACAGCCTGCGTATGCGCCCCGACCGCATCGTCATTGGCGAGGTCCGCGGCGAGGAAGCATTCGACATGCTGCAGGCCATGAACACGGGCCACGAGGGATCGATGACGACAGTCCACGCCAATACCGCGCGTGACGCGTTGACCCGACTGGAATCCATGGTGGCCATGAGCAACCTGAACCTGCCGGAGAAGACAGTCCGCCAGCAGATTGCATCGGCACTGACGGTTGTGGTGCAGTGCACCCGCCTGAGCGACGGCACCCGCAAATGCGTAAGCATCCACGAGATCACGGGCATGGAAGAGAACGTGATCAGCATGCAGGAAATCTTTGCTTTCCAGAAGAAGGGTATTGGACCGAACGGCAAGGTGCTGGGCGTCTTCAAGCCGAGCGGCATCCGTCCACGGTTCCTGGACCAGTTGCGCACCGCCGGAATCTTCCTGCCGCCCAGCCTGTTTGAGCGGGTTACGGAAGTGAGCTAGGGGAAAAGAGGTCTTCTTCGATGGTTTTGATTATCATCCTGGTCTTTGTCGGAGTCTTTGTAGTGGTTGCGCTGGTGGCCGCCGCCACCGGTATGGGCGCGACGCCGCAGGACAAGCAGATGCTTGCCCGGCTGGACTCCGCGCTTGCCACAGGCAAGGGCAAGGCGGAGATGGCAGATTTGCTGGTGGATGTCCGCAAGAGCGATCTGTTGAGCAACATCCCGTGGATCGACCGGGTGCTGCGCAAGGCGGAGGTCACGCCGAGGCTTCGTAAGCTGCTTTACCAGGCAAACCTGAAGTGGACCGTAGGCGGGCTGATGCTGATGTGTGTTGCTGCATTTGCCGTTCCGGCCTACATCATGTATCTCAGAACCAGCTCCATCCTCTTCGGTCTGCTCATCGGACTCGTCGTCGGTTCCCTTCCCATTGTGTTTGTGGTGGGCAAGCGCAATAAGCGGATGAAGAAGTTCGAGGAAGGCCTTCCTGAGGCTCTGGAACTGGTGGTCAGCGCGCTTCGCGTCGGCCACAGTTTGAACTCCGCGCTTGGACTAGTGACCCGGGAATGCCCGGATCCGGTTGGACCCGAGTTTCGAGTGACTTTTGACGAACAGAACTATGGCCTGGAGCTGAAAACGGCCCTCGACAACATGACTGCTCGCGTTCCATGCCAGGACCTGAAGATTGTGGTGACAGCCATCCTGATTCAGAAGGAGAGCGGCGGCAACCTGGCCGAGGTACTGGAAAAGACGGCTGAGGTGATCCGCGGGCGCTTCCGGCTGAAGCGGCAAATTCTGACCCACACGGCGCAGGGCCGCATGACCGGCATCGTTCTTACCTGTCTTCCCATTGGCCTCGGGTGCGCGCTGTATTTTATCAATCCGGAAATGATGAGGATCCTCTGGACACACCAGGTTGGGATTTACCTCCTCTGGGCCGCCGGTATCATGATCATCATCGGTGGCCTCATCATCCGCAAGATCGTCAACATGGACGTTTAGAAGGACGACATGGGAATTGCACTGATTTCGTTTATTGCCGTATTTCTGTTGATTGCAAGTGCAGGTCTGCTCATCTTCTACCGAGAGACTCTGCAGTCCCGCATTTCGGCAGTGATCAATCCGCAATCGCAATCAAGACAGCAGAAGTCGCTCAAGACAACGATCCTCGATACGCGCTCAGTGCTGGAGAACGTGGTGGAGCGGTTCGAGCGCGTGGTGCCCAGAACCGACGCGGAAACGGGCATGGTGCAGCAGCGCCTGATTCGCGCCGGCTACCGCGAGGCTTCCACCATCAAGTTCTATTACGGAGCCAAGGTCCTGGTGCCGCTCAGCCTCTGCGCCATTGCGCTGGTCACCGGCCTGGCCAGTTGGAATCCGCTTTTTATTTACATTCTTTGTCTGGGTGTTGGCTTCCTTGCGCCGGATCTCTGGCTGGGAAGATTGATTTCTCGCCGGCAGTTGGCGGCGCGCAAAGGCCTGCCGGATGTGCTGGACCTGCTGGTGATCTGCGTTGAGGCCGGGTTGAGCCTGGATCAAGCCACAGCGCGTACGGCCGAGGAGTTGCACGGCTCCCAGCCGGTGCTGAGCGACGAACTGAGCGTAGTGGCCTTGGAGCAGAGGGCCGGCGCCCCGCGGTCAGAAGCCTGGAAACACTTGGCCGACCGCACCGGCGTGGACGCCATCCGAAACTTGGTCTCCATGTTGATTCAGTCCGAGCAGTTTGGAACCAGCGTGGCCAAGACGCTGCGCGTGCACTCGGATACACTGCGGGTCAAGCGGGTGCAGGAGGTTGAGGAAAAGGCGGCCAAGCTGTCAGTCAAGCTGATCTTTCCGCTCGCATTCTTTATTTTTCCCTCGCTGTTCCTGGTAACGCTGGGACCGGCAATGATCATCATGCAGGAATCGTTCAAGGGTTTGTTCCATTGATTCGATAAGGAGAATATGGAATGGAAGTTATCACGATTATCCGGGTTGTGGCTGGCGTGTTGTTCGGCGTTGTGCTGGTCATGCTGATCCAGCGCCATCGCATTCGGGTAAAGTGATCGAGGCCGGACACTCTGGGGGCCAGAGAGCGGCTGGTTTACTGAACACTTTTGGTAAAACGAATCCAACAGAAGGGAAGGGAGAATTCCAATGGACAACACCATGATCATCCGGATCGTTGCCGGTGTGCTGTTTGTGATTGTGCTGGTGGTACTTATCCAGCGCCGCCGCACCAAGGCCAAGTAGCCACTTCCGCAACCGAAAGGGGAGGGCAGCCACGGATGGCACGCCAGACCGTAGCGCCCACCCTCACCTTTCTTCCGAGCAGGCTTGGCGTGCTCGATACCTATATTTTCACGACATTCAGAGCGGAAGATTTCTGAGGAACAGGCCCAGAACAAACCTTCCCTTGGGAGTTGGCGGGGGAGAGCAAGGTCCGGAGATGGAACGGTCACAGTTCCACGCGCCAGAGTTGTAGTTGGGTATCCGATTCTACCGTCGATTTGGATTGAGGTACGGCAGGGTTTGGAGCGCGCACCGCATGCCGACGGGTTCCAGGTGGGTGAGGGGACATGGCAGTCCAAAAGTTCTGTGTGTACAACCAAACCCGCGAAAGCTTCCTGAGCCTGGGAGTGACCGTCGCCAATGTCTTGCCGGCGATCCTCAAGGATATGCTAGGTCAACTTGACTTTCAGGCCGACGGCGGACTCTGGCTGACGCCCTTCCACGGAATGCCGTCCGTAGTGGGCATTACGCCAGTCGACCTGGTTTATCTCGACACTGAGTTTCGGGTCCTTAAGGAGGTCGAATCCTTCCCGACCATGGCCGCGGAGCCGCCAAAGGAAGGCGCGGCAACTGCTCTGGTACTCCCGGCCCACACCATCTACTCGTCACAGACGCAGCCAACCGACCAGTTGGTGATTTGTGTCGCGGAGGAGATGGAACGCAAACTGGAAAAACTCTCCGGCGCATTGAATGCTACAACGGGAATAGCCCCCACGGAAGCAGCGGCGAGATCCGATCCTGGCATTGGGAAATCCGACGTATCCCATTTGCAAAGTCCCCCAATCCACGTACAATCCACCTTTCAGGGGTCAGATGAGATGAAGAATTTCGAGCCGAGAACCGGCAGGCCGAACTCACTGAAAACCTGGCTCCAGAATTGGCTGTCCTCGGACCGGCGCCGCTCGTTGAGGCAGCCATTACCTGGACTGGTTGCCTATTACTGGACCGGCAGCACTCCGCGCGCCTACCAAATCTCCGACATCAGTTCCAGCGGCTTTTACGTGTTGACGGAGGAGCGCTGGTTTCCTGGCACGCTGGTTTTGATGACCCTGCAGCGGACCGACAGCCTGGGCCGCAACCTGGACGACTGCATTTCAGTGCAAACCAAGGTGGTTCGTTGGGGCAGTGACGGGCTAGGACTGGCGTTTGTGCTGGCTCGGACAGCCAGCTCCGACAACCCTAATAGCGCGCGGGAAAATGGCGCTGACCGAAAGACCCTGGAGCGGTTTCTGGAGCGGTTAAACGAGCCTGCAGATGATCGCATGCTGGTTCCCCGCTGATCCAATTCTGAACGCATCGTTTCGTGCTTGCCCTGAAAAGCAACACCGCATTCCCCCAGGCACTCCCGAGTGCCCTTCCCTCCTTACAGCTTTTCTTCCGCAATCGCGCAGCCGCTTTCTCCCCCTCATGCGGCTTTCCTGGACATTCTGCAAATGGCCAACGGACTGCGCTCGCAAGGTCACGCGCCGGGCGAAGTGTCGAGTCTTGGGAATTTCAATCCTCACCTGCAAGACACGCGGATTCCTCCACGCGCTTCCTGGCAGGTGCGAGGCTAGTGGCCTTCGGGCATGATCAGCAGAACCTCAACCCGGGTGGGCAACCCGTTCTGCTTGGCGGGGCGAAACTGCCACTGCTCCAGTGCGCTGATGAGTTGCTGCGTTTGCCCGTAGTGGGGCGGGATCATGAGCTCAAGATGCTCAAAGCGCCCCTTCTCATTGATGTAGCCATGGACCATCATGGCATTCGCGTTCACGTAGTCCGGGTCCACGTTGGGCCGCATCATGTAGTAGGGCCATGGAGCCTGCATCTGCTTGATGTGCCCGGCATTGGACGCATTGACGGACGCCGGCAGTGTGTACTGTAGAACCCAACTCTTGGCCAGGCCCACGTGCAAAAATACGGAGTAGAGCAGGCGCCCACCCCAGATGCCAGCCGTCTCAGGATATTGTTCCTGCATGGCCGAGCCGACTACGACCACACCGTACTGGCCGTTGAGGGGCAGCTTGATGGGCGTCAAGGTAAGCGAGGGACCGTCGCCGGCGCCAATGCCGGGTCCTGAGGAAGTGCCGGTTGAGGCGCCGTGCCCTGCGCCCTTTCCTGGGCCGCTTCCCTTTCCTGCTTCATGGCCAGCTCCGTTCTTTCCGCCGGATGCTTTGGGATCGTTGGCACCGTCAGGATTTCCCAATCCATCACCTGGAACGACGGAGGTTCCACGGCTGCTGGGATCGCCGTTTCCAGCGCGCATGGCACTGCCAGAGTGCCCGGGCGCCATGCCCCCGTCTTCTGTTCCCTGTGCGGTCTGGTTGGCGGGTGGCAGCGCAAAGGCTCCCTTGGTCATGTTGAGGTTGGAGATGGAGAGTACCGCAACGCTCGATGGCTCGTTCATTGAGGCCGAGGTGGTTTCCGGAACCAGTTCCACCGGCTTAGGCCCCTGCACCGTAATCGGGGTCGTGCTAGAAGGCAGCGGCATGGGCAGCGGCGATGAGAACGGCGTGGGCGTAATGGCCACATCCGCCAGGTGCTGTGCTGCGTTAGGCGGCGCCAGCGAGGCGCGAACATTGTTGAGCACCGGAGGCCGGAAGTGCGGCGGCGTCATCATGCGCACCTTGGGCTGTGGGGTGGACCACAACAGCAGTGCGGGCACCGGCGACTGTTTGATCTCCATCTTGATGGGCATGTCCGGCTCCACCACCGTTTTGTCCGCGAGTTTGAGACGGGCCACCTTGCGCACGCTGGATGCCGGCGCCTCCAACTGACCGTGGGCATTCGCGGCGTGCTGGGCGGAGTTCGCATCGGAATCGAGAGATCCGCTGCCAGAGGCTGGCTTGGGGTAGAACTGAGACTCGTCGATGTCTACCTGGCGCAGGATGTAGCGGTCGGCGGCTGCGTCCATGTTGATCCTGGGCGCATAAAGGAAACCGAACGCGACCATACCGACCACGCCAAAATGCACGATCATAGAAACCACAAAGGCCGAGGGCCTGTTGCGGGCCGGAGGTCGCTCCGTGAACAGCGAAATTGGACGGGAAGTCCTCATCTGCAAATCACAATCCCCCACTCCTCAACCGCTTGCTCCTACTTTATATGCATCCTTGCGGAATGCGGACGTGCCCGTGTTGCCGAAGCAGATGCCCCGGCTCAAAGCGGTAGACGTGGCGATACGAGATTGGGGAGGGAACAACTCGCGGTTTGATCCGCGAGGGTAAGGTTCAGCATTTATGTGTCTACTCTGTTCTAAGTGTATGGGCTTCTCCGTGCGAGCACCAGCGTCCGAGCCCACAAGGCACGGTACTTTGGCGTGGAATGTTAACCGCGCGCCTACATGGCCGCAGTTTCCTTTGGAATAGTGCTTGAATGGGCACAGAAAAACCAGTATCTTCGTGCCTAGCAATCCATGGGAAGCAAGTCGGCGCAACCTGGCGGGATATCCGTTCGCACACATTTTTTGCGCCGGCAACGAGAAGACAAACGGGCCCAATCAAAGGTAACTAGACAAAGACAATGCCGTCACGCATAGTTGCTGAACACGGATTGGGGTTTGGCAAGTTGTCTCGTCTGCCAAGCAGCGCAAGAACATGCTGCAAGTTCACTGGGCAACTCCCCTGTTCGCAATGAAACGGCGCTCTCCGGTCAAGGGCTTTTTGATGGAGTTTCTCCCGGGCTCGGACGCGTTTTGTGACCTGTTATCTTTGGCGGAACGTGGCTGCTGTGATGGGTTTTTTAGTTGACGGACTGCCTCAAGAATGGTGCTATACTTCAACGGCGTTAGACCTGATTTAGCGCTCATTGAAGTGAACCTCTAACTCGGCGTGACCCGTTTGCCGTTACCTTTCGCTGCCGCTTGTGCCAAGGTTCCGGGGAAGGCGAATGGCCGCATATCTGGTGAAGACAGGATTCTGAATGAACCGAAGACTGCTGATCATCCTCCTAAGTGCTTTTGTCGTCGCGGCCGTGAGTACCTTTGTTGTGGTGCGCATGGTCGGATCACGCATGACAGCGGCAAAACCGGTGGCTTCAACAAAGCTGGTTGCGGCTGCAAAAAACATTCCGCTCGGAACGGTGCTTGCCGCAGCTGATCTGACAAGCATCCAGATAGTGGGCCAGGCTCCGCAAGGGGCCATTCTAGACCCGAAGAACGCGATCGGGCGCGGAGTAATCTCGCCGATCTACACCGGTGAGCCGGTTTTGACCAACCGGCTGGCTCCTCTTGGCTCTGGCGGCGGACTGGCCGCAACGATTCCGACAGGTATGCGCGCCATCGCCGTCAAGGTGGACCAGGTGGTCGGTGTAGCCGGCTTCGTCACCCCGGGCATGCGCGTGGACGTGCTGATTTCCGGCGTTCCTCCGGAATCAAAGAATAATCAGCAGACCGAATCCCGAACCATCTTGCAGAACATTGCGGTGCTCTCCGCCGGTACAGATATCCAAAAGGATGCCGAAGGCAAGCCGCAGCAGGTTCAGGTGGTCAACTTGCTGGTATCTCCGGAGCAGGCTCAGGTGATGACCTTGGCGAGCAACGAGAAGATTCAGTTGGTGCTTCGCAACCCACTCGATACCAAGATTGCTCCTGTTCCAGACACGATGATGGCGAACTTGTTTGCAAGCCCCAATCAGGAACACAAAACCGCGCGGGTCGCAAGACGCGTCAAGGCGAAACCTCCGACCTTCACCATTCAGGTCTACAACGGTGCGCAGAAGACTGAAGAAAAATTTGCTTCTCCCGGGGGGAAACAGTGAAAGCCAGATCCAGCGTCACATTCGCCTGCATCAGTGCATTGACCTTCCTCTTGAGCACCACTGCGGCCTTCGGAGCTCAAGCTGCCAACGCAGCGGCTCCCAATGCCGCACTCCCCTCGCAGGATTCTTCCAACGACCTGTCGGTAGCCGTCGGCAAGTCGGTGGTTTTGGACTTGGCGCGTCCTGTGATCCGCATCGTCGTCGGTATCGGCGCCTTCGCTCAGGCCACGGCAATCAGCCCGACGCAAGTACTGGTGAACGGACAGAAATCGGGTGAAACCTCCCTCATTCTCTGGGACTCGGGCGGCGGCAGACAGTTCTTTAATGTGACCGTGAGACCCAGCACCTACGAGATGAACGATCACCTAGAAGGCGTGCGCCGGGAGTTGCGCATTTCCCTTCCCGGGCAGGATGTGAAGGTAACCGAGGAAAGCGGCACAATCTTCCTCCGCGGCGTAGTGGATGACCTGAACAGCGCCAACCGGGCTGTCACCATCGCCACCACTGCGGGAAAGGTGATCAACCTGCTGGATGTGAAGGTTCCGGAGGCCCAGCCGCAGATTCTCCTCAAGGTGCGCTTTGCCAGCCTGGACCGCAGCAAGAGCACCCAATTCGGCGTGAACCTGTTCAGCACGGGCTTTGGCAACACGATCGGCTCGACAACCACCCAGCAGTTCAGCCCGCCCAGCATCACGTCAGCGACCGCGGGCGCCACGGCAAATCTCACGAGCGACCTGAATTTGTTCGCCTTTTATCCAGGAATCAACCTGGGTGCCACCATTCAGGCTCTCGCATCAAAGAACATGATTCAAATTCTGGCAGAGCCGAACGTCTTGACGGAGAACGGCAAAGAAGCCAGCTTCCTTGCCGGTGGCGAATTCCCCTACCCCGTGGTTCAGGCCGCTGGTTCGGGCGGATCGGCTCCCATCACGATTCAGTTTAGAGAATACGGTGTGCGCCTGAGCTTCTTGCCGACCATCACGCCCCGTGGAACGATTCGGCTTCAGGTTGCGCCGGAAGTCAGCTCTCTGGACTACGCGAATGCCGTCACAGTTGCCGGATTCACGGAACCAGCCATCAGCATTCGCAGCGTGAAGACCGAAGTGGAGCTCAAGGATGGTCAGAGCTTTGCCATCGGCGGCCTTCTGGACAACCGCGATACCGAGGTATGGGAGAAAGTCCCGTTCCTCGGCGACATCCCAATCCTTGGCAAGTTTTTCCAATCGCTGTCCAAGACCAAGTCCAACACAGAACTCATCATCATTGTGACGCCTGAGATTGTGGAGCCCGTGAAGGCGGGTACGATTCCGAATCCCAAGTTCCCGGAATCCTTCATGCCGCCCAACTCGAACACGCCCATGCACACACCGGATGCAAAGACGCCCGCGACCACGCTGCCTCCTCCTCCTGCGACCATGCCGGTGGAGCAACTGATAGATAGTATGAAACCAGAGACTCAACTAAGCGGTGGCGGCGGAAGTTCCTCCGGAATGAGCGGAGGAGGTTCCGGCTCCTCCATGGGACCTCACTAAATCGAACAGCCAGGACAAGTCTGAACTTCTCCTGGCACAACAAGGCACTTCAAGTGAGCCCCGCCTCTTGGTGGGGCTCACTTATTCGCGGTCTGCGAAGCGCAAAGGACGACAGATATGTTGCAAGCGAAAGGGCAAACCGCACCGCCCATGGAACGCTCAAACATTGACGACAGCACGAAGCCTTCACTTCAAGAGAATGATCCAGCCTCTTCTCAAACTCGCAACCCGACAGATCGGCTTCAGGTTCTGAATGTCAATCGGCAAACGAAGCTCGCAGAGAACCTTGAGGTGGCGTCCAGCGGGCCTGCTCGCTCGAAGGGCCTTTTGGGCCGCAAGGGTCTGGAACCGGGAGGAGGCTTGTGGATTGTTCCTTGCGAGGCCGTCCATACCTTCTGGATGCAATTCCCGATCGACCTGGTTTATATTGACAGGAAGCATTGCGTGAAGAAAGTCCGTGGAAGCGTTCCACCCTGGCGACTCTCCGCCTGCCTCAGTGCGCACTCCATTCTCGAGTTGCCAGCAGGGACAATTCAAACCTCAGGAACCTGCCCCGGGGATCAACTGGAGTTTCAACCTGGCCGGCAGCAAGCTCCGCCGGCGCCCATCGAAGTCCCCCGATCCAGCTGAAAATCACTTCTAAAGGGGTACTCGTTGTCGCCCCGGGATTAGGCGCGAATCCATCAAAAGCTCGAAATCCGTAAATCTTTGATGAAATAGCTACTTACTGAACGTTTCCCACTTTAGTGTCATGTATACGGCCGATCGGTTCGGCATCAGGAACATGTAAACGGCTGTTTACACTCCCGAAAGCGGTGCCAAGCTGTAAGCTATTCATTTCATTGAAGTATTAGAATTCTAGAAGATTGGCAAGCAACGTGCAGCTAGTAGGGCAAACCAGCCTGCGGCTGGAACAAATCAAATCCTGGAGAAAAAAGACAAATGAATAACCTCATGCTTAAGATGTTCGTCAAGATGCAGACCCTTCTCGCCAACGAAGAAGGCCAGGACCTGGTCGAGTACGGCCTCGTCGTTGCTCTGGTCGCTTTCGGTGCCGTCGCTGCTCTCAAGAGCATTGGTTCGGAACTCGGCGTTCTGTTTAGCTCCATCAACTCGATCCTCACCAGCGCGGCCTAAGCAACACGGATCTTCGGCCTGGCCGAAGATCCGCATTGCAAGTCAATCACTGTTGGTTATCCTGAATCACCGGTAAAGCTCAGGATAATTACATTGACGGAATGCGGCCCCTTCCCTTACGGGAAGGGCCGGTTCGTTGAGGCAAAATATAGGCATGGTTCTGAACAGGATCTCACGAGCCCTTTCAGTCGGAGTCCAGTTTGGCCTGCCTCGCCATTTTGAATCAAGGTAGTGAGTCAAGGAATTCTGGGGCTGCTGTTTGGCAAAACCTGGGTTATCCTGAGTTGGCACAAAGACTCTCTCGCAGGTAGCTCCATGGAGGATAGCGTGATGAACTTGGTAGACAGATTTGTATTCCTTGTGGTTTCTCTCATCCGGCAGGAAGAGGCTCAGGATTTGGTCGAATATGGCTTGGTCGTTGCCTTGGTCGCTTTCGGAGCGGTGGCCGGGCTGAAAGAGCTTGGGTCAACGGCAGGTGTACTGTACTCAGCTATTAGTAGTGTGTTGGGGAGCGCAATCTAGAACCCGAAGTGAGCGTAGTAGGCAAAGTGGTCCACCAAGGATCTGCGTTCTCGCAGGTCCTTTTCTTGTGTGTGGAAGATTCCCCTTACTAAGGCCTAATTCACTCGTCGGCAAATTCCTGCCTTCTCCCCTGCTCAAAAAGATCGAAGGTCTCTCCGAACATTCCTCAGCGAGGGCTTCCGGTGACCAACCTTCACGTCGTCGGAGATCGCGATCCGTGC
>Ga0307375_10002852_pt1 | contig 17383 bp, 12 predicted proteins | sample TR1MG_FD_202531 | JGI IMG/M metagenome (GOLD analysis project Ga0307375, IMG submission 202531) | Soil microbial communities from Risofladan, Vaasa, Finland - TR-1 | ecosystem: Environmental > Terrestrial > Soil > Coastal area > Acid sulfate soil | place: Finland: Risofladan, Vaasa | collected... | reverse complement strand
CGACCTCGATCCTCCACATCAAGGAGACCTCCGCGGCCAACATCGAGGCCAAGGACAAGCTCGTCGAGGCGGCCGGCGAGGCCATGAGCTCGGCGACGCAGATCGAGTCGAGCACGTCCTCCATCGGCAGGCAGCTGGAGACCCTGGACGGCCGCATCGACGAGTCCTCGGGCTCGATCAGGAAGATAGCCGCAGGCATCACCGACCTCAATACGCAGATCGAGGGGCAGAGCGCGATGGTGGAGGAGGCCACGGCCTCGGTCACCGAGATGCTCGCCTCGCTCGAGAACATGGGCAAGGTCACCGAGAAGAACCGCGCCTCGGCCGACGATCTGGTCGCCGAGGCCGAGCGGGGCAAGGCGGTCTTCGAGACCGCCTTCACCAAGATCTCGGAAGTGCCGCAGAACATCGGCACGATCCGCGAGATGGCGGCGGTCATCCAGAACATCGCCTCGCAGACGAACCTCCTGGCCATGAACGCGGCCATCGAGGCGGCGCACGCGGGCGAGGCCGGCCGGGGCTTCGCCGTGGTGGCCGACGAGATCCGCAAGCTCTCCGAAGCCTCGACGGCCAGCTCCCGCGACATAACCCAGTCCATCCAGGCCATCGTGGCCAAGATCGACGAGGCCACCACCGCGAACGAGGGGACCAACCGCACCTTCGCCGCCATCGAGGAGCGGATCAGGCAGGTCTCGAAGGCGATGACGGAGATCTACACGAGCATCTCGGAGATCCGGACCGGCAGCGAGCAGATCCTGACGGCCATGGTGGACCTCCAGGAGAGGTCCATGAGCGTCAAGTCCGGATCGAAGGCCATGGACGAGGGCTCGGCCGAGATCCAGAAGATGATGGAGGACGTGTCCAGGATCTCGAGCGAGGTGACCTCCAACATCTCCGAGATAACCCAGGGCATCGCGGACATCGGAGCCTCGATCAAGGCGGTCGGCGGCCTGGCCGAGGACGTCGGCTCGGGCAGCGCCCGGCTCGACGGCGAGGTCAGCCGCTTCAGGATCTCGTAGCGCGCCATCCTGCCCGCCCGAGGCAAGCGGAAACCCGGGCGGTGCCAATCGGGCGTGCCGTCCGCAGGGTTCGTGACACTACTGGCCGGGGCGCTCTCGCTTCTGCCGGTAGAAGACCGATCGCAGATAACGTTGCGCCTCGAAGCAGGGACAGACCCCGAGCAGGGATTCGGTCGAGCCGATGACGAGGCAGCCGTCGCGCTCGAGCACCCGGTTGATGCGCTCGAAGAGGCTCTTTTTGTCCTCGTCGCCGAAGTAGATGGCCACGTTCCGGCAAAACACGATATCCCAGCGCCCCAGGGCGCCGAAGTCCTCGTGGAGATTGAGTTTGCGGAAGCTGACCATCGAGCGGATCTCGTCCGAGATCTTGAACTCCTCGCCCCTGCGCTCGAAATACCTGCGCAGGTAATCTTCGCTCATGCCCCGCTCGATCTCGAACTTCGAGTAGACTCCGTAGCTGGCCTTGGCTATGGCCGCATCGGAGATGTCGGTCCCGAGGATCCGTATCGAGTAGCCCGAGAGATTCCCCAGCACTTCCTTGAGGGCTATGGCGATGGAATAGATTTCCTGGCCCGTGGAGCAGGCGGCGCTCCAGATGCGCAGGGGGAGTCGCGCGAGGGCCGGAAACTGCCCTCGCCGCGCATCGACGAGGTCGGGGAGCATCTTGAACTTGAGCATCTCGAAGGGCGCCTGATCGCGGAAGAAGCTGGTCTCCTGGGTCGTGATCCTGTCGATGGCCTTGCGCTTGAGCTCTCCGCCGGGGTCGTTCTTGATCCGGTAGTAGAGCTCGCTGAAGGTCGCCAGCTTGAGCTCGGCGAGCAAGGGGGCCAGCCGGGTCTCGACCAGGTAGGTCTTGGAGCCGTCGAGGACGATGCCGGTCATCTCCCTGATGAGTCTCACGAAGACCGTGTATTCGTCGGCTGTGATGCTCGTCATCGCTGCGCGCCCTTCATTCAGCGCAGGGCTGCGGCGATGGCTGCGGCGATCCCGTCCAGGGGCAGTACGGCGTCGACCACGCCGGCGTCCACCGCGGACTTGGGCATGCCGTACACGACGCAGCTCCGCTCGTCCTGGGCCAGGACATAGGCCCCCGAGCGCTTCATCGCGTCGAGGCCGGCCGTGCCGTCGCCTCCCATGCCCGTCATGATCACGCCGACGGCCTTTCCGTAGTAGAGATGGGCGACCGACCGGAAGAGGTAGTCGGCGCTGGGGCGGCAGTTGTTCTCGGGCGGGTCGTCGGTCACCCGGAGAATTTTCGTCGTCGCGTCGGGGCCGAGGGCGACCTTCATCTGCTTTCCGCCGGGGGCGATGTAGGCGACGCCCGCCGCGAGCGGCTCGCCGTTCTCGGCCTCCTTGACGGGAAAGGCGCAGCGGGCCGAGAGGCTCGCGGCGAGGTTGGCGGTAAAGAGCGGCGGCATGTGCTGGACTATGAGGATGGGGGCGGATACCCCTGCCGGCAGGAGCGGCATCATGGAGAGCAGAGCCTGAGGGCCGCCCGTCGAGGTGCCGATGGCGACGATCTCCTTGCGGCCCGCCGAGGGAGGATAGGCGCTCCTCCCCTTGCCTCCCTGCGCTCCGGCCGCCTTCGCGATCGTCGCGGAGGGCGCCCGCGCGCCCGCGCCTGAAGCCGCCCCGGTATCCGCCGCGTTCCCCTCAGCTGTCCCCGCGGGAGGGCCGGCCTCGGCCTTCCTGACTCCCTTGAGTATGCCTTGGATCTCGATGCGTTTCGCGATCGCCCCGACGATCGTGCCGAGCGTGCGCTCGAAATCCTCGAAACCCCGGGCGCCCTCGGGCTTGGTGATGAAGTCGAAGGCCCCCAGCTCGAGCGCGCGCATCGTGAGCTCCCCGCCCCGCTTCGTCAGGCTCGAGACGACGACGACCTGGGTGTCGAGTCCCTTGGCCCTGATCGCCTCCAGGACCTCGATGCCGTTCATCTCGGGCATCTCGATGTCGAGGGTGACGAGGTCGGGCTTGAGGGTGTAGATCCTCGACAGGGCTATGCGGCCGTTCGGCGCGGTGCCGACGACGCGGATGCCGCTCAGCTTCTGCAGCGACTCTCCGAGGAGGTTCCGGTAGAGTGCGGTGTCGTCGACGACGAGGGTCCGTATCATGGGACCCCGAGCGCCTTCTCCGGGTCGAGGAGGGCGACGAGCCGTCCGGCCTTCTCGAATATCCCGACGAAGAAATCCCCCTTCGCTCCCTTCAGGTCTCCGGCGAGCCTCCGCATCTCCGAGCGTTCCGCCTCGAGCACGTCGGCGAGCCGCGGCACGAGGGCCCCGATCGACTCGCCCTTGGTCGTCGTCACGAGGATCCGCGCCTCGTCGCCCGCCGCAGTTGGCCCCAGGCCGAGCCGCATCGAGACGTCCAGCACCGTGACGATCCTGCCCCGCAGGTTGACGATGCCGAGCACGTGCGCCTCCGCGCCGCGCACCGGCGTGACGGCGGGCACGCGCACGATCTCCTCGACGAGACCGGCGTCGATGCCGATGACCGTGTCGGCGACCTCGAAGGTCACCGCCATGAAGGAATCGCCGCCTTCGGCTGTTTCGCCCATCGCGCCGCCCTAGACCTTGAAGCGCGCCACGATCGCGCGCAGTCCCTCGGAGAGCTTCGAGAGCTCTTCCGAGCTGATGAGGACCTGGGAGCTCGAGGTGGCTATCTCGCTCGCGGCCTGGTTCACCTCCGACACGTCCTGGGTGACCATCCCGGCCGCGGTGGAGGCCTGCGACACGTTGCGGTTCGTGTCCTCGACCGCCTGCGAGGCCTGGGCCACGTTGTTCGCGATGTCCTTGGTCACCGCCGACTGCTCCTCGATCGAGGCCGCGATGCCCGAGACGATCTCGTTCACTTCCTCTATGACCTTGGCCACTCGCGTGATGGAGTCCACGGCGCTGGAGGTCGAGCCCTGGATGCCCTCGATCCGGGACTTGATGTCCTCGGTGGCCGCGGCCGTCTGCTTGGCGAGCTCCTTGATCTCGTTCGCGACGACGGCGAATCCCCGGCCGGCCTGGCCGGCGCGGGCCGCCTCGATGGTGGCGTTCAGGGCCAGGAGGTTCGTCTGCGAGGAGATGGCGCTGATGGTTTCCGTGACCTTGCCGATCTCCTGGGCGGCCTTGCCGAGCTCGGCCATGGTGGCGCTGACCACCTTGGCCTTCTCGACCGCCTCGGTCGTGATGCCCCGCGCCTTTTCCGAGTTGCCGGCGATTTCGCCTATCGTGGCGGTCATCTCCTCGGCGGCGGTCGCGACGGTGGAGATGTTGGTCGCGGTCTGCTCCATGGCCGCGGAGACCGAGTTCATGTTGGTGCTCATCTGCTCCGATGCCGCGGCCACGGCGTTGGACTTGCGGCTCGTGGCGTCGGCCGAGCCGGACATCTGCTTCGAGATGGTCGCCAGCTCGGTGGACTGGGAGGCGAGGGTCTGCACGCCGTGGGCGACCTCGCCGAACTGCTCGCGCAGATTCTCGCTCGCCGTCGTCAGCGCCTTGGCCAGGACGCCCGCCTCGTCCCTGCGGTCCAGGTCGATGCGGTGAGTGAGATCGCCCGCCGCGAGTTTCTCGGCGAACTCGACGCCCATCGCCAGCGGCCGGGCGATGATGCCCGCGATGAAGATGCCGAGCAGGATGGACACGAGCACGCCCGCGATGATGACGGCGAGGATGGTCCTCAGGGCCGAGGCGGCGCTGGCCCGGTTCTGGTCCGAGAGCGCCTTGCCCTGGTCGATGTTGAGCTGCACGAAGCTGTTGAGCGCGGCGTCCATCTTCCCGACGAGGTCGGCGAGCGTCTTGATGATGAACACCGTGCCCTGGGAGGTCCGCGCCTGGAAGGCCGCGGCGGGATCCTTGGCGCCGCCCTGGTCGGCCATCATCTGGCGGAAGGCTTTGATCTGGACCTTGTACTCGTCGTACAGGGTCTTGAGATTGCTGTAGTTGGTTTCGTCCTCTTTGTTGAGGAAGGTCTGGGCGTAGTCCTTGAGCAGCGCGTCGATCTCGGAGAAGTACTGGTCGAACTTGTCGGCGGCGTCGCGGTCCCGCTGGTTCGAGGCCAGGAGCATGTTGCGGGCCGTGACCCGCATGAGCTGGAAGTCCCTGACGACGTGCGTCATCTGGCCGAGATTGACCGTCTCGTTCTCGTAGAGAAAGGTGTCCGCCGCGGCGATCTTCGTGAGCGACAGGATGCCCACCATTCCGATGATCGCGGCGATGACCGCCACGACGAGAAAAGCCAGGATGAGCTTCGCCGCGGTCTTCAAGTTAAGGAACCATTTCATTTTCGCCTCCCCTTTGCTGCTGCTGCGCCGTCCGGCCTGCGGATCGGGCTCGCGACCCTTGCCGCCGCATGCGCTATGAATCGGACGGCGCGCTATTTCCGCCGGTCACGCGCCGCGCCGCTGTTCCGTATGAGTTCTCCGAGCGCCTTGAGGAGCTCGCCTTCGTCCAGCTTGACCTGGAAAACGTCCACGCCCGCCTCGGTCGCCTTCCGACGGTCCTCGTCCGAGGCGAGCGAGGTGAGGGCGATGATGGGGAGGCCGGAGCCCGAGGCCCGGATGCGCCGGCTCAGCTCGAAGCCGTCCATCTCCGGCATCTCTATATCCGCGACCACGGCGGAGAGGGCCGAGGCCCTCTCGCCGAAAAGCGCCAGGGCCTCGGCGCCGTCGCCGGCCTCGAGCACGCCGTAGCCCGCTCCCGCGAGGATTTCCTTGACCCGCGACCTGAAGAAGTTCGAGTCGTCGGCCACGAGGACGAGGGCGCCGGCCTTCGGTCCCGGGCTTCCGGAGGCCCGTTCCTCGGGGCTCCGCGCCGTCGGACCGGCCGAGAACCACTCGGGCTTGACCACGCGGGCGAAGTCCTCCACGTCGACGACGAGGGTGGTCCTGCCTCGGATGATCGCGCTCCCCTGGAGTCCTCGCCCGGCGAAGGATGAGGTGTCGATTTCGGCCTCCGTGGACAGGGAGTCCACGGGCGGAGTGGCGAGAATGCCCAGGTATCTATCCGCGGCCCGCGCGAGGATGAGCGCGAGCTCGCCCGATCCCGCCATGATGTCGCTCACCTCGAGGGCGTCGCCGAGGGCGAAGACCGGGACCGTCCTGCCGTCGTGGGTGATCATCCTCGAGCTGCCGATAGTGTCGATGTCGGATCTCGCGATCTTCATCACGCGGTCCACCGACTCTAGGCGCATGGCGCAGCGCTCCCGCTCGCCGTTGCCGAAGAGAAGGAGGCCCAGGGACTCCGCCGAAGCTCCGGCCGCCGAGGTCTCGGCCGCGGCCTCCTCGCCGCCTGCCTGCTCCGTGCCTGTCTCCCGGCCCTCCCCCGACACGAGGCCGGCGCGGGCCGCGAGACCGGTGGTGTCGAGGATGAGGGCCGTCGAGCCGTTGCCCAGGATGGTGGCTCCGGAGTACTCGCGCAGCTTCGAGAAGTGGCCGCCGAGGGGTTTCACCACGATCTCCATCGTGTCGTGCAGCTCGTCGACCACCAGGGCGTAGCGCAGGGCGGCCGAGTTCACGACGACCACGGAGTAGTCGCTCGCCGCGTGGTAGCGCCGCTCCTCGTCCGAGCGGGCCGGGAGGCGGGTCTGCGCCGCGTCCGCGCCGTCGGTCCCCGCCTGCTTCCCTCCCCGCCGGTCGGCGAGATTGGCGCGCCGGTCCGGCTTCGGCTCGCCCGATTCGGGGTCCTCGACCACGCGCGGCACGCCGAGGGCGTCGGCGAGCCGCACGAGGGGAATGAAGGTCCCGCGCAGGACGAGCACCGAGCGGTCGCCGACGCGTTCGATCCGGTTCTTGGCGTCCCCGGCGCGCACCTTGAGGAGCTCCTCGACGTTGGTCTCCGGTATCGCATAACGCTCGCCCGAGACGGACACCAGGAGCGAGGGAATGATGGCCAGGGTGAGGGGCAGCTTGATCCGGAAGCCCGAGCCCCGCCCGCGCTCCGTGAGTATCTCGATCTGGCCGCCGATCTTGTCGATGTTCGTCTTGACGACGTCCATGCCGACCCCGCGGCCGGAGATATCGGTGATCTTCCTGGCCGTCGAGAGCCCCGGCAGGAGGATGAGCGCGGCCTTCTCCTTGTCGGACATGAACTTCAGCCGCTCGGCGGTGACGAGGCCCAGCGACATCGCCTTGGCCGACACGGCCTCCACGTCTATGCCCGCGCCGTCGTCGCGGATCTCGACGACGACCGTGCCCGCCTCGTGCCTCGCCCTGAGCGACACCGTCCCGGTCACGCTCTTGCCTGCGGCCTCGCGGACCCCGGGTTCTTCGATGCCGTGATCGCAGGCGTTGCGCACGAGGTGGGTCAGGGGATCGGAGAGGGTTTCGAGGATGGTCTTGTCGACCTCGACCTCGCGGCCCGAGATCGAAAGCTCGATTTTCTTGCCCGTGGCTCGGGTCATGTCCCGGACTATCCTGGGATAGCGGTTGAAGAGATTCCCGATCGGCTGCATCCGCGTGAGCATGACCGCTTCCTGCATCTCGCGGGTGACCACGTCGATCCGCCTGCCCGAGGCGAGCACCGAGCGCCTTTCGCCGCCGTCTATGGCCTCGAGGAGCTCGTTGCGCGCCAGCACGAGCTCGCCCGCGATGTTCATGAGCTTGTCGAGGACGGCCACCTGGATGCGGATCGTCCCCTCGCCCTCGTCGCGGTGGGCGGCCGAGGAATCCCGGCGGCCGGTCTCTTCCTTCTCCTCGGCGGTCGTCTCCGGGCCCGCGCCGATCGGGGCCGGAATCGCCGCGCCCGGAACCGCCGCGCCCGGAACCGCCGCGCCCGGAACCGCCGCGCCCGGAGGGGCGACCGTCCGCGGCAGCTCCATGATCGTGATGCCGGAGGTGGGGATCTCGATGATGCGGGAGATCCCGACGACCGAGAGCTGGGTCGAGAAGAGGACGTAGAAGGGCAGGTCGGAGGCGATGGTGTCGCTGTCGAGATCGCCCACCGCGGCGATGTCGACGACCGAGTCGAGGACGCTGCCGTTGGCCTCGAGCGCGCCCAGGACTTCCAGGGGCGTCCTGCCGAGCCTCTGCACGTCGTGGATGAGGTCGAAGCGCAGCATCGCGATGCCCCGGCCCTCGTCGCGGGCGGCGTCGATCTGCAGGGCTCCCGCCTCGAGGACGCGCGCGCTGCCCGGGATGGGGAAGCGGCGCATCTCCACGGCCTCGGCCTTGCGCGCCGGGGGAAGGTAGGAGGAGGCGAGCCCCGCGAGGGCCACCACTTCGTCGGAGATGTCGGCCTCGTTCGCGCGCTCGACGTCGTCGAGGAGGGACTTGAGCCGGTCGAAGCCGCCGAGGAGTATGTTCACGACCTCGGGGTTCGGGGCGAGGCTGCGCGAGCGGATGAGCTCGAGCACGTTCTCGAGCCGATGGGACAGTTCCTTGATGGTGGCGAGCTCGAAGAAGCCCGCGCCGCCCTTTATGGAATGCGCCGCGCGGAAGACCCGGTTCACCAGCTCCTGGTCGATCTCGGGCGCGGCGCGCTCCATCTCGACGAGATCGTTCTCGACCGAGGCGAGATTGTCGCCGGATTCCTCGATGAAGGTGACCAGGAAGCTTTCGTTCTGCATGGACGCTCCCTTCCGGCGCGTTAGTCGATTTCGAAGTGCCGGTCGAGGCGCATGACCCTGAACAGCTCGACGATGTCGGGAACGGCGCCGACTATGCGCAGCTTGCGGGCCGAGGCCCCCAGCGTGTTGGAGGCGGCTATGAGAAGGCCGAGCCCCTTCGAGTCGATCATCTCCACGCCGGACATGTCGACGGTGAGATTCCCGGTCGAGGAGGCGATGAGCTCCTTCAGCTCGGCCTTCATCGCGTCGACCGTGGCGACCACGATGTCGCGTCCCGGGCGATAGCTCGGATTCTCGTTCATGCCTGGCTCCCTTCGTCGATCCGCCGCTCGAAGACGACCGTCCGGCCCTCGTCCTCGAAGCGCAGGCGGTCGGAATAGCGCTTCATTATAACGATTCCATTGCCGTGTTCAAGGAGCGCCTCGGCGCGCCGGCCGCTTTCCGGGACGCGCCTGAACCCCCGGCCCTCGTCGCTCACCCGGCCCGCCGCGAGGCCGCCCCGTATCCGCAGCTCGAAATGGACGCGCTTCGAGCCGTCGAGGCCGCTGCCGTGCTCGACCGCGTTCGCGAGGGCCTCCCGGCAGAGCAGTTCGAGCGCGAAGCGGTCCGATGAGTCGGGGAGGGCGGCGAGAGCCGAGCGCACGCGGGCGCAGAGCGCCTCGGCCTCGGCGACGGCCGCGGCTATGTCGGCCGCGAAGGACAGCTCGATCATGCCTCGCACACCAGGAGCAGCCGGTCGTCGCCGGCGGAATGCCGAGATCCCAGAGCGGCGCTCGCCGCGGCCAGGGCCTCCTTGAGCGGAAGGTCGCCGAGCCCGGCGACGCATTCGACGAGCCGCTCCATCCCTTTCTTCCAGGAGATGCCCGCCGCGAAATCCTCGACGAGGCCGTCGGTGTACATCCAGAATCGCGAGCCGGGGCCGGCGGGCATCGTGGCCGCCTCGAAGACGGGCGCGTCGAAGACCCCGAGGATGTCGCCCTCGGCCCGGAAAACAGCGACCGAGCCGTCGGGGCGGCTGACGATCACGGGCAAATGCCCGGCCGAGACGAGGGTGGCCGAGGCAGAGGCGCGGTTGATCGTGAGATAGGAGGCGGTGATGTGCCGGCCCTCGCTCAGGAATTCCTTCATGAAGGTGTTGATTCTGCGAAGGGTCTCGTCGGGCTGGTTGAGGAGGCTCGCGTTCTCGCGGAAGAGCGCCTTGAGCGCCGAGGAGAGGAAGCTCGTCTCGATGCCGTGGCCCGCTATGTCCGCGACGAAGTAGCCGTAGATCGAGAGGCCCAGACGGATCACGTCGTACTGGTCGCCTCCGGCCTCCTCGGCGGGCTTGTACTCGACGGCGCAGCGGGCCTCGGGCATGGCGCCGAGGTCCGTCAGGAAGCTCTGATGGGCGTCCCGCAGGGCAGCGAGCCTGCGCCGCTGCGATTCCAGGACTATGCGGTTGGCGTTCCTGAGCTTGAGGTGGATGCGCACCCTGGCGACGATCTCGGCGCCATCGAAGGGCTTGGTGATGTAGTCGACTCCGCCTATGGACAGGCCCCGGACCTTGGCCTTGGAGTCTCCGAGGCTCGTCACGAAGATCACCGGAATTTCCTGGGCGTCCTTGTCCTCCTTGAGGCGGCCGCACACGGCGAAGCCGTCCGTGTCGGGGAGCATGATGTCCAGGATGATGAGATCCGGCCCGAGTTCGCGCGCCTTGGCCAGGCCCTCGCTCCCGGTGACCGCGGTGACGACGCGAAAGCCGCTTCGTTCGAGGATGGCCCGCAGGAGGATGACGTTCGTCGGCTCGTCGTCGATGACGAGAATCGAAAAATCCGGGCGTCCCTCAGGCTGAGGTCCGAAGCTATCGTCCGCGCTGCCGTTCATGGTTAGTCAGTATCGTTCCTCGACAGAAAGATGGCAATGGTCTATGCTGTACCGAAATCTGTGGTGGAGGTTATGCATGAATTTTCTCTGCGTGGACGACTCGGCTACCCTCAGGAAGATCGTATCGATGAGCCTGACGCAAATCGGCCACACGGTTTCCGAGGCCGAGAACGGCAAGCTGGCCCTCCAGGCCCTCGCGGCGGGGAAGCCCGACTGCATCGTCCTCGACATCAATATGCCCGAGATGGGCGGCATCGAGTTCCTCGAGGAGCGGGCGAAGAATCCGGCCTGGAAGTCCATCCCGGTGATCGTGCTCACGACGCAGGACGAGGAGCCTCTGCGGGCCAAGGCCATGGGACTCGGAGCCAACGGCTTCCTCGCCAAGCCCTTCCAGAAGGAGCAGCTCCTGGCGACGATCAAGCAGATCGTCGGCGCCTAAGGCCCGCCGCGCATCGACCTCGACGGCAAACGCATGGATAAGCTCGTCTCGCTTCTCGCTTCTCTCCGCGCCCCGAACCGGGTTTCCGGGCGCCGGCGCTCCGGCGGCTATTCGTTCGCCGCGGCCTCGGCTATTCTCCTGGCCTCGGCGGCCGCGCTCTGGAGTTCTGGCTCGGCCGCGGCGCTTTCCTTCGCCCCGCTCGCCCTGGTGGTCTTCGCGGCTGCGGCGCTGACGGGCGCCTCGCCTCGCCGGATGCTCGTGCTCGCGGGCTTGGGCCTCGTCCTCGCCGTGCTGCCCGGGCTCTTCGGCCCGGCCTCGGCGCAGGCCGGAGTCCCGCCGGGCCGCCTCGCGCTCGCTCTGGCTTCGGTGCTCGTCGGCGGAATCCTGGCCTCCTTGGGCGCGGCCGTACACCTCAAGATCGAGGACGAGCGCCGGGCCGAGACCGCGTCCGAGCGCGAGCGCTTCGAGCTGGCCCTCCGATCGGTCCGCCGGGCCCGGGACGGGGCCTACGAGACCGGCCTCGGCATCGCCGCGGCGGTGGCGGAAACCATCTCCTCGCTCCACAAGCTGGAGGGCCTCGTTTCGGGCACGGTGGACGGCATCGAGGTCTTGAGTCAGGCCCTCGGCGAGACCTCCGCCTCGAACGAGCGGATCGTCGAGTCCCAGGCCCGGGTCAAGGAGGTCCTCGCCTCGTATTCCGGCGAGGTCGCCGCCGAGTCGGCCTCGGTCCAGGCCATGGCGGGCTCGGTCTCGGCGATGGCCGAGTCCTCGCGCAGAAAGCGCGAGCAGGTCGCGAAGCTGCTCGGACTCTCGGGCGGAGCCGAAGCCAAGCTCTCCTCCATCCGCACGGCGGTCGACCGCATGATAGCCTCGGTGGGCAAGGTGGGCGAGATGAGCGGCCTCATCGCCGAGGTCGCCGACAGGACCAACCTCCTCGCCATGAACGCTTCGATCGAGGCCGCCCACGCGGGGGCTGCGGGCAGGGGCTTCGCGGTCATCGCGGCCCAGGTGCGCGCCCTCTCCGTCGAGGCCGCCGACCGTTCGCGGGTCATCTCGGCGACCCTCGCGGAGACGAGAGCCTCGATCGCCGAAACCGACCAGGCGGCTGGGGAGGCGATCTCGTTCTTCCGGAGCGTGACCGCCGAAATCCGGGGACTCGCCGCGATGTTCGAGGAGCTGCTGACGGGCATGCAATCCATGTCCACGGACTCGGCGGGAATTCTGGAATCGATCAAGCGCATCGGACTCCTGAACGAAAGCACGAAGGAGGCCGTCGTCACCTCGGAGACGAGCATCGGGCGGGCCGACGCCTCGCTGAAGACGGTCATGGAGCTGTCCGGCACCATCCGGAGCGACGCCGGCTCGATGATGCGGGCTTTCGGCGAGATGCGCGGCGTCGCCGAGCGCGTCAGGGAGCTCGGCGGCCGGAACATGGAGCATATCGAGGTCTTGGGGAAGGAGCTCGGCGGAGCCTAGCGCCCTAGTCGGGCTCGACGGCCGGCGAAGGCTCCTCCTTGTCCATGAGCCGCTCGGATATGGCGAGCAGCTCGTCCGCGCATTCGAGAGCGGCCGAGAGCACTCGGGGATCGAAGAAGCTGCGCATCTCCATGAGTATCTTCAGGGATTTTTCGTGCGAGAACGGGGACTTGTAGGGCCGCTTGGAGCGCAGGGCGTCGTAGACGTCGGCTAATGCCATGATCCTTCCGGCGATGGGTATGGACTCGCCGGCCAGTCCGCGCGGGTAGCCCGAGCCGTCCCAGCGCTCGTGATGGCAGTAGGCCACGTCCATGGCGATGTCCAGGAAGGAGTTCGAGCCGAGCAGCTCGCTCGCCTGCTTGAGCGCGCGAAAACCCAGGTAGGCGTGGCGGCGCATGACGAGGGCTTCCTCGGAGCTGAGGGAGCCGGGCTTGAGGAGTATGCTGTCCGGGATGCCGACCTTGCCGATGTCGTGCAAGGGGGCGGACTGCGCGAGGCGGTCTATCATCGCGGAGGAGAGGATCCCCTCGAAGCCCGGCTTGGTCGAGAGATTGCGGGCGATCGACAGCACGTACTCGGCGGTGCGCTGGATGTGGTTGCCCGTCTCGGGATCCCGGAACTCCGCCAGGGTGCCGAGGCTCGTGAAGGTCACCGCCTGGGTGAGAGTCAGCTCCCTCGTCCGCTCGCGCACGATCTCTTCGAGGTGGTCGCGGTGCCGTTTGAGCTCCAGGTGATTCCCGATCCGCATCTTGACTATGGAGGGGCTGAAGGGCTTGGTGATGTAGTCCAGGGCGTCCAGCTCGAGCCCCTTGGACTCGCTCTTTTCGCTGTCGAGCGCCGACAGGAAGAGAACGGGTATCTCCCTCGTCTCCTCCCCGGCCTTGAGAGCCGCGATGACCTCATAGCCGTCGATGCCCGGCATGACGATGTCGAGGAGGATGAGGTCGGGCAGGGGCGGGGACTCCACCCGTTTCAGAGCCTGCTCGCCGCTCGTGGCCACGGCGATGTCGTAGCTGTCCTTGAGAATCCCGGCGAGCAGCCGGATATTCTCCGGCGAATCGTCGACGATCAGAATCCTGGGCTTGAGGCCCGGTTCGACGGTGTCGGGGCCGAGCCGGGGGATCGAGGCCCAGATGGAATCGCTCATCGTGCTCATCTCCGTACCAAGCGGCGTGTGCGCGGCAACAGCATGAATGCCGTTTCTCCAGATAGAACGAGGTGAGACAATTTATAAATCACTTTTCTCTAAAATACCAATTCCGGGCCGAGAGGGCAAGACGCCATCGCGGCTCGGGCCGCGGCCTGCCCGGAAATGCCCGGAAATGCCCGGAAATGCCCCCGTCCCGGGGCCGGCCTCAGCTCTAGTCTGGCCGCCGATCCTGGCCGCCGCGCAGGCGCATCATGACGCCGCGCAGGGTGTCAAGCGAGCTTTCCGTATCGTAGCGCCGCACGCTGTCTTCGAGGGCCGCGGCCGCATCCTCCCCGGCGGCCTTCGCGAGGGAGGTCCGCAGGTCGCCTAACGCGTCGACCGCCGCGGCGGCTCCGCGCTCGAGCAGGCCCCCGAGCAGCTCGAGGCCGGCCAGCAGCTTCGCGTCGTCGGCTCCGTCTGCGGCTCCGCCGTCGGCTCCTTCTGCGGCTCCGCCGGCCGCCTCGTCCGCGAGCGGGGCCGTGGCGCCCGGGCGCCCGGGGACCGTCCCGATCCCGGCGGCCGGGCCGCCCAGGCCGGCGCCGTTTATCGAAGCGAGGACTCGCCTGAGTTCGCGGCGGAACGACTCCCCTGGGCCTCCCGCGGCGCTCTCGGGCCCTTCCCGCAGGGCCCGTTCGAACTCCGAGGCGGCGTGCCGCAGGCCGTTCGCCGAAATGTTCGAGGCCGCGCCCTTGGCCGTGTGCACGGCGAGGATGGCGTCCTGGATCTCGCCTCGCGATACGTCCGCTTCGAGTCGCGCCTCGGTCCCCGCCTGGGTCTTGACGAAGGCCGCCAAGAGTTCCCGGTACAGGGATTCGTCGCCGAGCGCGCGCTCCGTGCCTTCCCGGCAGTCGATACCGTCCAGCTCGAGTTCCATCGATGCTCTATTTTCTCCCGGAGCCCCGCCCTCCCGCCTCCGCGAGCCCGATCCGCCAGGCGTTCCGGAAGGGCCGGACGAGTCCTCCCGTCCGGGGCGGACCCAGGCGGCGACCGTCGCGATCAGCTCCTCGTAGAGGAAGGGCTTCGACAGGTAATCGCTCATGCCCGAGGCGAGGGATGCCTTCCTGTCCTCGACGAAGGCGTTCGCCGTGACGGCGATGACAGGCAGCTCGAGGAGCCCGAGCTCCTGCCTGAGAATGCGCGTCGCCTCGTAGCCGTTCATGTCGGGCATCTGGAGGTCCATGAGGACGGCGTCGAAACGGCCTTCCCCGGCGAGTCGCACCGCCTCGGCGCCGCTGGCGGCGGTGACGACTGCGGCGCCGGCCAGGGCGAGCATTTTCGCAGCCACGATCAGGTTCACCTCGTTGTCGTCGACCAGCAGTATCGTGCTCCCCTCGAGAATCGCGCTCCCGAGTCCGCCCATTGTGCCCTCCGTTCCTTCCGCCTCCTCCGCCGTTCCGCATGCTGCGGCGTCCGAGGCGCCGAACCATGCGGTGAAAGAGAAGGTCGTGCCTTCGCCCGGTTCGCTATCGACCGAGATGTCCCCGCCCATGAGCCTGGCGAGGTGCCTGCAGATCGCGAGCCCCAGGCCCGTGCCGCCGTACCTGCGCGTGATCGACGTGTCCGCCTGGGAAAAGGGCAGGAAGAGTTTCGCCCGATCGGCCTCGCGGATCCCTATTCCCGTATCGCTCACCTCGAACCTCAGGAGGACGCGGCCTTCCTCGCTCCGCGCGAGGCTCACCGCGAGACCGACGTCGCCCTTCTCGGTGAACTTGACGGCATTGTCGCAGAGATTGAGGAGAACCTGGCGGACCCGCAGCGGGTCCCCGACGAGCGCGCGCGGCAGATTCTCGGCGACCTTGACCGCCATCCCGAGCCGCTTCGCCTCGAGTCTCGGAGCCAGCACGGCGGCGACGTCGTTCGTGATCTTGCGCAGATCGAAGGTGACGGACTCCAGTTCGATCTTGCCGTCTTCGATCTTCGCCATATCGAGCAGGTCGTTGATGAGTTCGAGCAGAAGCTCGGCGCTCGAGCCGATGCCCTCCAGGTGATCCCGCCGCCGGCCCCGGCCTTCCTCGTTCCGAAGCAGCTGGAGGAAGCCCAAGATCCCGTTCAGGGGAGTCCGCATCTCGTGGCTCATGGTGGCCAGGAAATCGCTCTTCGCGCGGCTGGCCGCCTCCGCGGCCGCCATGGACTTCTTGAGGCTATCCTCCATGAGCTTCTGCTCGGAGATGTCCACGTAGGAGCTGTGGACCCTGGAGAGGTCCCTCTCGTAGCCGGGTATCACCTGGAGCCGGAACAGGAGATTCTTCTCGCGGCCTTCGAGGTCGCGTATCCGGAGTTCGCTCTCGAATCGGGTTCCGCCCCCGGCGAGGCAGACGAGCTCGTCCCTGAAGACGGGAATGCTCTCCTCGGTGAAATAGCGCAGGAGCCTGAAGTCCAGCCGCGCGTCCTGCGCGTCCCCGAAGAGCCTGCGGCACGCCTCGTTCTCGTCGATCAACCGCACCAGGGCGGCGCATTCGAGCACCGCGTCGGGATTGCCCTCGAAGAAAGCGCGCGCGTCGCCCGCGCCCGATTCGCGCAGGCGGTCGAGATAGCTCTTCACCTCCGACAAATCCTGCTCCCTGATCGCCACGGAGGACGAGTCGAAGAGCGAGCGGTAGTGCGCCGTGGATTCCTCGAGCTCTTCCACCAGGCGCTCCAGATCGGCGTTGGCGCCCTGCAGCCGCCGCTCGCTCCTGCCGAGAGAGCGGGCGACGTAGGAGAGAATCAGGGTGAGTATGAGACCGACGAGGAGGCTTTGGAAGGCGACGCCGAAACGGTGGCTCATGAGTCCGACCGACTCGCCGGCGATCTGCACGAGTCCGAGAATCAGCGGTGTGACGAATATCAAGGGGACCATGATGCGGAGGAACCGGGCTTCGGCGCCGTTTCCCCGCATTCTGGATACGATGCCGCTGTCCGTACGAGCGGCGAGGATGCCGGCGGCGAGGAAGAGCAGAGCCGCCACGTCGAGCAGAGACATGCGGACATGTTTCACGGCGTCCGATAGCTCGTCGATGCGGTAGAGATACCCGGCTATGTTGAGATACGCGAGGGCCAGGACGGTCAGACTCGAGGCCCGCGATACCCAGGCGGCCTTTTTCGATCCGAGGAAGAGAAGCGACAGTCCCACGAGCAGGTAGCTCAGCGAGGCCGCGTGGAATGGCCGCCCGTACAGCACCGAAGCGAGGTTGGCGCTCAGGGAGGACTCCGCGCCGAAAACCTTGTCCAGCCCGAGACAGAACCCGAAGAGACCGCCCACCAGCGTCAGAAACCCCGCCGCGGCCACGATCCCGGCCAGGACCTTCGCCATGCCGCCGCGCGGTCCTCCGGCGCGCGGGTCCGCGAGGGCCAGGAGGGAGATGCCCGAGAGCATCGCGAGCGCGGCCGCGTTGGGATCCATCGCGGAAAAACCTCGCGCGAGAACCTGGAGGGGAGCGAGGTCGAGGATCCATCCCGCCAGGCCCGTCGCGCCGAGGCCTAGGGCCGCCGCGCCAAGAGCAATGGCGATTCGGCGAGGAATCTTCCCCGCGCCCGCCTCGGTCCCGGGGCTCAGCGTGGGGCTCAGCGTGGGGCTCAGCGTGGGGCTCAGCGCCCGATCCCGTTTTCGACCCGCTCTCTTCATGGATCTCCCGCTTCTCGCATGAAAATCGAGGCGGCCTCGAAGAGTTCGATGGCGCCCCTATCGCCCGGAATTTCCTCGGCGCCTCATGACAAAAGAGCCCGTCGCGAAGAATGCGACGGGCTCCGTTGGGCGCTGAGGGATTTGAACCCCCGACATCCTGGGTGTAAACCAGGCGCTCTGACCAGCTGAGCCAAGCGCCCTGGTCGAGAAAATAAGCTTTTCAAGCGCATTTTCTTGACCAGCAG
>Ga0307375_10002851_pt1 | contig 17389 bp, 13 predicted proteins | sample TR1MG_FD_202531 | JGI IMG/M metagenome (GOLD analysis project Ga0307375, IMG submission 202531) | Soil microbial communities from Risofladan, Vaasa, Finland - TR-1 | ecosystem: Environmental > Terrestrial > Soil > Coastal area > Acid sulfate soil | place: Finland: Risofladan, Vaasa | collected... | reverse complement strand
GACTGGATGTCGGCGTCGGTCATGGCCTTCATGTTCGCTGCGCCGTACGGGACGGTGTCGGCGGTTGCCGAGTAGCGGGAGGCGACGGACTGGGCGGTGCCCCCGGAGAAGTTGACGTTGACGTCGGAGTTGGCGGCGTCGAGCGCGCCCTGGACGGCGCCGGTGGCAGCGTCCGACACGAGTGCCGCCGATTCGGTGATGCCCTTCGCGAACCCTGCCATCGTCCCGCGTCCGAGGTCTTCCATCACCTTGGATGGCGAGTTGATGTCCAGCTCGCTCTTGATGGCGTCCGATGCGGCCTTCGCCGCGGAGCGCCCCGCTGCGGCGATGACTTCCTTCGAGCGGCTGAGGCCCGAAGCGAACGCGTACCCGGCGTTCTTGCCGGCGTCGAAGAACGCAAGGTACTCGCCGTCTGTCTCCGGGTCGATGCCGTGCAGTACGGCCTTCACCAACTGTCGGCCACGGTCGTACAGCGATGCGACTACCCCGACGTTCGCGGTGCCGTCACCGAATGCGTACCCGGAGTCGCGTCCGGCGTCGAGGAACGCAAGGTACTCACCCTGGGTCTCCGGGTCGATGCCCTTGATGGCGGCGTCCTTCAACGACGCTCCGGCCTCTTCGACGAGGTCAAGGTTGTTCCCGAGGCCCTTGATGAACCCGAGAGTCGCGAACCCGCCGATGATCTCGAACTGCAGCGACGGCGACGCGATGCCGAGCGCAGTCCTGGCAGCAGCGAGAGCGTCGTCCGCTCCCTTCTTGGCGACCGCAGCCATCTCTTCGGTGTCGAACCCCTCCACGTAGCCAGCGGACGAGTCGGCTCCGGCATCCTCGAACGCTTGCGTGGCCGCTGCGAGGATCAACGGGACGTCCAGCGGGTTCTGCTCGAGCGCCGTGGCGAGAGCGGCCTTGGTTCTTTCGACCTCCGCTGCTGCGTCCGCTTCCAGGCTCTCCTGGGTGAACAGCGTCTGGAACAGCGATTGCCCCGGCTGGCTCTGGGCGGCGGTGAGAGCCGCGTCGATCCCGCCCTGGAGGGCAGTGGCTAGTTCTGTCGGCAGGTTCTCCTCGCTGATGGAGTCGCGCAACGGCTGGAGGAGGGCGACGAGGTCCGTTCCCTCGGGGGCGTCAGCGAGGAGGCTTCCGACCTGGCGCTGCACCTCGAGCACCTGATTGTCGAACGTCGCCTTGTCCTTGACGAGGTTGAGGTCAAGGCCGTCCAAGCCAGCAGCGATGTTGCCGACGCCGATGATTGCGTTGTTGACCTGCTCCTGGAATCCGACCTCTTCGGTCTCGCCCGAAAGGAACTGGCGCAGCTTCTCTTTGGCGGTGTCGGCGGCTCGTCCCGCTTCGTCGAGGAGGGTCCTGGCCTCGTCGACCCGGCTGCGGAATCCGTCAAGTCGAGCCTCGTTGAGTTCGGCGACCTTGTCCTTGAACGCCTGAGTGGCCGTCTTGGCGACATCGACAGCCCCGGCCGTTTCCTCGGCGGACAACGTCGTCGACGAGAAGATGTTGCGGGTGGAGGCTTCGGTCTCGAATGCGAGTCGGTATCCGCCGAGCTGATCCTCGATGAACTCGATGGTGTCGTTGAACTGGTCGCCCTCGATGTTGGCGCCCTTGAGCTGGTTCCTGACGCCAGCGAAGAAGACGCCGCCGGTGGTGCGCCCGTTGAGGAAGTCCTCGACCTGCTCAAACTTGAAGCCGATGTCGTCCAGCGTGGCAGCGACCTCGGGGGCGTCCTTCAATGCGTTGCGGAAGCCCTCCGAGAACACGTCGGTGGTCGCCAAGTTCTCACCGATTGCCGGGAGGAAATCGGTTGCGTCTCGGAGGTCCTTGAGGTTCCCGAGGGCCCCGGCGTAGTTCCCGACTGCTTCCTCAGCCCGCTTGAACGCTTCGGCGTTCTCGTCGACCTTCGTCGTCAGGAACCCGTACGCGGCGACAAGAGCGCCGATGCCAGCGCCGACGGCGGCACCCTTCGCACCGAACTGGGAGCCGGTGGCGGCACCGACGGCGACGAGGCCGAGAGCTGACTGCAACTTCTGCTGGCCGGTCGACTCGACGTCGAACAGCGCCTGGCCGACGAACGACGCAGCGAACGCTCCACCGGCGATGATGCCGATGCTGGTTCCAAGCTGCGACGATGCTCCCCGCAAGCCCTGCCCGAGGTTGGCGAGGCCGTCCTTGAACGTGGTGAGCGAGCGTCCCTCCGTGGTGAGCGAACGTCCGATCTGCTGCAAGCCCAGCCGGAACGTCGCCCCCGCGACGCTGGCTTTCCCGTAGGTGGTCGCGAGGGTGCGAAGCTCGTTCTCCTGCTTTCGCAGGTTCGCTTCGGTCGGCGCGAGCCGGCCAGTGAACCGCCCTCGGGCGCCCTGCTCAGGGTCGAGGCCCAGCGGGTTCTGGAAGTTCGTGCCACGTATCGCTTTGATGAGGTCGTTGTTGCGGCGAATCCTGGTGGCGAACGCCTTCGCGTACGTGTCGCCGGCCTGAGCGCCGATCTTCTGGATGGCTGCCGGGCCACCGGTGAGCGTTCGGAAGAACGCGCTCGTGGTGTTGCCGACACCGGCAATGTTGGCGTTGGCGGCGAAGCCCGTCCCGAAGGACTCGGCCGTGATCGCCCCGGTCCGTTTCGCTCCCGCCACCAGCTTTCGGATGATGAGCGGACCGGCGATGAGGCCGACGAGCAGCGCCCCCAGCTTCGGGTCCTTGACCGATTCGGAGACGGCGAACTGGAACGCCTTCGACAGCAACCGGATCAGACCGCGAGTCAGGTCGCCAAGGTTGCTTTCGATGCCCTGGAGGAGCCCGAGGATGAACGACCCGGCGAGAGCGACGGCCGCTGCGGCGATGGCGCCAAGCGCAGCGATGAACCGCGGGTCGGAAACGATCGTGCCGAGGACTTCACCGATCTTCCGGGTGACCTTGAGCACCCCGACGCCGACCTTCTCCAGGACGCCGCTGTCGATGAAGTCGTCCCACAGATCCTTCGCTCGGTCGATGCCCTCGCTGATGTTCTTGACGAGTGCGTCGCGAATGCTCTTTTTCGACAGGGCCGCGGCGATACCCACGGTCAACCCGACGAGCCCGGCGAGCGGAAGACTGCCCGAGAGAGCGAACACGCCGAGTGCTCCACCGACGCCAGCAAGCGTCGGGACAAGGTTGTTGCCGACGAAGTCGACCAGCGACTCCATCGTCGAGCGAATCCGTTCAAGACCTCGGATCACCAGGCCGTCCTCGGACAGCCACCCGGTGCCCTTGGTGTACTCGTCGCCCTTCCACAAGATGGTCACTGCCGCCCGGAAGAACTCGGCGACCTGCTTGAGGAGTTTGCGGATCGCGAACAGACCCTTGACGACGGGGCCGTTGTAGCCCAGCCAGCCGTCGGCGCTGAGGGTCGTGCCGCCTTGCGTGATGATCTCGAAGGCGACTCGGACGAAGTTGACGAACTCGCCGAACACCTTCGCGACCGGACCGCGAATGAAGTCAAGGAGTTTGCCGAGTGCTGCCTTGCCGATCTCGACGCCCTGGACAATCCTTCTCCCGACGGCTGGGACCACGGTGGTTCGCATGAACTCCGCGAACCGACGGAGCAGGGGGAGCACTTTGGTGTCAATGAAGCCGGTCAGTGCCTCGAGCGCGGGGACGACGACGTTGACGACCTTCTCTGCGAAGCCTCCGACGATCTCGGTGCCGGTGCTGACCTCGCCGGACAGCGCATCGAACGAGTCCCGGACGATGTCCCGAATGGTGGTGGCGACCCGCCCGAGCGCGTCACCCAGGTTGGCGAGAGCATCGCGCAAGCTCCGGCTTCGACTGAACAAGTTCTGGAAGAACCCGGCGATGAGGACACCGGCAGCGATGAGCAGATTGGTCGGCGCCAGAACGACCCGGACGGCCTGAGCGATCGCACCCAAGATGGCCGGGATGCGCCGGAACACGAACAGGCCGGCGGCGACCTGAGCAAACAGGGCGGCACCACCGGCGAGGAACTCGAAGAACGGTTGGGCCGCGTTCTTCGCGTTCTTGAGCGTGGCAGCCAAGCCCTCCAACGCCCTCTGCAGTGTCTGAACGACGAGCGACTCTTGGACCGCGATCGCGAGCTGCTTGAGGGCAGAGCCGATCAGGTCGATGGCGGCGGTGCCGGCGCCGAGAGCTGCGACCAGTGGCTTCTGGAATGCGGTGATGACGTTGGCGCCGAGGCGACTGATGGCGGTGTTGAAGTTGGCGAGCGACCCCTTGAGGGTCCCGCCGAGTTCCTTCGACAGGCCCGCGAACGCGACCGTCGAGTCGTTGACGCCTTCGGTGCCGTTCTGGATGCCGTTGAGCAGCAGTTCGATCGCCTGCGTTGCCGGGATGGCGCCGTCCTCGACCAGCTTCCGCATCTCGGGAACGGTCTTGCCGATCTGGTTGCCGAGCAGCGCCCATGCCGGGACGCCGGCTTCGGTGAGCTGGTTGAGATCCTCGGTGGTCAGCTTGCCCGCAGCGGAGATCTGACCGAAGGTGCGGATGAGGCGGTCGACGGTCTGGTCAGGGTCAAGCGACAGTGCCGAGGCGTCGGCGATCGTTCGCAGTACCTCGGGGATCTTCTCGGCTTCGACGTTGAACGCGAGGAGCTGCGTGGCGCCCTGAGCGAACTGGTCCAGGCGGAACGGGGTGCCGGTGACAACGTCGGTGACTTCGGTGAGCAGCGCCTTCGCTCTCTCGGCGCTGGACAGCAGTTTCGTGAGGGCCCGTTCAGAGTTCTCGAGCGTGGTGGCGCGCTGGAAGCCGCCCTGGAGTGCCCTGGCTGCGCCGACCCCGAGGATGCCGCCGATCGCTGCGCCCAGGCCGAGGCCGGCCCCGGTGCGGATGCTGCCGATCGACGACGATGCCTCGCGAGCGAAGTTGTTGATGATCGACTGCTGCTTGCGGGTCTCGTTCTGGACCGTGTTCGTGGTGTCGCCGAACGTCTTGCGGTAGCTCCTCGAGACTTCGCTGTTCGAGTTCGTGACCGAGTTGCGGATGTTGGTGGTGGTGCGCGTGAACGCCCGACCGATCCCGTTCGCGATGCCGCTGACAGTGGTAGCCGCTGACCGGAACGCCGACGAGAACACCCGGGCGGTCTGCCGGAAGAGGTTCGACAGTCCACGCTCGAGGGTCGCGATGACGCGTGTCGCCGCCTGGACGTAGGCCACGCGTTTGCGGGCAGCGTCACGGGCGGCGGCAGCCTGCGTCTGGGCGTCGACGACGAATCTGGATGTGGCGGCGCGACTCTCCTGGATTTCGGTGCGGGAGACTTGACGGGCGTTGCGCTCTCGGTTCGCAGCCTCTTCGTTCGCTGCTTTCTGGGTGTTCGACAAGGCCACCCGCTGGGCGAGCAGGGCTGCGTTTCTCAGCTTCAACTCGGTCTCGATGTTCCTGAACGCCTCCTCACCCAGGACACCCGGGCCGAGATCCAGCTTGGCCTGCAGCCTGAAAATCTCTTCCAACGCCGCCTTGAAGCCGTCGAAGCTCGCCGGGTCCAACGCGTTGTCCAAGGACCGGCCGAACCCTCTGGTTGCCGAATCCGTGGCGTGGATGTTCTTCGTCAAGTCGTGAATGGCTTCGGCCACCCTGTTGACGCTTCTGGCTCCCTGCTTGCCGAACGTCTCGGCCGCCCCGCCACCGCCGCCGAACGCTGACTTCAAGTCGCGGCTGAACTTGCGCGTCAGGGCGTTCAGTTCGTCGCCGAAGTTGTCGACTATTTGCCCAAGTACCTCCGCGAGAGAGTCGCCGTCCGCATCAACATTTACGTTGATCGTGGGTCCTCCACCGAGGTTGTCAGCCATACCGCCGCCGATGCTACTTGTCTGGCGTCTCCTCGGCCGCGATTGTCTGGGCCTTGCGGGCCTTGGCCTGCTCGAACAGGACCCGGGCCTCGTCGAGAGCCGACTCCGGTGGCGGGCCACCCGTGGCCTGCTCGGTCTGTGCCACCTGCTCCTCCGGGCTCAGTTCCGGCATCTTGCCGTGGAACATGATGTCGGTGAGACGCTGACGGTAGAGGCCGTAGTCGTTCATGCCGCCCTTGCCGTCCTCGAGCATGATCGCCCAGTAGGCGTCAAGGTATTCGGCCAGGCTGAATGTCTCGATGTCTCGCCCGGTGAGAGCGAGACGCCCCCTTATCTCGGCTTCGCGACCCGCGTCGCTGTCGAGGTTCGCGAGGAACCGGAGGGTGACTTGGTAGGGCGTTCTCCCGCCGCCTCGATGAGTCCGGTGAGCAGCTTCATGAGCACGTCGGCGGTCATCCCCTCGGCGTTGAGGAGTGCCTTCTGGAAGTCCTCGCGTTCGTCGGGGTGGATGATGTTCCTGATCATCGAGACGAGCGCCTCGATGTCACCGAACGATCCGGCCAGGGCGGCGAACACGTTCGGCTCGGTGGTCACCCGCCACTGCGTGCCGAACGCTGTGACGGGGTTGTACTTCGTTGCCTTGATTGCCTTCGCGAGGTCATCGGCGATGAGTGCGTCGATGTCGAACGGCTTGGATGCTGTTGCCATCGACATATCATGCCACAGGTCAGTTGATCACCACGCCATCGAGTTTGCGGGCCGCTTCGTTCTGAGCCACCTCGAGGAAGCCGTCACCCCAGTGGCTGCCCGGATGGAAGACGGAGCGGTCGAAGACGTGGTATCGGCTGTCCTCGTCGGGATACGGGAACGCCAGCTTGCCCGATCGGCTGCCACGCAGCGACAACGACCGCGGTGGCTTCGCCGCCGCCGCCCTGCCCTTCGAGAGCTTGTCGAAGTTCCGCCCCCCGGCGAGGGTGCTGCCGCCAGCACCCAGCCACGCCCCGGACGGCTTGATCTCGTGTGGATCGGTCCCCCAGTTGAGGAAGACGATCCTGTTGAGCACGTCTTTGCCACCGAGGACACGGAACCCGATGGCTCTGCGGTCGCCCTCGACTTCGACGAAGTAATCAAGAGCGGTGATCGCCCGGCGCGAGCCCGGATAACGGCGGCGCTGATTTGGACGGTGCATGTCGAACCGCTCCTCCATCAGGTCGTTCGCTTCTTGCACCATGTCTTTGCCGACGTTCTCCATAGTGCGGATGACGGTCGGGGCGACGGCGCGGTCGATGGCCTTTTTCAGTTGGCCTGCGTCGATCTTGGTGCGGATCTGGATTTTCACTGGAAGGCGTCCACGGTGATGAAGGTGATCCACCCCGTGGTGCCACCGGACGGCTCGATCGGTTGCAGCGGCTCGATCCGCTGGAAGCAGGACGGGTCCGGCGTGAGCATCCGCCTCGTCAGGGCGTTGCCGAGGGCCCGGTACATCGCCTCGCCGTGGGCCATCGAGTGACGGGTCACGTTCTCGACCAGCATCGGTGACGGCACCAGGATCTCCTCGCCGTCACCGTACGGCTGCGGCCATCCGGTCTCGAGCAGCTTCACCTGGAACGTGGCACGGAACAGCGGCTGGATCATGTTGCCGGTGCGGTCCGCGGAGCTGGGCGCCGGCGCGATCGACGTCATCGACACGACAAGGAAGTCGGCTTCCGGGTCGGCGATCTGCTGCCCCATCGAAACGTATGAGGCGAGGCCGGGCAGGTCGCAGTCGACGACCGAGCAGCCCTCGACGGCGGCGATGGCGACGTCGCGGATGGTGCAGGCGACGTCGAACAGCGATGTGCAGCACACTTCGCCGGGGGCGCACCGTTCGTGGGGGAGGGCCATGACGTGATCCTAGACGCGACGCATCCCCAACCTCTGGGGAGCGAAACCCAGGAGTTGGGGATGCGAGTGGGTCAGGAGCCGGTCGGCAGCGTCTGGTAACCGCAAGCTGCGGCTGCCACGATCACGTCGTACTCGGCCTGGCTGTACGACACCTGGAAGTACGGGCTGTTCGGCATCGCGCCGACGCCCGGGAAGTCCTGCCAGGGGCCGGCACCCAGGTTCGGGTTGGCCTGGTTCGTGGCGGTGAACGCCATCGTCGCGGCCTCAGCGGCGAAGGTGCGGTCACCGGGTGTGAAGCGGGACTTGCCGAAGACGTGGCCGACAGCGACCGGGACGTTGCCGCCCGGGGCGCAGTCGCCGACGCCGGCTGCGGTCACCTTGGTGATGAACTCGACGTACACCGGGTCCGGGGCCACCTCGGTGTAGTTGGGGGCTGCCCAACCGATCGAGTCGCCGACGAAGTCCGACGTCGAACCGCCGACGATGACGGCGCCACCGAAGAGGATCTCCATCGCTTCGTGGTCGAAGTAGGTGAGTTCACCGGTGAGGTTGTACTTGCGGATTCGGGCGGGCGTCTCGTACGTCCACGCGATGTCGCCGCAACCGTCGATCTGCTCGAACGTCTGACCGTCGAGGAGTTCGGGGCTGGCGGTTGCCGTGATGATGCCGGACGTGACGATGCCCGAGTCGACGCCGCCCACCGGGTAGCAGGTTGATGTCAGTTGCGCCGCACGGATGATGCAGACGGAGTGCTGACCGACGCAAACTGCGCCTGGAAGTGCTGAGGCCATGTCGCCAGGTCCTTTCAGAGAGTTCTGGGTTCGTCACATCATCTCCCCTGGCGGGGCCCAATGTCTACTGTCGGGCCTCATTCAGTCGTTGCTCGACCTGCCAACCCGCGAGAGCCAGCCCGAGCACCTGCGCCTCGGTGGGGTGCTCGGTGACCCACTGGTGGCACGGCCGGCACAGAGCGATGCACAGCTCCGGGTCGAGCCAGCAGGAGGAACGGTAGGAACCACGCCCAAGTTCGTGGACTTCGGACGGCGTCACCGCGCACTGGACTCGCGTGGCTCCGCGCCCGCGGCACACCCGGTCGCGCAGTAGGACGGCCTGACGGCAGGCGGCACGCTCCTCGGCTTGGGCGGCGCGCTTCTTGCTCACCGGCCTGATCCGGGAGCGTTTCACGAACCGTTCGGGGTGACCGTGTGCAGACGCCAGCCGTCTTCGAGTTCGGGCGAGTACACGAACGACGGGGTCGGTCCGTTCGGGGCGTAGACGGTGATGAGCCGGATCACGAACGGCAGCATGAACGAGCGCCGCTGAATCTCCATCGCCTGCTGCTCGAGTGTGATCTGCACACCGGAGATCGACATGCCACGCGTGTTCGGGTGCGACTTGCGGGAGTCCTGTGGGCCGGAGGCGATGAACGAGCAGACGATCTCGGCGCACGCATCCTTCGCGAGCTGCGGGATGTCAAGGCCGTGCGTGTAGGTGATCTCGAAGGTGCCGACCTCAGAAGACGCTGTGGCGAGGTTCTGACCACCGGGCCAGTTGAGGCCATCCGTTCGGATGAGCTGGTCCTCGTCGACGAGTGCAAACTCCGTGAAGTTGAGGCCGTCGATGAGGATCTCGTCGATGTACGGGTTCGGCCCGGCGAGCGTGATCCGGTCGATGGGAGAGCACCCACACGACGACTGCCGTAAGCAGCCACATGGTGCTCCACCGCAAGGACGTACGACGTCTTGGCATCGACCTGAGACCTTTCCACCGGTGAGGATTGCGAGGATGTCCGACGCCTGGTCGATCATCTCGCCGAGTTCGGCCGGTGTGCGGTCGCCGCAATCACAGGTGATGTCGTCAGCCGTGATGAACGCTTCGCACGCAACTGCCAGAGCCATGCGCCGACTCTAGCCTCCGGCTCGCGCCACCGTCAGGAGGTCATCCATCTGATCCGGGAATCGTCGCGCCTTGAGGTACAGGTTGCGGAGATGGCGGGACTCCTCGGAGCCGACGGCACGGTTCTGGCGGGGCTGCGGTGGGTGCCACAGATGGTAGAGCGGCTCGGTGCCACGCCACCCTTTGCCGAGCACGGCGGCGAGGGCGGCGCCCCACGATTCGTCCTCTTGGCCCCACCCGCGGAACCGTGGGTCGAGGGGGACGCGTTCGTAGTTCTCCCTGGAGAGCGCCATCATGCCGCCGCCTGGGACGCCGAGGTAGGGGCGTTGGTGGAGTTTGCCGGTGAGTTCGCCGGTCTGCAGCGCGACCGAGGTGGCCTCCGGGGACAGCCTGTGGACGTCTCGGAACGGCATCGCCCAGGGGACGTCGGGCAGCATGTCGATCGCCGTGCCGAGGTGGAACGTCCAACAGTCGGCGTCGGCGATGACGATGTAGTCGGCGGTCGACTTGTCCAGGGCGACCCGGACGGCGTCGGCCTTGCACCACTCGCGGTCGGGGTCGAGTTCGCCGAGGACGACGTCGAACAGCAGCGAGTCGTAGGCGTTCTCGATCCAGTCAAGGGCGAGCTGACGGTACGGGCAGCGCGCCTGCCACGGGATGATGACGTCGACGGTCACCAAGTCAGGTCAGGAGGCCGGGACGGGCGTCGGGTACTCGACTGGCACAGCGACGACACCGTTCGGGTCGAACACGACGAGGCCGTAGCCCTCGAGGATGTTCGTGAGCTGGTTCGTGGCGAAGTCGATCCGCTCGAACGGGAGGCCGAGAGGGATGGGCTGCGACATGGCCCAGAACACCGGGCCGGACACGTACCACCACTCGTCGGCGGCGACCGCCCCACCGTTGGCTGTCGGCTCCGGGCCGGTGTAGCCGGCGTCACCGATGACGACATGCCCTTGGGCGGTGGTCCACCGATTGTTGATGGGCTCGCCGTGCTCGAAGCCGTTGAGGAAGGACATGCCCTTCGGGGTGACGTGCAGGTACGACTGGGCGCCGTGGTGCGTGTCGGCGGATGCCTGCTCGAGCAGCGCAAGGGCTTCAAGCGGCGGGTACGGGCCTCCAGGGATGACGGTGGCATCGTCGACGAAGTTCGGGTTGACGGTGCCGAAGCCGGTGCCCTCGGTGCTGTTGATGGCCCGGGTGCGCTTCGCGCCGATCATCAGCTCCAGGGCGAACTGCTCGGACACCATCGCGGGCATCCTGATCTCGATGTCGCCGTCGAAGCGGGGGACGTCAGCGCACAGAATCGAACCTTCGATGCCGTCGTAGAACGCGAAGGCGTCGAACAGGACGTTGTCCTTGAGCGTCCGGGCCGTCTTGTCGGTGACCCAGTCGGCCTCGCAGAGAATCGCCTCGATCGTGGTGAGCGGGTCGAAGCCGAGCGGCTGGAACGCGACACCCTGCATCCAGCGAGGGATGCCTCCCGGGCTGATCTCGTCGGGCGGCAACGCCGGAGTGGACTCGAGGAGTGTCCCAAGCGAACGGGGTGACACTCCTGGGGGTGAGATGAGGTGTCGAAGAGGCATGGGTTACTCCTGGTTTCCGAAGATAGTGGTTCTGCGAGGCGTGTGGGTGAGATCAGCTCGAGTATTCAACGATGTACCCGGCTTTCGGTTTGCCGCCCGATCGGCGATTGACGATTGCGGAGTGTGTTCGTCCTGCCGGGCTCACCGACAGCAGCCCTCCGGTCAGCTTCGCGCCACCGGAGAGGACCGTCTGGGTTCTTGACACGTACCGACGATTCTTGTTGCCGTTGATCGGCGAGCCTGGCCGCAGTCTCTGTCCAGCGCGGTTGCCGCTGATCAGGTTGAGGGTTCCTCGTGTCTGGAACCCGGTCAGCACGGTCCGTTTCTTGCTCAGTCTCGTCTTGCGCCCGTTCTTCAACTGGGACACGGTCACTTTGCGGCCACCGCCACTCTTGCGTCTGGTCGACGAAGCGCCGCGCCGGCCACCGCCGCCGCTGCCGCGGAAGCGGCCCCTCCAATCTCTGGCGTACATTCTCCCCATCGCGGTGGCCTTTCATGACGGAGGGCCGGGCCGACGTGCGGCCCGGCCCTCCATTACGGATTCTGATTCCTGATCAGTGATCAGGAGATGGTGTTGCCGCCGTCGCAGTTCAGGACTTCATCGGCGATCTGGATGCCGTTGTGGCAGAGATCCTCGATGGTCAAGAGGTAGGCGGGGCAGGAGTTCGTGTCCACGAGCGCCTCGAAGTTCTCGAAGAAGAAGGTGAACTGGTTCTTCGAGTTCGACGTGTTGTCGCGGTACAGGTTGTTGCCGGTGACGCCGATCGACAGTTCGCCACGGTCCATGACGGCGAACTTGCCGCGGGGAGCGACGACCATCTCGACCGAGGAGGGCAGCAGGTTGAGCACGCCGCCGGTCTGCACTGCCGGGATCGCCGACGCCCACGACGGGGTGTCGATGAAGAAGTGCGGGGTCACGCCGGCGTCCATGAACATCGAGTCGATGGTCGCGTCGGACGGCACCGAGATGCCGTTGCCGCTCGTCGACCGGCGACGGATGATGTCCATCTTCATGGCGTACCGGACCCAGCGAGGCATCCATGCGTCCATCTCGCCGTTGTCCCAACGCTCGGTCTCCTGATGGAGGGCGAGCATGTTCATGACGCTCGAGGTGATCGACACGGACGAGCCGTAGCCGAGGTCCGACTGGGTGACCGCGACGGCGTTGGTGCCCATCGCCTCGAGGAGCTGCGTCTCGGCGAGACGGGCGTGCGAGGCGGCGAGCCGGTTGAGGTATGCCTCGACCAGCTCGGGGAACGTCATCGCCAGCAGGTTCTGGACGGTCAGGCAGCGCCACACGCCGTAGAGGCGGTACAGCGTCGGCGTGGCGCAGGCGATCGTCGCGCATTCCTTCGAGGACGGGTCGGTGCCCTGCAGCGAGATGTCGTCGTCGTTATCCCAGATGCCGACGCCGAGCGGCGACTGGCCGGTGATGTCGGCGAGGCTCGGGCTCGGGTAGATCGAGACGGCGCCACGAGCGTCCGGCTTGTAGGCGGCGAGGGAACCGCGGACCGGGCGACGGTCGGTGTTCCAACAGTCGAGGTCGTACTGGGGCTCGGCCGGGGCGCACATCTCAGCCATGATCTCGGGCTCGAACTTCCGCAGGTTCTGCGTGAAGTTCTCTCCGAGGGTGTGGCTCTCGTCGAAGTTGCCGGGCACGTAGGCCACCTGGAACTTCTGGTTCGAGCTGGGGCTCATCGACTTGCCGACGTCGATGAGGGTCTCGGCGAGTTCGAGCCATGAGCCGAACCCATCGCCGCCGGTCTTCTCGGTGACGCCACCGCGGGCGAGCAGCTTGTCGGGGGAGAACCCACCGGTGCTGGGCTCCTCGGTGAGAGCGACGGACGTACCCGTGGAGGTACGCACCTTGGCTGCGGGCTTGGACACGGATGCCTCCACTTCGGGTTCGAGATCGTCCTCATCGCCGGACGGGGCGTCTTCCGTGGCTGCCTCCTCAGAGACCTCCTCGATCACTTCTTCCTCGACGACCTCTTCGGCGAGATCTTCGACGACGGGCTCGGCCTCGTCGTCCTCGCTGAGTTCGGACGCTGCGAGGGCTTCCTTCGCCTTCGCGAGTTCGAGCACCTGCTTGCGGATCTCGACGGCATCCAAGGCCAGCTTCACATCGTCGGCCGAAGCCTCCGTGTTTGCCTTGACGGCCTCGACTGCCACACGGATCTCTCCGGCGAGCGAACGAAGGTCTGTTGCCGAGAGGGCTTCCAGATTGTCGGGGATTGTGGGGAACATGCGGTGCCTCCTCGGCATAGGTCGCGTATTGGTTGCCATGCTGCCTGCCTGATGTGCTCAAACGCAAGCTCCTGCGCGAACCGGCCCCCACCAGGCGGAGGTGGGGGCCGGTTCAGCACGAAGGATCAGCAACGTGTTGGGACAGGTTACTCGTCCTCGTCGACGAAGGCGAGCGCGAGGCTCAGGCGATCGAAGTCGATGAGGGCGTCGGGCGCTGGTGCGTCAGCGTCGTCGGCGCACACCGGGAACGATGCGACCAGCTCGTCGACGAAACCGTTTTCGTCGACAGAGAAGCCGTCGCCGGGGACGTCGAATCCTTCGGCGTTCACGGACACGATGGCCTTCAAGCGGCTGCCCTTCCAGTGTCCAGAGATGCGTGAGGCGCGGGCGGCGAGCACCTGCTGGTCTTCGATGCCGGGGCGGACGTAGCCGGACAGCCACGGACCCAACTTGCCGGCCGTGACCCGGACGTCAGCCCAGGCGTTCTCGACGCCACCGTACGCCGAGATGTAGTCGCCGTCCTTTGCCTTGCGGTGGCCTCCGTTGAGGAAGATCGGGCCGGTGCCGACGATGCCGCCGTCGGTGAGGACGCCCGGCTTGTTGTAGCTCGTGTAGTCGTCGTCGGGGCGGGGCACCCGCGTGCAGCGACCGATGACTCCGTCGTGGCATGAGTCCCACAGGGCGAGGTGCCCGGACACGGGAATCCAGCCGTCGTCGGTCGGTGCGCCGACGGTCAGCTTCTGCGCCTTGTCGGACTCGGGCTGGTGGAACATGTCCCACGGCGGGACCGGGGTGCCGTCGGCGATGATCTCGTCACCGGCGAGTTCCATCGTCATCACGAGCGGCAGGTCGACGACGAGCGGGCCTTCCTCGTCCATCCACGACGCGACGATTTCGTCGTCCTCGAGCAGGGATGCGGCTGCGTTCGCGAACGCCGGCTTGCCGACGAGGGTGGTTGCTGCGATCTTCCAGTCGGTGAACGTGATGCTCACCTCGTCGGATTCTTGGTCGTAGTCGAAGCGTGCCTTCACCTCGGCGAGGTCGACCGAGTTGTGACGCAACGTCTGGGTCTTGATGTACTTGACGGCGTCGCGTCCGTTGGTGTCGTCGAGGAGCCAGCCGCGACCGGAGGCGACACCGTCCTCGAACGTGATCTCGTCGAGGCGACCGATGACCGGTGCCTGCGAGTGGCCTTCGGCGTTGATGAACTGGCCGTAGATGGTGCGCGGCAGATCACGCGTGCCGCGACCGGCCTCTTCGAGGAGTCGACCGTCTCCGGTCTTGACACCCATCAGTGCCAGCTCGGGGAAGACGATCTGCCGGAGCATCCCCTCCGGCTTCGTCATCGGCATGTTGCCAAAGGTCTCGCGCATCAGTTCATCTCCTATGCCGGCCGCTCGGAGCGCGGCGTGTTGGTGTCGATCTTGTCGGGACTCCCGTCTGAACCGCCGCCGCCGGGCCCGGACTCTGAGTCGTCAGCGGGGGAGTCGGGGGCAGGGCCGGGAACGACGGGTTGAGGCATGGCCTTCTCCCAGTCGATCGTCTTGTCTTCGGGGAGGCCGTGCATCATGAGGACAGCGTTCTTCGTCTGCTGACCGACCCAGCGCACGTACTCGTCGCCCTCGATCTTGTCCTCTTCGCGAACGCCGGACAGGCGCCGGGATGCCTTGTTCGAGATGAGGCCACGGTCGGCGAGCTGGCGGGCATCCTCCTGCTGGTTGGCGTGAACCGTCGAAGCGGACAGGTCGTACCAGACGGCGTGACGGAGGATCTCCTCCGGGCCCATGCCGTCGGCCTGGAGCTGACGGTGCAGCACGAGCCGGGTCATCGCCCAGCACATGAACTCGAGGTCCGGCTGGACGGCGACTCGGCGCTCCTCGTCGGTCGCGGCCCAGGCGCTGAAATGGTTCTGGCCTTCGGTGCCCTTGGTGGTGTCCTGATTCGAGTCAAGACCCTGGAGGATGCGGTTGATCAGCTCGGAGCGAAGTTCGAGGTCCGTCTGGAACACCTCGCGGTCCATGATGATGTGCTTGATCTTGTCGCCGGCGTCGGCCGGGCCGCGAAGCAGGATCGGCATGTAGGCCGTCGAGTCCTCCCAGTTCTTCACGTTCCGGGTCATCGCCGCGATGAGGTAGTTGACCGTGTTGTCGACCTCTTGTCCGGCGAGCTGCGACTGGTTGCGGGTGACGCGTGCGTTCGCGATCGTGTCCGGCAGGAACATGAGTCCAGCGAGCGCGAAGCGCGACATCAGCTTCGCCCTGATCGTCTTGGTGAGCAGATCGAGGGCTTCGCATTCGACGTCGAGGGCGGCGAGCGCAGAGTCGGTCATGTCGACGTAGCGACGGTTCGGAATCCAGACCCGGCCGAGCATGTCGTCGTTTTTCAGCTCACGGTAGAACTGGCTGGTGCCGGCGCCGTCGGTGCCTGACGGGGCGTGCGGGACGGTGATCCAGCGGAGGTGGCCGCTGCCCGGCTTCCACCTGGAGAACGACGACACGTCGACTTCGTCGGGGGACAGGAAGTGGTAGCCCTCGGAGTCTCCGTCCTCGTCGACGACGTCAATCAGGTAGCTGTCGCCGGGCACCTTCATCAGCGTGTAGAACCGGTCGATGAGTCCGCGGGTGCCGCCGTACGGGGACTGGATGCGTGCGACGGTTTCGGCGGCGAGGCCGGAGTCGACGGTGGACTCGACGGCGCCGGTCGGGTCGAGCAGGACGCACTTCAACTTGGCGTACCCGGCGATGCGGGCGGCACGCGAGATGGCGTAGTGGACTTCGCCGATGTTGTCGTACCAGTTCCAGGGGCGGGCGCCGGTGCGGCGCGACGTGCTCACCGTGGCGCGGGTGTAGTTCTGTCCGTCACGGGTGTCGAGGTTGATTTCGGCCGCGGCCGTGACCTCGTTGCCTCGTGACAGTGTCTTCGTTCTCTGATTGGATTTCAGGGCCATCGACATCTACTCCGTGCTCGGTGAGGCGATGGTACACACGGGCGAAGTCCATCGTCTGCTGGGCGTCCATCGCGGATGGTTCTTGGATGATTGAGTCGATCGTCCACGGGTCAAGTCCGACCCGAGCACGTTCCTCAGCGTAGAACACGTCGTACAGGTCGGGGAACACCCCTCGGAGACGCTTGAGTGCGCGCAGCCGGGCCTTCTCCGTCAACCGTTTCGTCTGCTGGTCGCCCTTGTCGGTCTGGTCCTTGCGTCGGCCGCTGGTGCGGACGTGGACACGGTCGCCGCGACTGACCACTTCGACTTCGGCCATCTGCTGACCGAGGTGGCCGCGGAAGCACGGTGTGCAGAGCCCTTGGGTGCGTTCCGCGATTTCGACGAGGACGAGCTGGCCGCACCATTCGTTGCGGCAAGAGCGGTAGCCCTCGAGGTCGATCTGGCTACCGTGTCCGGGATGGGGAACGTCCTCCACCTTCGGCATGATACGTCAGGCGGTCGCCTCGTCGAGATTGAGGCCGAGGTGTACGAGGCCGTGGACCGGATGTGTCTGCGGCTCGGCGAGCTGCTGTGGGAGGCCCGCGAGATCGCGCCGGGCGGGTTCAAGGAGTGGGTCGAGTACCGGCTGCCGTTCGGCTACGACAAGGCGAAACGGCTGATCGCGATCTACCTGGCGTACCGGGAGCTGCCGGTCACCGTGCAGGATCAGTTGCCGCGACCGTGGCAGGCGATGTTCGCGCTGCGGCATTGGGCCGGCGGGCGGCTGCCGGCGGCGATCGAGTCGGGTGAGGTCGGGCCGGACACGACGGTGAAGGACGCGTTGGGGTTGGCGAAGAAGTGGTCGAACGACTCGAAGGACGGGGACGACCCGGTGTCTGCCCGGTACGCGCAGTGCGATCTGGTTGCCGGGAAGTTGATGGCGATGGACCCGGGCGACATGAACCCGGACGTGTTCAGGGCGTTGGTGCGGTGGACATCACGTCGGTCGCTGGATCGAACCTGAGCGGGTTCTGCACTTCGCGTTCGATGAT
>Ga0307375_10002850_pt1 | contig 17403 bp, 11 predicted proteins | sample TR1MG_FD_202531 | JGI IMG/M metagenome (GOLD analysis project Ga0307375, IMG submission 202531) | Soil microbial communities from Risofladan, Vaasa, Finland - TR-1 | ecosystem: Environmental > Terrestrial > Soil > Coastal area > Acid sulfate soil | place: Finland: Risofladan, Vaasa | collected... | reverse complement strand
GATGCTCGCGTCGAACCTTGAAGTGTTCCTGCAATTGAAGCGGCTGAAGATTCCACTGAGCCGGGACGTGATTTTTCTGGCAGAAGCCAGTGAAGAGACTGACTCGCCTGCCGGAATGAAAGTGATAGTGGATCGCTATTGGGACAAGTTCGACTGTGAGTTCGCGCTCAACGAGGGCGGCAGCTCTCTGATCGAGAATGGTCGCGTCAAATTCATGGCTGTCTCCACGGCGGAAAAACTGCCGCGCTGGTTCTCCCTGGTTGCAACCGGCTCGAGTGGTCACGCTTCCATTCCTCGCGTCGACAACGCCGTGGTGCACCTCGCCTCGGCAGTCGCCAGGATCGGCACATGGGAGACACCCGCACGGCTCAACGAGACCACGCGTGAATTTTTCCAGCGTCTTGCCACAATTTCGTCACCCGAAGAGGCTGCGTGGTATCGCAACGTTCTCGACCCGAAGGTGCAGGCCATTCTGCGCGTGCAGCAACCGCAGTATTACTCCATGCTGCGTACGTCGGTGGTTCCCACGATGCTGAAGGCCGGCTTCAAGACCAATGTGATCCCGCCCACGGCGCAGGCGGAAGTCGATCTCCGTGCACTGCCGGATGAAGACCTCGTGAAGTTCCGTGAAGAGATGACGAAGATCATCAACGATCCGCAAATCAAAATCGTTCCTTACGACAACACCTACTCGATGCCGGCCGCACTACCGAGCGGTATACACACCGCGATGTTCCTGGCGCTGGAAAAGGCGCAGAAGGAGGTTGCGCCCGGCGCAACTACCCTGCCGATCATGACGACCGGCGCGACCGACTCGGCCTTCCTGCGCGCCAAGGGCGTACAGGCCTACGGCATCTCCGTCCCGCACACGGAAGCCGAAAGCCGCACTGTTCACGGCAACGACGAGCATGTCGAGGTCAAGCAACTGGGTGTCTTCGTTCGCTACATCTACGCCGCTGTAACGGATGTTGCCGCAAAGTAGGCACTCTGTAGACAACACAGGCCACGCTCCGTGCGTGGCCTTTTTCGTGCGCGGGAGTCGAGTTAGAACGTCACGCCGTCTTTCGTCCGAGGATCAGTGTCTGCGGCATTCCGGCCAGTGCGCGGGCTTCCACGTGGGCGAAGCCACTCCTCTTCAGCATGCCTTCGTACTCGGTGAAAGTGTAGACGTCTCCCGCCGGAGTACCCGCTAACATCGTCATCGCAAAGCCCGCCACAGTTGGCGGTGAGACGCGATCGTCGTTGGGAACAAAGTCTACGATGGCGACGTGCCCGCCGGGGCGCAGATTGCGCGCGCACTTGACTAGCAGTTTTTCATTCGTCGGAATGTCGAAGTGGTGAATGAAGTTCGGCAACAGTATTGCGTCGTAATCGCCGCCAAAATCAATTTCGAACGCATCTCCGGGAAGTGTCGTGTGACGTCCGTTGAGTCCCGCTTTGGCTGCGTTTTCGCGCGCCACCTCCACCACATTTTTCCAGTCGAGCGCAACAATGTGCGCGTTCGGATGACGTTGCGCCACCGAGATTCCCCACAGTCCATGCGAAGCCGCAATGTCGAGCACGCGTGCGGCGCGACCGGCGGGCAGTGGAAGATGTTCCGCCATGGCTCGCGCCGCTGGATACATCAACGGCATCATGGCGCGAGCGAACGTCACCCACATTTCGTTCTCGGGATCGAGGCTTGGGCTGTGTTCGAGTGGCAAACCGCCGTTGCGCACCGAGGTGGTGAGCGTATGGAAGATTTCCAGCGCACGTGGCGATAGGAGAAATTCAACCGCTGATCCGATGTACGCCGGCGAACGGCGGTTGAGGAAGAATTGCGACTCTTCCGTCAAGGAGTACTCGCTTGCATTCTTCTTGAGAAAACCAAGGATGACCAGGTAGTCGCAGAGGATGCGGATGCCGCGTACAGCCGCTTTGCAGTTCTGCGCGATCGACGCTGCGTCGGTTGCGCCGTCTCCGATCGCCGTGAAGAGATCCAACTCAATCGCCGCTTTTATGGCAGCGGAGCGCTGGAACGCGTGAACGGTCTCGAAAAAATTATCGGGCTTCGGATGCGAAGGCATCTCGACAGTATTCATGGAACACCTCAGCAAGAGCAGTAAATCCCTGGAGAATTGCTTTGTCTGGAAGTCCTGCGATTCGCGCATTGCCGGCCCCACGCTGGTAATACGCGGTACTTGTGCGGGGAGTTTGACGCATGAGCCTATGAAAGTCAAGCCGGGGCGAGTGGGTTGAGCGCAAGAGAAAAAGGCCATGCAAACTGCATGACCTTTTTCCCTAAAAAATAAGTCTTCTCTGCTCTATTGCAGCAACGTCGGTTCATCTCCATTGCCGTTCTTTTCGTCATCGGGGATGACAACGGCGGCGGCAACTTTGTCTCCGCCTTCCAGTGACAGCAGGCGGACTCCTTGCGTGGCGCGTCCAGCCTCGCGGATGTTGTCGGTGCCCATGCGAATGATTTTGCCGTATTGCGAAATCAGCATCGCTTCCGACTCTTCGCTGACCAGCAGGATGCCGACCACCTTGCCGTTGCGTTCCGTGGTCTTGACGTTGATGATGCCCTTTCCGCCGCGTCCGGTGAGACGGTATTCGCCGACGGGAGTGCGTTTGCCGTAGCCGTTCTCGGTGACCGTAAGAATCAGGTTCGGCAGCGGAGCCTCTTCCACTTCGCCCTCGGCCTTCTTCTTGCCGTTCGCCTTGGCGGACTTCTTCGGCCCGCTCTCGCTTTCCATCGTCGCATCGCCCGCCTTTGGAGTGACGGCCATTCCAACGATGTAATCTTTCGGGGCAAGGTTCATGCCACGCACGCCGAATGCCGGGCGTCCCATCGAACGGACGTCTTCTTCGTCGAAGCGGATCGCCATGCCTTCGTGCGAGGCGAGGAAGATGATCTGCTGGCCGTCGGTGATTTGTGCCGTGACCAGTTCGTCGTTCTTTTCGATGCCGATCGCAATGATGCCGCGCGACATCACGTTACAGAAATCCTTGAGTGCAGTCTTCTTCACCGTGCCGTGGCGCGTGGCAAAGAAAATACATTTACCCTCTTCTTCCAGATCGCGCACGTTGAGGAAGGCGCGCACCGTTTCGCCCGGTTGCAGCGAGACGAGGTTGCTGATGTGCTTGCCCTTCCCCGCCGCGCCAACGTCGGGAATTTCGTAGACTTTCAGCCAGTAGACGCGCCCGATGTTGGTGAAGATCAGGATGTAGTTGTGTGTCGAAGCGACAATCAGGTGTTCGACGAAATCCTCGTCGCGCGTCTTCATGCCGGTGCGCCCGGTGCCGCCGCGGCGTTGCTGGCGATAGGTGGAAATCGCCGTCCGCTTCAGATATCCGCCGTGCGAAACCGTGACCGCCATTTGTTCGTCGGCAATCAGGTCTTCGAGTTGGATCTCCTTGGCTTCGTCCTGGATGATCGTCCGCCGTTCGTCGCCATAGTCTTTCCGGATCTGCTTCAGTTCGTCGGTGATCACGCCGCGTAGCTTCTTGTCGTTGCCGAGGATCGCTTCGTACTCGGTGATGCGGTCGCGGATATCCTTCAACTCGCTGACGATCTCGTCGATGGAAAGACGCGTGAGGCGATGCAGTTGCAGTTCCAGAATCGCGTCGGCCTGCCGCGTTGAAAACGGCTTTTCCGGATTTATCTCAGGCGGCTTGCCCGTGAGGTTGATCGTGATCTTGCGTCCGCCGAAGTAAGCGACGAGGTTTTCACGGGCCTCTGCGCGATTGGTGCTACCGCGGATGATGGTGATGACGTTATCAATGTGATCGAGCGCAAGCTGGTAACCCTCTAACACATGTTCGCGCTCGCGAGCCTTGCTCAGCAGGTACGCCGTGCGGCGGCGCACCACGTCGACACGGTGATCGACAAAGTGCTGGATCGCCTGCACGAGCCCCATCTCTTTCGGCTGGCTGTTAACCACGGCCAGGAAGATCATGCTGAAGCTTTCCTGCATCGACGTGTGTTTATAGAGCTGGTTGAGAACGATCTGCGGTTCTGCTCCGCGCTTCATTTCGATGACGATGCGCATGCCGTCGCGATCGGATTCGTCGCGAATATCCGAGATGTCGTCGATCGTTTTCTCATTGACGAGATCCGCGATGCGTTCGATGAGCCGCGCCTTGTTCACCTGGTACGGAATTTCCGTAACGATGATCGCGTCTTTCTCTTTTGTCAGGTGCTCGATGGCGGCCTTGGCACGCATGATGAAGCGACCGCGTCCATGGCGATAGGCATCGATGATTCCCTTGCGTCCGTAGATGAACGCACCTGTCGGGAAGTCCGGCCCCTGCACCACCGTCATGACTTCTTCCAGCGTTGTGCTGGGCTTGTTCACCAGCATGATGCACGCGTCGAGAATTTCCGTCATGTTGTGCGGAGGAATATTCGTCGCCATGCCGACGGCGATTCCGTTCGATCCGTTCACAAGCAGGTTCGGGAATTTCGTCGGCAGCACCGAGGGTTCCACCGTCTGATCGTCGAAGTTGGGAACGAAATCAACTGTGTCCTTGTCGATGTCGGCCAGCATCTCTTCGGCCAGCGCCGTCATGCGCGCTTCCGTGTAACGGTAGGCCGCTGGAGGATCGCCATCCACCGAGCCGAAGTTCCCCTGGCCATCCACCAACGGATAGCGTAGCGAGAAGTCCTGCGCCAATCGGACCATCGCGTCGTACACCGCGCTGTCGCCGTGTGGATGGTATTTTTTCAAGCACTCGCCGACGACACCGGCGCACTTCATGTGCTTGCGGTTGTGCATCAGGTTCATGTCCTGCATCGCGTAGAGAATGCGACGATGCACGGGCTTGAGTCCGTCGCGAACGTCAGGCAATGCACGGCCGATGATCACGGACATCGAATAGTCGAGATACGACCGCCGCATCTCGTCTTCGATATTGACGGGTTGCACATTGGCGGCGCCCGGACCTTGTCCGTCGCCACCGAGAGGAAGTTGCGGATTGTTAATTTCGTCTGCCATGAAATGTCGTCTTTAAACCTGTCGCTCTATGGGTCACGAACTCAAATCTCTGCGGCATACCGGAGACACATTCTCCGGGAGTTACACACTTACTTCGCAGGCACTGGAAGCGTGCCTAACTACTTGCAATTACAGGATTTGACCATCGGAAGAGCAAAGCAAATTATAACACGGACGCACGACTGAAAGTCGGCAGAGGGAGTCGTACAAGTGCTTTTATATCTATTGGTTACAGCAGGGCAGGGACGGCTGTTACGGTTACCAGGGCGAGCCCGGTACGTGGAAGTCCACGCCGTTGTCATCGTTAGCCTTGATGGTCGCCGGAAGGTTCAGGTCTGCGAGCGCAATCTTCGCATATTTTCCCGAGAGAACCAGGATGTGACCGTTCACGATGGCGTAGTTCTGCACCTCGATTTTGTGTCCGTCGTGGAAGATCAGGATCGTCTCCGGCTCGTCGGATGGCGTCGCGGAAATCGGTGCTGCGTGCTCCGCTGGCTGGATCGAAGGCGCGGGTTGATTGTCGAACGAATGCGTGTCGTAGCGCGCGTCTTGCGACTGCGCCGCCGGTACTTGCACCACGATCACGGTTGGCGTGGCCGGCTTGCTCTCTGCTTCCGCCGGAGCGGGCGGCGTGGAGTTGAATGTCCCCGCATTCGGCAGCGTGCTGTTCTCTACATAGACTGGGCTTGGATAGACCGGATACCCGGTGTAACCGTAGTAGTAAGGCGTGTAGCCGTAGTTATACCCGCGCTGCCGGAAGTTGCCGCCGTCGTGGTCTCGATCACGGCGTGGCGAATCCATGCGCATGCTGAAGTGTGGCGCGGATGGAGTCGACGTGATGCTGGCACGGGGAGTTGCCATTTGCATGCCACCCGTGTAGATGGACGCAGGCGGCATGGACGACTGGGCCAGTAGTGCGGACGAAGCCAAGCCCAGAACCAGCAACGCCACCGAATTGGCTAGCGCTTTCATACCTACTTAGGATAAACCCACAGCGCAAGTAAAGTTTCCCGGTCTCGCTTGAAAGACGGTTTGTCTTGTTATTGCTCGCTTAACTTGGGAAATGGAAATGAACATCCTGCTGCGATGCGATGGCGATGCCGTCGCGGGTTGCAGGCTGGAAGCGCCAGTTCTGCAGGGCCGCGAGCACCTTTTCGTCCAGGCCGTGCCCCAGCGCGCGGATCACCTTGGTTCCCGTGATGTTGCCTTGTGCGTCGATCGTCACTTCCACGATCACGTCGCCCGTGAGTCCAGCGGGCAACTCCGCGCGTGCGACTGCCGGGTCCGGATAGATGATGGGAAACGCCGGACGTATTTCGTGTCCAATCTCGGAGCCATCGTAGAGCGATCCAAATTGCGTTCCGGCTTTCGCCGCCTTTTCAGCCGTGTCCTTGGGTGGGTCCTTCTTGGCGAGCTGCGGTATCGCGCCGTGTTTTGGAGGCCGCACCAGTCTGATGGTCCGCGAGTTGGAGGGCGCGATCAACTTGTCCGGAGTGTCCTTGAGCGAGGCGCGCATGTCGGCCTTCCAGTTGTCGGCCAGCAATATCTCGGAGCGGGCCACTCCGTTGTTGCCCTGCAGGGCGAACGTGGGCGAGACAAAGAGCGCCGCCGGACGGTAGAGAAGGACAAGCAGAACTACGCCGTGAATCGCCACGGAAGCGAGACGAGGGCCGAGCCGTCGACTGTTGTCTTTCTGCTCCGGTTGCAACAGCATTTACTGCCATCCCCTGTCACCCATGATACCCGCGAGCGACGCACACTTCCAGAGAGACGTTTCGGAGCGCTCAAGGTGAGCAGCGGATGTTGCTTCTGGCGGTTTTGCCAACTCATCACGCTACATACCGCGGGAGAAGATGCGCATCAGTCCGGCAATCGAGTAGACCGCTTGCGCCAGCATCGCTCCATAAACGACTCCGGCGGGAATTGCCGGCGACTTGCTCTGCACCAGGTCGGTGAAAACTCCGGCACTGAAGATGATGAGGAAGGGGACCGCATAGAAGAAGTAGAGTTCGCCGCCAGCGTGCGTGAGCGTCATTCCGAAGATCAGCGCCAGCAGCGCGATGATCAGCGGAGCGGTGTTTCCAAAGAAACGAGTGCGCCGCCAGCCGATGTAGGTTCCGAGCGCCACGACGAACGTGATGACCGCGGCCGGAGCCGCGGTGAAGAAGAAGTCGCCCAGCAGCGACGGCAGCGTTCGGGTGTGGAACATCTCCATGCTGACGCCAAACCAGCTTGCATGCCGCATGGCCCAGAACATCGCACGGAAGCTGGCTGCGTAACTGACGTTGAGCAGCAACAGTGCGATCGCACAGGCCGAGAGGAATATCACCGCCGCGGCAATGCGGCGGCGCGGAACAATCCACCACATGAAGAGCACTGCCGGTATCAGCAGCAGCGCCAGCGACCACTGCGCGCCGACGGCGACCGTGATGGCGATGCCGAGGAGAAGGATGCGCTTCCAGTTCCAGAGCACGACTTCGCGCGGCGCATACAACGTGTGGGCCGTGGCGATGGCGGTGAAGACGATGCCGAACGCTCCCCAGGCTCCGAGGATCTCCGGGCCTGCCATCGAGCTGCGGGCGATCATGCCGGGGCTAAAGGCGTAGAGGCCGAGCGCGATGTATCCGCCGTGGTTGCCGTAGAGGTGACGCGCGACATACCAGAGCGAAATGCCCAGCAGGAACCCGGCGATGAGGAACGGTGTGCGAATGAACCAGCGATGCTGATCGAGGTAGAAGGGATCGAGCACCTTGCCGTGCGTGAGCACCGCGCCGGAGACGCCGAGCACGGAAATCAGGCCGGTCATCGGCGAGCGCACGGTGTCATCCGCGACTGGCACGTTCTGCAATACGGCAACGCCGCGCAGCACGTAATCGGTTTCCACCTGCGAGAGCGGCACGTGCGAGATGAAATAGGCGCACTGTCCGACAAAGACCGCGAGAAGAAGAATGGCGATAACTTGCGGTGGACCGAAACGTTCGTAAGTAAAGAACTTTTTCATCGATGACGAAAGGGAGACGCGGCGGATTTCATACCGCCGATTCCATGGGGCCGGTTGAATTTCTCTATATAAATTTGTATCACGGCGCGGCCCGAGAGGCGAAGCGTGGGGCGCGCAAACGGCGGGGAGGCCTCCCCGCCGTTGTTATGACACGCCTACATCCCGCCATGCACGCCGGAGTTGCAGACGCGCATACGGGAGGCCAGTATGAAAAAAAGGGGCGGCAATTCGCCCGCCCCTTATGAAGTACTTCGGGTGCATTGCGATGCACTCATTGATACGGAAGCGGAAGCGCTCCGGTTCAATGCGAGCAGCGACGCGACACACCCTTTCGGGTTACTTCTGCTCGTCGGCCGACGGACCGTACATACCGGGAATCGGCACATCGTTGAGCCGCAGGTAAACGCCAAGCTGGGCGCGATGATGGATGACGTGGTTCATGATGAGGCTACGCACAACGGCAGTGCGCGGCATCGAAAAATAGACCTGGTCGCCGGACTTCATCGTCCAGACGACGGCAAACTGCTCGTCGGTGGCCTTGGCCAGCGCCTCGCGGCCCTCCTTCACGTTCTTGTCGAAGGTCGCCAGCAGCTCGGCGTTCGTCTTGGGGAGGAAGGGCTGATAGCTGCCATCCATGTTCAGCACTTCCACCTGCATGGTCATTGGAAGCCAGCCGGGCATTTCGGCGATGTGCCCGGCAAGTTTGTCGAGCTGCATCGACTTGGAATGCGGCTTGTAACTGAGTTTGCCGTCGGGCACAACGGCAAGCATCTTTCGCGTGTTGGCCATTTCCTGATCGTACTCAGGGAGGATCGCGTCACGAATTGCCATACAAATCTCCACACCGCAGCAGCGGTATAGGGACGGAGGTTAGCAGAAATTGAGAGCGAAGAAAAGGCGAAACTATGTGAATTACTGATGAAGACCCTTGCCCCCGCCGTAGACCCCCCACCCCCCTATTTTTAAATATTGTCGTTTCAAATATTTGGAGATAGTGCGTTGGTAAATATTTGAAAACAAAGAGGTAAAATTTCAAATATCTGAAACGAAAAGACTTAGCAAAATCTGCCGGCCGTAAGCTTCTGGCGCCCAGCCAAAACAGCAAAAGCCCGCGCGTGGCGGGCTCGTTGATTTACCTCTCTATCTCTAGTGTGGCACATCGGAGGGGCAAAAGGTGACATCGATTTTGAAACTCTATTTGCCGTGGAATCATATAGCTGCGGGAAATGTGTGACCAGGAACATCTTGACAAGTGATAACTACAGTTTCGGAGGTGTCGGATGTTTCGGAGGTTTCGAAAAGCAGGGATCACCACAGGGGTCACAGAGGAACACTGAGGAAAAACAAAAGATGAACGCAGAGGGCGCGGAGGGACGCGGAGGAGAAATAGGTAGCCGCTGATTGGCACGGATCAACACCGATCAATTTGCCGTCACGACATGCTGCCTTCCTGCTCCGCCAGTTCCTCCAGTGTATCCAGATACCGGATCATCTCTTCTCCGTACTTTTCGTGATAGGCATCGTAGGGAACGCACTTCTTTCGGACAATTGGAGTGGCGAAGATTCCGCGGTGGTGGAGCTGTCGCTTGTGGAACTGGATGGAGATATCGAGGTGCTGGCGGGTGAAGGCCAGCACGGGCAGTATCCGGTAGAACCACAGCTTGGCTGCTTCGCGGTTTCCGGCAGCATGGTTCCGGACGACAAGGTTGTAGAAGCGGGTCATGGTGGTGGGCATATAGATGTCAACGCCGCGATCGAGCGCTTCAATCATCTGGTCGGCGGCCCATCCACCGGCGACGGTGAGGCGGCCTCCGGTGGCAGCGATTACCTGCGAGTACTTCGGTCCGGCGGGACGCACCTCTACCTTGAGGCAGCGGAAAGATTCGATCGTCTCGAAGAGTTCGACGATCCACGGCACTTCAACGCCGGAGCCGTTCCAGTCGAGGTCCTGAAGCACGAGCACCGGCATTCCGACGCGCGCAATGGACTGGCAGAGTTCGATGGTGGCCGCGTGGTTGCCGCGAACACGTTCCGGAAATTCAAGCAGCACGGCTTCACAGCCCGCAGCAACGGCAGCCTCCGCCACGGCAAAGCTTTCCTTCTCGTCGGTGGAAGTTGCGCTGGCGATGTATGTGGCACGGCCGCGCACGAGCTGCTGCACGAAGCGAATCATCTCAATGCGTTCGCTGAGGGAGAGCGCTCCGACCTCGGCGGCCTGCGCGGGAGAGAGAAAGCCCGAGGCGCCTTCCTGTATATGCATCTCAACGGCGCGCGCCAGGGAATCAAGATCGATATGGCCCGCATGATCAAAGGGCGTATTGAGACTGACGACTATTCCCTTGAGTGAATATTTCTCTTTCATGTTGGTTTTCGATGTCCAATGGGTGTAAATGTTGTGTTCGTGGGGCCAGTGTAGCAGTTCACAACGGCAGGAACGATGGTCACTTCACGAAAGTGTCGGACGACGATATTAAGCCTGAGTTAAGCCGCTTTTCTTAATTCTTTATCATCTTCGCAAGTTGAAGACAGGCCATCGCGGCCGTTTATGCGGTCGCATTTAAACCGTACAGTCAGACGGAAATCCACATTGCCACGCCCGCCGCAATAGTGATGCCTTCCGTCATTTGGTTCGACTTGTATGGAGCTCGAACATTTATACCCTCGACATCCCGGAAGCCGGGGCCGGGGCGAACATCCAGGAGGGCAAGGAAGTGGGCCAGAGAGTGATTCGCAATTTTTTATCTCGCGCCATGGTTGGCGCTGTTCTCTGTTTACTGCTGGTGGCGACTGGCTGGACGCAGACGCGTCTGGGCGGTCTGCACGGCCAGGTGTCGGATCCGTCGGGCGCCGTAGTGGCCAATGCCAAAGTCACTGTAACTCCCAGCAATAAGTCCGAGGCGCGTACGGTAACGACAAACGGCCGCGGCGTGTACAGCGTGGAGGGCCTTGCGCCCGGCGTTTATACGGTGGATGCGAAAGCCGCCGGGTTCGCGCTGTATACGACATCGGGCGTGACGGTGAAGCCGGGCGAGAACCTGAACCTCGATCTCAGCCTGACAGTCTCCTCGGTGCAGGCCTCGGTAAACGTGGAAGCGCAGCCGGTGCAGGTTGCAGTGTCGCCATCGCAAAACGCCAGCGCGGTAGCGATCAAGGGCAGCGATCTGAAGTCGCTGGCGGACGATCCGGACGAACTGGCGACGCAGATACAGGAACTAGCCGGGCCTTCGGTGGGGCCGAACGGCGCAGAGATTTACATTGATGGATTTATGGGCGGCGACCTGCCACCGAAATCCGCGATCCGCGAGATTCGCGTCAACCAGAATCCGTTCTCGGCGGAATACGACCGGCTGGGTTATGGCCGCGTGGAGATTCTGACGAAGCCGGGGAGCGACAACTTCCATGGCGGCGCATCGATACAGGGGAACGATTCGGCGTTCAACGCCATCAGCCCTTTTCTTGCGAACAGCCCTCGTCCGCCATATCACACGCTCATGTACAGCGGCCGGTTGAGCGGTCCGCTGGGGAAAAAAGCTTCGTTCTTCCTGGCGTTCGACCGGCGCAACATCAACCACGACCAGATGGTCAACACGCTGACATTGAATTCGAACTTGCAGCCGACTCCGTTCGTGGCGGCAGTGCCATCGTTGCGCTACCTTACGAGTTTGAGCCCGCGCATCGACTACGCACTCACCAATAACAACACGCTGATGGTTCGCTACCACTTCTTCGGCATATCCGAAACGAACGACAATATCGGCACACAGTCGCTGCCCTCGCAGGGGCAGAGCTACGACAGTCACCATAATCTTCTCCAAGTCAGCGATACGCAGATCATCAGTCCGCAGGTCATCAACGAGACTCGCTTCCAGCTTCTGCACTACAACAATGTTGTGAAGCCGAACGACGTCTCTCCCACGCTGAATGTGATCGGCGCCTTCACCGGCGGCGGAAGCAGCGGCGGCAAGACGAACCACGTCGAGACGCACTACGAACTGCAGAACCTGACAAGCATGAATCTCGGGAAGCACTATGTGCAGTTCGGCGGTTTCTTCTTCGACGTTGACCGCACGGAAAGCAGCAATGGCGGCTTCAACGGCACCTTCACGTTCAACTCACTGGCCGACTACCAGGCAACCGAACAGGCGCTGCAACAGGGCCTGACGATGACGCAGATTCAGGCCGCAGGATACGGACCCAGCCAGTTCAGCATCGGCGCCGGAAACCCCGTGGCGAGCGTGAACCGCATGAACGGCTCGCTGTGGGCGCAGGACGACTGGAGGGCGCGCCCGAACCTGACGCTGAGTTACGGCTTACGACTGGAGTCGGAAAACGTCATCAGCGATCATCTCGACTGGGCGCCGCGTTTCGGGCTCTCCTGGGGCCTGGGCCACGGCCAGAACGTGAAGACGGTGGTGCGCGCCGGCTTCGGAATCTTCTACGATCGCTTCAGTGACAATCAGATGATTCAGGCCGCGCGCCTGAACGGCACCAACCAGTTCAACTACCTGGTGCAGAATCCGGCGTTCTTCCCGAATATTCCTTCGTTGTCGAGCATCAGCGGATCGAACGTGACGTCGCCGACCGTGTACCGCATCGCGCCGGACCTTCGCTCTCCCTACGAGATGGAGACCGCAATGAGTATCGAGCGCCAGGTGACGAAGAACTCCACCATGTCGGTGACGTACCTGAACTCGCTCGGGGAACGGCAGTTCTATACCAACGATATCAACGCGCCATTGCCTGGCACCTATAACCCGGCCGATCCTTCGAGCGCGGTGCGTCCGCTGGGGATTCCTGAAAATATTTACGAATATCAATCCAAAGGCATCTTCCGCCAGAACCAGTTGATCACGAACTTCCGCGTGCGCATGGGCTGGGTCTCGCTCTTCGGCTACTACACGTACAACACCAGCCACAGCGATACGTCGGGCGTGGGCAGCTTCCCGGTAAATCCGTGGAACATCATGAGCAACTATGGCCGCACTGGTTACGACATCGCGAACCGGGTCTTCATCGGAGGCAGCCTGTCGTTGCCGTTCGGCATCCAGCTTGATCCGATGATCATGGCCCGCTCGGGAATTCCGTTCAGCATCTCGCTGGGACAGGACCTCTACGGCACCGGCATCCATAACGGACGGCCCGCACTGGCAACGCCATCGACACCGGCGGCGGATGTCCGCGTGACGCCGTATGGAACTTTCAATATCAATCCCGGACCGAACGACACGCTGATCGCTCCGAATACCGAAACCGGCCCGGCAGCATTCGCCTTCAACCTGAGGGCCGAAAAGACGTTCAGCTTCGGCGGCGAGAGCCATGGGCACGGCGGCGGGGGTGGCGGAGGTGGACATCACTGGCATCCGCGCGGACTCGGCGGACGCGGCTTGGCCGGTGGCGGCGGAGGCTTCGGTGGCGGCGGTGGAAAAAATCAGCGCTACAACCTGACGCTGAGCGTCGCGGCGCGAAACCTGTTGAATAACGTCAACCTCGGATCGCCGGTCGGGAACCTGAACTCGCCGTTCTTTGGACAATCCATCCAACTGGCGGGTGGGCCTTACTCGGGCGAAGAGGACGCTACCCGCCGGATCGATATGCGACTGTCATTCAGCTTTTGATCCCGAAAGATGTTGCATCGCTCTGCCCCACATCAATGACGGTGTGGGGCGATTTTTTTGAGCTGCGAATCTCAGGGATGAACGCGGCGCGGCTTGGATTCATTCAGGTTTCCAGCTTTTAACACCGGGCTTTGGCGCGGCGGGGCGATCTTTACGAGCGGCGGATGGCTTTGTGGTCGTAGCGCGGGTCGTAGTCGATGGTGCCAAACAACTTCAGGATGTCCATTTGCTTGCGGCGGCGAATGTATTCGTCGAGGGCAGCATTGACAGCGGCATTGTTGGTCCGGTACCCGCCGATGCGACGGGCTTCCTTAAGGAGTTTGTCGTCGATACCGAGCTTTTTGGGCATGGGGTACCTCGCAGCAAGCATGGCGCAATGCTCTATGCCATTTCATCGGCCACAGAGCTCTAAGGACGCAATGTCCATTTGACAAATCTCCATAGCTCGACCACAAACACAAAGAAAAGCGCCACTTCTAGGAGGGCAAGTTTGATGGAATTCAATTTGTCGAGGAGTTTGGGCTCTTTAGACATGGTCTGCTCCTTAAATCTTAGTTCCAGAAGCAAACCCTAAAAAAAGATACCTCAAAAACTACGTGTGTCAATTATGCAATTAATAACTGCCGCGAGAGTTGTGCAGCAATCGCCAAAACTTGGTACAAAACGGAATTTATTTCAGTAATGGTATCGGATCGAGGGCCTGATTATTCAACCATCGTCCTCTCTCTAAATTCTTGTCGCGTTGATAGCATATTCAGAGGTCAATTAATTCGCTAGAGTAGGAAGATGCAGTTTAGAAGAGCAGATTGGGAGCACTGTAATGTCGGCGCAAGTTACTGTTCGGGAAGTTCTCGAAGCTATTGGAGAGATATATAAGTCGTTTGATGTACGCACTCTTGCCGTTGAAGTCGATGGCAGGCTCCGAAACTTAGCTACAGTTGTCGAGTTTTCTCGTTACACAAGGGACGTGCTCAAATGTAATTCGGACTCGCGACTTGGCAGTGATCATATTCGCAGAGGCCCAGTCTCTCTTGTTCGGTCATTTCATAACATAGATGAGTGGCCGTCGATCGTGGAAATGTTTGGGGCGGGGGGTATCGTGGTTGATGGCATTTCGATCACCCTGTTTGGCAGTCCTAATTTAGATTCTCTTTCAAGCCGCATTGGAACTTCGGATTACGTTGCCAAAAACAGGTCTTCCGAAGCTATATTTGAAGCGACTTTCAGTCCGAAAACGACAATAGTACAGATTGGAGAGAATGTTTCTCTCTTGCGCAGCCTCACAGCCATCTGGCATGGCAACGATGTAGTGTTGCAAATGAGCCAGTCCGGATTTAGTCACTCCATAGAATTTCTTCAGTCTCGGTTTGGTTTTCAATCGGGAGTACACCCTGATCCAGGAGCCGTGCATGTAGTTATCCCGATACCTGCCGCCGTGCACGATTGCCGTTGGGACCCTGGAAAGCGTGAACTGCGCGCTTATGCACTCATAGACCCTGAGCTTGTTGATGATGTTTGGATTCGAGGTCAAATGGTGTTTCAGGATCTAGGACGACTCCAAGAAGTAAAGTTCGGCAAATTCTATCCGGACGATAATCCCTTCAAAAATCCAGACATGGTTTACGCCCAAGCGGAATGGGATTGGGTCGTTCCATGTGATCGCGCCGAGTTGCGGCTTGTTCATAATCGTCTTGGAATCATATCGTCAACCAGCTTTTCTCGCTTCCAGTTGCTACCAGACTCGTACGCAAATCCGTTATTTGCTATCGTCAGTCGATTTTGTCCGCGCGATCGAATCCGCGCGATGTTGACAAAACCAGAGGTTGAAAAGAACGATGCTCCCAAGGTGCAGCGAACCTATGAACAATACGTCCAATGGTTGCTCTCGATGTGCGGTTTCATCGCCATTACCCTCGGCTCCCATGAATATTTGCACTTTGACACTTCCAACTCGAAGGTTCGAAAGGGAAGCCTAGATATTCTGGCATTCCACCCGGGTCGCCGATTAGTTTTACTTGTCTCATGTACCATGAATGCACCAAACGAAGGTGATTATTCAAACTTGGTTGACTTGAGAGCGGCTCTAATATCCGACGTGGGACCTCAGGCGGGAGTTGATGTAGACCTTGTGGTTTTTACTGCTGCGGAGGACGTCGCTCCAGATCCCCGTTACGGGGCGGGGGATTATTACATCGCGGTCATCAATCAGGCTACAGTACGCGTAATAGTGGAAGAGCTTGAAAATCCAGACCACCCCACATTGTTCAGAATTTTAGACCCGCCACAACTACTAGCAGACTCTGACTTGCCGAGTTGATGAGGACCATCGCCTGAAGAATACTCTCCCGGCGCTGAAGCGCCGGGCTATTTTCATTTGCTGTGGATCGTGCGCGGCGTCCCACCCTTCGCGCTGCTCAGGGTGGGGCACCCGCTGTTTTCGTAACTTCCGCCTAGATATCCAGGTTTTTCACGTCGAGCGCGTTTTCTTCGATGAACTTTCTGCGGGCTTCGACGTCTTCGCCCATCAGCGTGCTGAAGATGGTTTCGGTTTCGGCGATGTCTTCGAGTTTGACGCTGAGCAGGGTGCGGCGTTCGGGGTCCATGGTGGTCTGCCATAGCTGCTCGGCGGACATTTCTCCCAGGCCCTTGTAGCGCTGCACGGTGTAGTCCTTGCGGCCTTCGTTGAGGACGTATTCGAAGAGTTCGCGGACAGATTGTTTCTCCACCACTTCGGGTTCGCCCGACTTGCGTCCGGGACGACCCGGCGTGGGGCCCTTCACGGTCTTGCCTTCGAGTTTCGCTTCGTCGGCCTTTTCGGCGTCGGTCGGCTCCTCGGCGGCCGTGGTTTCCTTCGCGACCTTGATGGACTCGACGACAAAGGGCGGTTGCATGTAATCCGCAATCTGTTTGTACTTCGCCATCATCTGGCGGTACTCGGGGGCGGAGGCGAGGTCCCATCCGAGGACGTGCTCGGCGCCCTGTGCGTTGACGAAGGTGACGGACCAGAGGTTGTGTTCCTCGTCGAAGCGCGTGCCGACGGCCTTGAACTTGTGCGCCTTGGCCATGGCGTTGAGCGCGGCTTCCAGCTTCAGGATATTTTCCGGGGCTTTGTCGGGGTCGCCGGCGAAATCGTCACGCTTGGCGAAGCCGAGGCGCGGCATCAATTCGCTGACCTGCTCGTTGCGGATGTGCTTGTCGACCTTGTCGAAAAATCCGAGGTAGTCGTTGAGCGTGGTCATGAACTTGGTGAGCTGCGCGCCTTCCAGCTTGGCAGCGCCTTCGCCGTAGCGCACGGTCATGCCGTCGGCGGCGCGCTTGACCATGACGCGGACAAACTCGCCATCGTTCTTGATGTACTGCTCGAACTTGCCCTTCTTGATGCGATAGAGCGGCGGCTGCGCGATGTAGACGTTGCCGCGCTTGATGAGCTCCTGCATGTGGCGGAAGAAGAAAGTGAGCAGCAGGGTGCGGATGTGCGAGCCGTCGACGTCGGCGTCGGTCATCAGGATGATTTTGCCGTAGCGCAGCTTGGAGATGTCGAAGTCGTCCTTGCCGATGCCGGTGCCGAGCGCGGTGATCATGGCGCGAATTTCTTCGTGACCCAGCATCTTGTCGTAACGCGCCTTCTCGACGTTGAGAATTTTTCCCTTCAAGGGCAGGATGGCCTGGAAGCGGCGATCGCGGCCCTGCTTGGCGGTGCCGCCTGCGGACTCTCCCTCGACGAGGTAGACTTCGCAGCGTTCGGGCAGGCGCTCGGAGCAGTCGGCAAGTTTGCCGGGGAGTCCGCCGCCATCGAGCGCGCCCTTGCGAC
>Ga0307375_10002849_pt1 | contig 17403 bp, 16 predicted proteins | sample TR1MG_FD_202531 | JGI IMG/M metagenome (GOLD analysis project Ga0307375, IMG submission 202531) | Soil microbial communities from Risofladan, Vaasa, Finland - TR-1 | ecosystem: Environmental > Terrestrial > Soil > Coastal area > Acid sulfate soil | place: Finland: Risofladan, Vaasa | collected... | reverse complement strand
GAGGCCATGCTCCGCCTCATGGAGGGCCGCACGAGCTTCATCATCGCGCACCGCCTGTCCACGATCCGCGACGCCGACCGCATCATGGTCGTCGACGGGGGCCGGATCGTCGAGTCGGGCGACCACGGGAGCCTCCTCGCCTCGGGCGGCGTCTACGCGAAAATGTACCTGAGCCAGACGGGTAGGTAGGAGTGGCGGCCGGTCCTCACTCCGCGAGCACACGCCCGAGGAAACCGAGCAAGCCTTCGGGGTTTACGACCTCCGTATCTTCCCTGATCGGCCAACCTTCCGAAGGAAGGATGGGCGAGTAGATCAGGGAATTCGACCGTACCCCAGAGAGCATGAAGCATGCCCGAATCCCTGATGTACACTTTAGGAGCCTTGACAAGCCGTTTGCCGAGGTTGGCCTGGCGAGAAGGCAAAATCCTGATATGGAATAAACCGGCCATGAGGTCGAGATATTGACGTACCGTGTGGCCTGACACCCCGAGGGAGCTTCCGAGTCCGGAGAAATTTGCGATCTGACCGTGCTGATGGGCAAGCATGCGCAGAAATCGGAATAAAGTCTCCGGAGGAACGCGGGATCCGAGATTGGGGACATCCCGCTCCACGATCGCCCGGATAAAGGCCTCCCGCCATGCGAAGGAAACGCTCCGCGAAGCGGGCAGCAGACTTTCCGGAAACCCACCCCTCAACCAAAAAGCGGTCCGAGAAGGACTACGGCCGGAAAAGATGCGAGGTCAACTTTTATTTTGGCTGCCAGATTGCGACTGAACAAACTGTGCATATAGGAAGTCTATCTTCCGATTTGCATAGGTGCAAGCCTGCTGGCCTGCGAGCCTGCCGGCCGAAGCGAGGTGCTGCAAGATGCGAGCAGTATTTCGCAGTGCCTTCCTTGATTGTTCCTTGATACAGGTTTAAACTTAAATCATGGAAACGACAGTAACCACGAAAAATATGATATCCATACCCCAGGCTCTGGCCAAGAGACTGGGAATACGGCCGGGCTGGAAGCTCGATTGGCGCGAAGGGGAAAACCCCGACGAAATACTCGTCCGTGTGATCCCCGATCGGGCGGAGAGCGCCCGTCGCCTTCTGGGCCGCGGCAAGGCGCTGTCCCCCGAGCGCGACGCCGTCGCCGAACTTGTCTCCGAACGTGAAAACGAGAGCTGAGGAAGATGGCCGCATACCTACTCGATACCTCGGCTCTGCTCGCCCATTATCGCGGGGAGGCGGGGGCCGACCAGGTCCAGGAGATACTCCTCGACGACTCCGCAGAGGTTTATATAGCCAGTCCCTCCATCGCCGAGTTCGCGCGGAGGGCATACAGTATCGGCGCCGATGCGGCCGGCGCACGGGAGGTTTCGCTCGCCTATGCCGGCTTGGCCGCACGCGTAATCCCCGTGGACACTGCCGTCGCCATTCGCGCCTTCGAGATCGCTCTGGGCGCTTCCTCCCGCCTGCCGCTCATCGATGCCCTCATCGCCGCCTGCGCCTCGACCGTCGAGGCTATCCTCGTCCATCGCGACGAGCACTTCGAGGCGCTCCCGAGTTCCACGCCCGAGAGGCTCATGCTCTCCGAAGGCTAGGGCCGGAATCCCGTCAAAATCGAGATCGTTGAGCGTATTTTTCAATCGGCTGGGCATACCGCAGGCGTCAAGGCTATACTGGAGGCATGGCGCGAATGGGCGAACCCGCACGAAAACTGGATAGGCCATATACCTATGCGGACTATCTCACCTGGCCCGAAGGGGAGCGTTGGGAGCTGATAGGGGGAGTGGCCTATAACATGTCAGCGGCGCCGACCAGGCGACATCAGGCTATCCTAGGCCTGCTCTACTTCCGAATCCGCTCCCATCTCGAAGGCAGGACGTGCAAAGTCTATATGTCCCCTTTCGACGTGCTTCTGCCCGAACCCGATGAGCCTGCCGACGGGGATGTCTCCAATGTGGTCGAGCCGGACATCGTGGTGCAGTGCGATGAGACAAAACTTACGAAGTCCGGCGGCCGGGGGGCCCCCGATCTCATCTTTGAAATTCTCTCGCCATCGACCCATATGAAGGACCTCCGCGAAAAGTTCGATCTTTACGAGCGCATGGGAGTCCGCGAGTATTGGGTGATCGACCCCCAGGGCGAGTGGCTGAACCGCTTCGTTCGCGCGCAGGATGGACGCTACGGCGAGGCCGAGTCCCGCGATCTCTCGTTCGCGAAAGGCCCGATCTCGTCGCTCGTACTCGACGGCTTCAGTATCGACCCTTCGGAGATCTTTTCGGCGGAGTAGGCGGCGAAAAGGCCCTTGTCGGGAATAGAATCCAGCTGAAACCGAGCCTGACCTTCCCTCCCACAGCGACTCCGGCGGGTCTCGAAAGAACAACCGCGGAGTCGCCGTGGCGCTGGGAAGAACGGAAAATCGACCGCCTTACAAGTTGACGAGCATGCCCAGCTTGAGCGTGATGCCCGGCATGGGGTAGCCGTAGATCACCTGGTACTGCTGGTCGAGGAGGTTGTCGACGTCGAAGGTAAGCTTGGTGCCCTGGGCGACCTGGAAGGAGCTGCGGAGGCCGAGGAGGAAGACGGCAGGCAGGGTCTGGGTCTGGGTCGTGGAAACGGCGTCGGTGTGGCTGCTCACGTAGCGCGCGGCTAGGCCTGCGGTGGTCTGGCCGAAAGTGAAGTCGGCCGAGGCCGTGAGCGTATGCTGCGAATAGCTCGTCAAGACAGGCGCATTCCAGATCGAGTCGCCGCCCGATAGGTCGACGGGGTAGACGAATTCGTAGCCGGCGGAGAGCGTGGCGGGGCCGATAGCGTAGCTGGCGCTCAAGGAGGCGCCGGGGATGAAGACCCTGTCGAGATTGATTTCTGTTTGGCTCATTGCATATGGCAAAGGATCAAAATACGTTGTGTAGATGGTGATCATATCTTCGATGTAGCGAGCTTTGACGGAGGCAGAGCAGCTCAGTCTTCCGTTCTTGAAATCCGCTCCGAGCTCGCCCGAGTAGGCCGTCTCCGGCTTAAGGTCGGGGTTGCCTTGGTAGGTGTAGCTCCATGCAGGGTCATAGTAGTAATCGTAGAGGTCCTCGAAGGTCGGCGCCCTGAAGGAGCGTCCGCCCGAGAGCCGTAGGTCGAGTGTCTCGTTCGCCTGGTACACCGCCCCGAGCATCTCGGAAAGCCCGGCGGTGTAGGTGCTGTCCCAGTCATAGCGCAGCGAGGGTGTCAGCTTGAGCCGGTCGCCGACCATGACCGTAGGCTCGGCATAGGCGCCGAGGGAGAGGCGGGTCGGCTGTCCCGCCGTCCGCGTGGCGAAATCCGGGCTGTCGCCGGCATCGAATCGGGCGTTCGCACCGCCGGCCAGACTCACCGCGGAAGAGAGCGCGTACTCGCTCCTGAGATCGAGCCCCCCGCTGGCGACTTGGTAATAATCGGTCGCGCCTGAGATCGTGGAATCGGTCCGGGTGAACGATCCGTGCCCGAGCGCGTCGAGGCTCAGCAAGCCGCCCGCCAGGGCATCGCTCGACCATCCGAGACTGCCGCGGAGAGCGGTGTCGAGCTCCTGATCATGAGAAGAGAGCCAGGGGAGCGATCCGGGAGTGCCCGCTTCCTGGTGCGAGCCCATGAACGTGGCCGCGAGGCGCCCGCCTGCAAGCGGCAAGCCGAGCGACGCGCTGCCCCCGGCATTCCAGTACTGGGCGTTGGAGCGGAGAGAGGTCGTTCCGGCGTCCGAATAGTCGTAGGCATTGGAGCCGCGCTCTGCCTGGGCCGAGACCGCCAGGTCCGCGAGGCCGATTTTCGTTCCCGAGTCCATGGTGAACTTCTGCCCGTCCACCAGGCTCGAAGCGCCGCCGAGGCCGAGGGCCGTTGGGTAGGCGGTGTTGGTCACGCCCAGATTGAGCCTTTGCTCGCCGGATTTTTTGGTGGTGATGACGATGACGCCGCCCACCGCGTCGGCGCCGTAGGCCGCGCTGGCCCCGCCCTGGAGCACTTCGATCTTGGCTATGCTCGCCGCGGGAATCTGGTTGAGGTCCGGGGCACCATTGAGGGAGCTGTTGAGCCGCACCCCGTCCATGATGACGAGGACTTGATTGGAATGAGAGGCGCCCATGCTGACCTGCGCCGAGGCGCCGCCGGCCCCGTAGCTGTTCACCGTCACGCCCGACACCGAACTCAGCGCCTGGGCGGCCGTCGAGGCGCCCGAGCGGGCGATGTCCGCGGCGGTGACGACGGTCACGCTGCCCGCCGGGGCGAGGATGAGGGGACTGAAGGCCTGGGCCGTGATGTCCACCGTTCCGATGTCCGGGCTCGCGCCGGACTCCTGCGCTCCCAGTCCCAAAGCCGCGAGGACCAGGATCGATACGCACGCGATACGCCGCATGCAGGCTCCTTTCCGCTCCGCGCAGGCCTGCTGCGGGGCGAGCGGATCGAGGAGGGGGCGGCTTCGGCGGGTTTTGGTTCGACGACGAAGGGGGCGACGAGTCCTCGATCCACGAAGTCGACCGGAGCCTCTTTGAGGTTCCGGTCAGCCGCGGGGTCGTATCCTGGCTCCCGGATCGTCTGAGGTCTCCGACGCCTTCTCGCGGCACTTACGGCCGCAATGGCTGCGCTCCGTCGTCCTCTTCGGTACGACAGCGCCGGTCGGACTCATCCCCGGTTACAGTGGCGGGACCGCTGCGGATTCTCACCGCATTCCATGGCCCCCGTGGCTCGTCGACTCACCTTATAGCAGAAAGACCGCGCGCCGTCAACGAAGCGATGAAGCGCGAGGATTGACTGCGCCTCCATCTTGTGTTAGGCTGGTCTAACAACATGAGCGAAAACTCGCGGGCCGGCGCCGAAAGCCGCCATGAGATCGGAGGCGCGGGGCCGGGAGGCCGGGGCCTGCGGCGGCGCTTCCGGGGAGGAGGCCGCGGCTTCCACGGCCGTCACCACCCGCGCTTCGGCGCGCTCGAGATCCTGCGCTACATCGGCCCCGGCATGCTGGTCACCATCGGCTTCATCGACCCGGGCAATTGGGCATCCAACCTGGCGGCGGGCTCCATCTTCGGCTACTCGCTCATCTGGGTGGTCAGCCTGGGCACCGTCATGCTCATGGTCCTGCAGCACAACGCGGCCCACCTGGGCATAGCGACGGGCTACTGCCTTTCCGAGGCGGCGACGATCCACCTGCCGCGCAAGGCGAGCGTGCCCATCCTCGGCTCGGCCGTCGCTGCGGCGATCTCCACCGCCCTCGCCGAGGTGCTCGGCGCGGCCATAGCGGTGAACCTGCTCACCGGCCTGCCCCTGAAGCCCTCCATCGTCCTGGCCTGCGGCTTCACCGTCTTCATGCTCTTCTCGAACTCGTACCGCAAGCTGGAGAAGTGGATCATCGGCTTCGTCTCCCTCATCGGCCTGTCCTTCGTGTTCGAGCTGGCGCTCGTGAAGGTCGACTGGACGGCCGCCCTGACGGGGACCCTCGTGCCCAGCTTTCCCGGCGGCTCGATCCTCTTCATCATGAGCCTCCTGGGCTCCGTGGTGATGCCGCACAACTTGTTCCTGCACTCCGAGATCATCCAGAGCCGCCAGTGGAACCTCGAGGACGAGTCCAAGGTGCGGCACCAGCTGCGCTTCGAGTTCATGGACACCATGCTGTCGATGATCATCGGCTGGGCGATCAACTGCGCCATCATCGTCCTCGCCGCGGCCACCTTCCACGCGGGCGGCATCAAGGTGGAGGAGCTCGGCGACGCCAAGCGCCTGCTCGAGCCTATGATGGGCAAGGCGGCCGGCCTCGTGTTCGCCGCGGCCCTGCTGTTCTCGGGCATCTCGTCGAGCATCACGGCGGGCATGGCCGGCGGCGCGATCTATACGGGCATCTTCGGCGAGTGCTACGACCTCGAGGATAGGCACACCAAGTTCGGCATCCTTCTCACGCTCGTCGGCGCCGCTCTCGTCGCTCTCCTGGTACGCGATCCCTTTCGGGCGCTGGTGATCTCGCAGATGGCCCTGGGCGTCCAGCTGCCCTTCACCATCTTCACGCAGATCCGGCTGACCTCCTCCCGCAAGGTCATGGGCGGCTTCGTCAACAAGCGCTCGACCACGGCGATTCTGCTGGCCTGCGGCATCGTCGTCACGGCCCTGAACGTGGCGCTGCTCGTGGAATCGCTGTAGGGCCGGGCCGCCGCGGGGCCGATTTTCGCGTGTCTCCGCGTTTTCGCCGATCATCCTTCACGGAATCTTCATGTAGGCGGCCTATCCTTGCAGGCAATCGATATAGCGGGAAGGTCGTGCATGAAAAAGACGGTACCCGACGAAGAACGAAGATTTCTCGAATCGGCGCTGATCGCCGTCGGGGCGCTCGTAGCGGGACCGCAAGCCCAGCCCGCTCCCCTCTTTCGAGACGAGTTGTCCATGATCCTCGGCCTCCTCGACGTGCAGCGGAGCTCCGTCCGCGACGACCTCGTATCGGCCTCGCTCGAGTGGGTCGAGGAGCGCGTCTTCACGATCTTGGCCATCCACGAGATCTGCCTCGCTTTCGAGCACGAGGACGGCGTTCCCTTCCAGGAACTCTGCGAGAATCTCATCTCGCGCATAATCGCTTCGGGCGGGGCGATGAACTCGAGACCCAGCCCTCCGTGAGCGTCGCTCTGTGGCGTCGGCCGCGGCGAGGGAGCTTTCAGCCCGATGGAAGCCGAAGGGAGAAGCTCACTCCTCGGGGCCTTCCTTCGGCGGCCTCCACGTTACGCGCCTCGCAGCCGCCCTCGTGCCGGGCGACTATTCCCTTCACGATCGCCAGCCCCAGCCCCGTGCCGCCGAAGCTCCGGCTCCGCGAGCCGTCGACCCTATAGTAGCTGTTCCAGATCAGCTCGAGAGATTCCTCCGGGATCGGCTCGCCGGAGTTGAACAGGACCAGAGACGCGGTGCCGTCCGCCGTCCCGACGTCGATTTCGAGGCGGCGGGCCTCGTCGAGGTGGGAGAGCGCGTTCGTGAGGTAGTTGACGATCGCGCGGCGGATCTTGAGCCGATCCGCGGTCACGGGGGTCGGAGCGCGGCGGAGGACCGGCTGCACGCCGCGCTCGGCGAGCTTGGGGGCGAAGGAAGCGAGGACCTCGGCGGCGAGATCCCCGAGATCGAAGCCTTCCTTGCGGAGGGGAGCGAGGCCGGACTCGAGCTGGGTGAGTTCGAGGAGGTCCCGAACCTGCATGTCCATCTTCTTGGCCTCGTCCACGATGATCGCGAGATAGGCCTCCTCGCCTTCGCGCCCGCTCGGCACTCCTTCGAGTAGGCCTTCGGCGTAGCCCAGGATGAGCGCGATGGGCGTTTTCAGCTCGTGGGAGATGCTTGAGATCAATTCCTTCCGCATCGCATCTATGCGACGCTCCCGTTCGACATCCTCGCGGAGTCTCGCGTTGGTCGACTCGAGATCGGCCAGGGCCCGAGCCAGGCTCACCGACAGCTCGTTCAGGGTGAGGCCAAGTTCGGCGACCTCATCCTTCCGGATCGGGGAGAAATGTTGGCTGAAATCGAGCCGCGCAAGAGATCGGGAGATGGCATTGAGCCGCACGAGCGGCCGCGTGACGCTTTCGGCGAAAAAGAAGGAGAGGATTCCCCGATGGCCATGGCGGCCAGGCCCGAGAGCACCGAGAATAGCGCGGCGAGTCGGGCGCTTTCCTGTATCTGCGCGAGGGGGAAGCTCATCGCGAGAAGGGGTCCGGACGCCTGGCGCTGCAGCAGATATAGAATCCTCACGCCGAGATGCGGGTCGACGGATTCGACGAAGCGCGGCGATCCGGGAGAGATCCGATCGTACAGCCCGCGCCACTCGTCTTCCCGGCGGCCGGGCTTGAACGGGAGCAGCCCCGGCGAGATGAAGGGCGGCGGCTCGGAGCGGGCGGAGGGGCCGGGCGGAGGGGGCGGCGGCAAGGCGCTCCTGCCCGCGTCCGAGACGACGATCGTGTAGTTCGTGACGGCCGAGTCGTAGGCTATGCGGCCGTCCGCGTCGATGACGGTGATGTGCGCCGAAGTGGACTGTTCGAGGACGGCGAAACGGTCGATCGACGGAGCGATGTCCGCGGGCAGGGGGCCGATGGCGGCGGCGGGACTCTCGTCGAGCCCGAGATCGCCGCGAGTTATGCGATCACGCCCAAGGTCAGGCTCGGCCTGCGGGTCTCATATCGAAGCATCCAGGGGCTCCGCGGCGATGAGAAGCTGACCCTGACCCAGGATTACACCGTGACGAACAGCGACGGCAGCACCAGCACCTATCCCGCCGGCTACACCGAGACCTACGCGAACAGCGCGGGAGCCGCGCTCGAATATCTCGAAGTCGATCTGTCGCTCAGCTTTCAATTTTAGGATGGCGAAGGAGACGAAATGAAGAAGACGATGATGGCCGGGGCGGTCTGTGTCCTGGCGTTCGGCATGGCGGCGAAATGTCGATGGGCGGCGGCCCAGGGAGCGGCCCCGGCGGCGCTCAGCCTCCTCAAGGGGGAATGGCCTCGTCCTCGCAGGGGACTCGAGGCGCGGCTCTTCTCGGATCGGCCTACGCGCTCTCTATCGAAGGCGGAGGTTCTCGCGGAGCGCTCGCGCTGCGCGACCTCGCCGTGGTGATGGGCGGCAGCGGAACCTCGCTCGGGCCGGTCGAGGTCAACCTCGTCCTCGAGAACAGAAGCGCTGGCGACCTGCGGGTCGACTGGGCCAAATCGAGTTTCGAGGAGGAGGGAATGAGCGAAAGACTTTTCGTCCTTTCGCAGAAATACGCCGGGGCGGGCGCGGCGGCGGCTCCGATCACGATTCCCTCGGCCGAGGCGATGGCCGAAAGCGTCCTGCCGCTGGCGCGCATGGCCGTGAACGCCTCGACCGGCCTGCCTGAGCCGACTCCGATGTCCTCCGGAACGATCCGGCTGCGCATCGTCTATAACGACACGCAGGGCTTCACGGGCGCGGACTCCTCTCTCGTTGTCCTGCTCACTCCCCTGTCTCGAGGCTGAGGCCGCGGGGCTTCACGTGCCGGGGGCTCGGCGCCGCGACCCGGCACCGGGGAGGGCCGAGGCGCCCTGCGCATGATGTGCGCATCGGTCTCCGGCGCTGCGAAGAATTTGCTCAGTCGTGACTTTTTCGGTCCTATTGCGCAGTGATCGCCGCTGCAATCTGCCGCCGGCGCCTGCGATTTCCAGCGCAAGGATTTCGGGGACGGCGCCGATGTGCGCCGCCTGCGCCGCTCGCGCGGGACGAGACAGGCTTTGCGGCGGATCCACGGGCACGCTGTAGTTCGGGCCGGGGCGTTTTGGCACGGAAATTGCTTTAGTCCTCCTTGGGCGGGCCGCTGAAATATTCGAAACGGATAGACGGCCTGCCGGTAAGGAGGACTTCCAAGCATGAAAGGCAAACCATGGGCCGCCTCGGCCCTTATGGCATCGCTCGCGCTCGCCCTGGCGGCGATACTGGGCGCCTGCTCCCGCTCCGGCTCGGCCGCGAAAGGCGAGACGTACGAGTTCGCGACGCTCGCGCGGTCGACGATACAGAGCGTCGTGACGGCCTCGGGTACGCTCTCGCCCGTGTCCGAGGTGAGTGTGCTCGCCCAGATGAGCGGCCGCGTCGAGAAGGTGTACGCCGACTACAACGACCGGGTCAGGCGGGGCCAGGTCCTCGCCGAGCTCAACACGGACATGCTCAAGCTGCAGGAGGCCGAGGCCCAGGCCGCGGTCGGCAAGGCCCAGGCGGCCTACGATCTGCAGGCCCTCGACACGCGGAACAAGGAGACGCTCGCCGGCAAGTCGCTCGTCTCGGACTACGACCTCAAGTCGAGCCGGGCGAATCTCGCGGGCTGCACGGCCGACCTCGCCTCCGCGCGCGCCGCCCTCGACGTGATCCAGACCGAGATCAACCAGTACGCTCGCATAAGCTCTCCCATCGACGGCATCGTGCTCGCGCGCAATGTCGATCCGGGGCAGAGCGTCCTCGAAGGCTCCAGCGCCAACGCCTCGAGCCTCTTCACGCTCGCCGAAAGCCTGTCCCGCATGGAGATCAAGGCGGAGGTGGACGAGCTCGACATCGCCTCGATCAAGCCCGGGCAGGAGGCCCGCTTCACGGTCGAGGCGATCGGCGGCAGGACCTTCGAGGGGCGGGTCAAGGAGATCCGTCTCGTGCCCGAGACCACGGACAATGTCGTGAAGTACTACGTGATGGTCGACGCGGACAACGAGGACGGGGCCCTGCTTCCGGGCATGACGGCGGACCTCGAGTTCATCGTGGCGAAGAAGCCGAACGTGCTCGCCGCGCCCAACGCGGCCCTGCGCTTCCAGCCCGCCAGCCTGAGCGCGTCCCAGGTCCAGGACGCGGTCTTCCGCGCGGGCCTCGACGGCCTGAGCCCCGCCCAGCGCGCCTCGGCCGAGGCCGCGAGGGTCGCGGCCCAGAAGGCGGCCGCCGCGCCCGGCACGGCGGCTTCGGGGCGGACCGGCCTCGCGGGCATCATGATGGGCGGGCAGGGGGGGCCGCCTCAGGGCTCCTCGCGCTCCGCCCAGAGCGCCCAGGCCGAGACGGCCTCGATCGCCGCGGCGTCCTCCGGCTCGGCGGACCTGAAGACGCTCTGGTACCTCGACGGCTCGGGGAAGCTCGCGGTCCACCTCGTCAGGACCGGGGTAACCGACGGGGCGAACACCGAGCTCGTGGGCGCCGACTCGCTCGAGGGCAGGCGCGTCATCGTGAAAATACAGGTGAACTGACATGGCCATCATCCAAATGCGCGGCATAGTGCGCCGCTATACCGTCGGCGAGGTGCTCGTCAAGGCCGTCGCCGGCGTCGACCTCGACGTCGAGCGGGGCGAGTTCGTCTCGGTCATGGGCCCCTCGGGCTCGGGCAAGTCCACGCTCATGAACATTCTCGGCTGCCTCGACAAGCCCACGGAGGGCAGCTATGTCCTCGACGGCCTCGTGACCGGGGCCGCGGGCGGCGACGAGTTCGCCGCGATCCGGAACACCAAGATCGGCTTCGTGTTCCAGGGCTTCAACCTCCTGTCCAAGACCACCGCGCTCGAGAACGTCGAGCTGCCCCTGTTCTACGACCGCTCGACCGCGAAGCGGGACCACAGGGCCATGGCCCGGAAGGCCCTGGAGGACGTGGGCCTGGGAGCCCGGCTCCACCACCGGCCGGCGCAGCTGTCGGGCGGGCAGCAGCAGCGCGTGGCCATAGCCCGCGCCCTGGTGAACGAGCCCTCCTTCATCCTGGCCGACGAGCCCACGGGCAACCTCGACACGGAGATGACGCTCGAGATCATGAGCCTCTTCCAGGAGCTCAACGATCGCGGCATCACGATCGTCATGGTCACCCACGAGCCCGAGGTGTCCGCGTACACGCGCCGGATCGTCGCGTTGCGCGACGGCAAGCTGGTGTCGGACGAGCCGGTGCGCGAGCGCCGGAGCGCCGGAGCGGACCTCGCCTCCTGGAAGGCCTCCCACTCCTTCCTCGCCGGAGAGGAGGCCTCGCCGTGACCGTGAGAAAACTGGCCGTCCTGTCGGCGAGGAGCATCTTCCGCAACAAGATGCGGAGCCTCCTCACCTCGCTCGGCATCATCATCGGCGTCTGCTCCGTCATCGTCATGGTGGCGGTGGGACAGGGCTCGCAGCGGCAGGTCGCCAGGCAGATCGCCTCCATGGGCACGAACCTCATCGTGGTCATGCCGCCGCGCGGGCCGGGAGTGGGCAACAGGATCAGTCTCGCCGACGAGGCGAAACTCAAGGCGGAGTCGAGCTACCTCTCGGCCGTTTCGGGCGACGTGCGGCTGAACTCCACGAAGGTCGTGGGCGGCTCGGGCTACTGGTCGACCACGGTCATGGGCGTGGAGCCCGATTACCTGACCATCAAGCAATGGGGCGCGGCGAGCGGTGAGTTCTTCACCGAGCGGGACGTCGCGGCGCGGAACAAGGTGGCGGTGCTGGGCTCGACGGTGGCCTCGAAGCTCTTCGACGGCCAGGATCCGATCGGACAGCGCCTACGCATAGGCGCCACGCCCTTCACGATCATAGGCGTCATGGCGGGCAAGGGCTCGAATGCCATGGGCGATGACCAGGACGACGTGGTCCTCGTGCCCTTGACCACGGCGCTCGCCCGGCTGTCGAAGGATCCCTACCTCGGCGGCATCGAGATGAGCGCCGTGCGCTCCGATCTCATGGCCCAGGCCCAGTCCGACGTGATCGCCATCCTGCGCGAATCGCACCGGCTCGGGCGGGGGCAGGTGGACGACTTCGACGTCATGAACCAGTCCGACATCATCAAGACGGCCTCGCAGACCTCGAAGACCCTCACCACCCTTCTCGCCGCCATCGCGGGCGTGTCGCTCGTCGTGGGCGGGATCGGCATCATGAACATCATGCTCGTGTCGGTGACGGAGCGCACCCGCGAGATCGGCATCCGCATGTCGGTGGGGGCGCGCAAACGCGACATCCTCATGCAGTTCCTGGCCGAGTCGACGATCCTGAGCGTACTCGGCGGCATCGTCGGCATCGCGCTGGCCCTGGGCCTGGCCTTCGGCTTGAATCGCTTCGCTGCGGTGCCGGCCGTCGTCAGTCCGGCCATCGTGGCGCTTTCGGCGGTCTTCGCGGCGGTCGTGGGCATCTTCTTCGGCTACTACCCGGCGAGAAAGGCCGCCGCCCTCTATCCCATCGACGCCCTGCGCTACGAATGAGGAGAATCACATGAGACGTACCCATACAGTTTCCTCGCCCGGGGAAAGCGCCGCGGCGATCTCGAAGGCTCGACCCCTGCGGGCCGCGGCGCGGCCGCTTGGGCTCCTCGCCGCGCTCGTTCTGCTCACGTTTCCCTTGTCGACCGTCTCGCCCCAAGGGGCGGCCGCCGGCTCCGCGGCGGCGGTATCTGCGGCGGCCCCCGCTGCCGCGCGCAGCGCCGCGGCGGGTTCGACCGCGGCCACGTACTCCCCAGGCGCCGCGGCTGAAGGGAGCGATACCGCCTCCGGGCACGAGCAGTCCGTCACGCTGCAGATGGCCAGAGCGCTGGCCGTCGAGAACTCCGCGGCCCTGGAAAAAGCCATGCTCGGGATCGATGTGGCCCGGCTCGCCGAAAAGAGCCAGTCCTACGCCTTCCTGCCCTCGGTGTCGGCCGACGCGAGCGCGGCCTTGGCCTACGGGTCGGCGACCTCCTCCTCGTCCGCTCTCGCCGGGGGGCTTTCGGCCAGCGCCGGACTCGACGTGACGCAGAAGCTCTACGACGGCGGCGCTTCGGCCATCCTCGCCGCCATCGACTCGCTATCGACGGGAGTCGCCCGGGCGGCCGCCCGCGCCGAGTACTTCGCCCTCATCCAGAGCTGTGACGATGCCTTCTATTCGGCGCTCGAGGCCGAGGCCTCCGTGGCCGCGGCGCGGAGCGCCCTGGGCTCGGCCCAGGTTCACCGCGACTTGGCCCAGGCGCGCTTCGACTCGGGCGTCATAGCCCGGACGGACCTGCTCCTGGCCCAGGCTACGGCCGCCGCGGACGAGTCGGCGCTCGCGACGGCTCTCGAGGCCCTCGCGATAGCCCGGGCGAAACTCGCGTCGCTGACGGGCCTGCCGGAGAGCGCCGCCCTCGCGGAGGTCGACGCGGCGCGCACGGAGACTCTCATGGCGCGGCTGGGAGGGCTTACCACCGCTCAGGTCGGGGCCTTCGCGGCGAAGCTCCTCGCGCTCGCCGAAAAGAGCAATCCAACGCTGATCCAGGCGCAGCTGACGGGCGATAAGGCCGAGCGCTCGATCGCCTCGGCTCGCTCGGGCTATCTGCCCACCGTGGCCGCGACCTGGTCGAACGCGCTCGCGTACGCGGCGGCGAGCGGTTCCCCGCCCGGCTCCGGATCGCTCTCCCTGACCGCCACGATTCCGCTCGACATCTGGGCTACGAAGACGGCCGTGGACTCGGCGACCCTCTCGGCGCGGCAGGCCCGACTCGACGTCGACGAAACCCGGCGCACTCTGTCGCTCGACCTGCGGAGCGCCGTCTACGACTGCGTGGCGCTCGCCCGCGCCTTCGCCTCCTCCTCGAAGGCGCTCGAGTACGCGACGAGCAACTACGAGGGCGTCCTCGAGCGATACCGGCTCTCGGCGGCCTCGTCCTCCGACCTTTCCGACGCCGAGGCGCTGGTCTCCTCGGACCAAACCCTCCTCATCACGGCGCGCTACGCCTTCCTCATGGGCATCTCGAGTCTTCGCGGCTACACCGCGGCCGAAAGCGACGCTGCCGTCGAGGAGGCCGTTCCATGACATTGCGCGACCCGGGCGAGTCTCGGTAGGATCGAGGGAGAGGCGGAGCATGAACAGAAGCGTCATTTCGATCGGCATCGCGCTCTTCGCCTTCGCGGCCCTCACCGCGGCGGACCTTGCCGTCTTCCGCGGCATGGCAGAGCGCAATAGGCTCGAGAGCCGCAACGGCGCCGAGCGCACCATGAACGTCCTCTTCTCCAGCCTGCGCGATTACGAGAATTTCGGCTCCGCCATCCAGGCCATCCCCGAGCTCTCCGCCAAGGTGATCGGCGTGGGGGCCTACGCCTCCGACGGGCGCGCGCTCTACGCCTGGGGCCGCGTGCCCGCGCGATTCGCCGATACGGGGCTCTCCTCGGGCGATCGCGGCGAGCAGGTGCGGAAGTATCTCGAGAATTCCGCCCACGACTCGCTCATCCTCCTCCTCGGACCGGGCCCGGGCGGGCACCCCCCGCCGCGCGACGAGGGGAGACCCAGGGACGAGGAGCACTCCTTCTTCTTCACGACCCTCCACGACGCCGCGGTCGTCTACCTCGAGATTTCCGAGAGCGGCTATTGGCGGCAGCGGCGCGTGCAGGCATTCCTCCTCCCGGTGGTCGAGGCGGCGCTCCTCGTCCTCGTCGCCTTCGTCCGCTCCCTCGTCCTGCGCAACGGCGAGTACCGGCGCCGCATCGAGGAGCAGAGGAATCTCGTGATCCTCGGCACGGCCGCCAGCACGCTCGCCCACGAGATCAAGAATCCCCTCCTGTCGATTCGACTCCAGACGGGCATCCTCGAGAAGACCGCGCCCGGGGCGCGCCGCGAGATCGACATCATCAACGACGAGGTGGAGCGGCTCTCGGCCCTGAGCCGCCGCGTCGGCGACTATCTCCGCGACCCGGCGGGCAGCGCGCGCCCCGTCGACGCCGCCCGGATCGCCGCCGAGCTGGGGCTGCGCCGTTGCGGCCGCGAGCTCCTGACGGAGCGCTCCTCGCGCGCGATTCCGGCCTTCGTCGACCCGGAGCGCCTGCGCTCGATCCTTGAGAACCTCCTGCAGAACGCGCTGGAGTCGGGCGGTAGCGAGGAGGGCATAGCCTTCGACATCTTCGAGTCCGAGCGGCGCGTCGAGATCGACGTCCTCGACCGCGGCCCGGGCGTTCCGCCCGAGAGCCGCGAGCGCGTCTTCGACCCCTTCTACACGACGAAGAGCCGCGGCTCGGGCATCGGTCTCGCGATCTGCCGGCGATTCGCCCTGGCGGCCGGAGGAACGATCTCGATCGAGGGGCGCGAGGGCGGCGGCGCCCGCGCGCGGCTGCGGCTCCCGGCCGCGCCTCGGGACGGAGAGGCCGAGCGGGACCGGCGCGCGGGACCGGAGGCGGGCGGCGGCGAGGCGGGAGGTTCCAGGTGAAGGTTCTCGTGGTGGACGACGAGCGCAACATCCGCGAGTCGATCCAGCGCTTCCTCGAGCTGGAGGGCATCGAGTCCGTCACGGCCGAGGACGGCCGCCGCGCCGCCGCCCTGCTCGGCGAGGAGGCCTTCGACGCCGTCGTGCTCGACCTCAGGATGCCCGGCATGGACGGCCAGGAACTCCTCGAATGGATGCGTTCCGAGGGCGTCCGGTCTCCGGCGATCATGATCTCCGCGTTGGGCGACATCAAGGACGCGGTCGCGGCCATGAAGGCGGGGGCCTTCGACTACCTGATAAAGCCCTTCGATCCGGCCGAGCTGGTCATGAAACTGCGGACGGCCGCGGCCGCGCACGCCCGGACGGATCTCGTGGAGGCCGGCTCGCGGACGGCGACCGGGGCCTCCCGCCTGGTCGGCGAGAGCGCGCCGATGCGCGCCCTCGCGGCCCTGATCGACAAGGTGGCGCCGCTCGACTCCACGGTACTGGTCACCGGCGAGAGCGGCACGGGAAAGGAGCTGGTGGCCCGCGAGATCCACGCCCGGTCGAAGGCCTCGGCCGAGCCCTTCGTCGCCCTCAACATGGGCGGCATGCCCGAGAACCTCGTCGAGAGCGAGCTCTTCGGCCACGAGAAGGGAGCCTTCACCGGAGCCGAGGCGCGCAAGCCCGGGCTATTCGAGCTCGCGGGCTCGGGGACGATCTTCCTCGACGAGATAGGCGACACACCTCTTCCCCTGCAGGTGAAGCTCCTCCGCGTCATCCAGGAGCGGAAGGCGAGGCGGCTCGGAGGGACGCGCGACGTCCCCATAGCGGCCCGGCTCGTGTCGGCCACGAACCGGGACATCGAGGCCCTGGTGCACGACGGAAAGTTTCGGGAGGACCTCTACTACCGCCTCAACGTCGTCCGCATCGCGGTGCCGAGCCTGCGCGAGCGGCGCGAGGACATCCCCCTGCTCGCGGGCTTCCTCATGGGGAAAATCTGCTCGCGCATGGGGAAGGCGCCCCTGCGGGTGAGCCCCGAAGCCATGGACGCGCTCGTGGACTACGACTACCCGGGCAACGTCCGCGAGCTCGAGAACCTCCTGGAGCGCGCGGCCATTTCGAGTTCAGGCGGCGCACTCGAGTTCGCGGACCTCGACATGCCCCGCCCCGGCGCGAGAGAGGGGAGGGGAGACGCCTACGGCGGAGGACGCGCGAGCCAGAAGGCCGAGGAGCAGAGGACCGCGGAGAAACCGGCCGCGCGGTCGGATGCGGCGGGCCGCGGCTCCCTCGGGGAACTGGAGCGGGAGGCTATCGTCCGCGCCCTCGAGAAGTGGGGCGGCAACCGCACCAAGGCGGCGGCCGAGCTCGCCATCAGCCGCCGCACCATCATCAACAAGATCAGACGCTACGGGATAGTCTGAGAATCTCGCGCTCTCGAATCGCGGAGCAGGGCGGGTCCTGCCAGGTGCGAATCCAGGGCGATTACGCGATAGCTCCATCGCCCCCGCCTCGAACCTGTCACCCGCCGCCCTGCAATGCGGATCGAAAGTGCGACATGTCCAGGCCATCCAGGCGGCCGTTCGTGAGCAGTCGCTGGGAGCGCGCGTGTCGCCGCTGCACCCTGTCGCTCGCTTCGATCGCCGCTTCCGGCTTCTGAAGGAGCGCAAGCCGTGCTATACTGGCCCCTTCCATGAAGAAAGCCGCCTGGGTACTCGCCATAGTCTTCGGTCTCGTCTTCGTCGGCGCGACACTCCTCAACGCCGACCTCATCGTCAAGAGCCGCGAGGCTCTGGCGCACGGGGTCTCCCTGTCGCCCTCTTCGGCGAAGC
>Ga0307375_10002843_pt1 | contig 17425 bp, 31 predicted proteins | sample TR1MG_FD_202531 | JGI IMG/M metagenome (GOLD analysis project Ga0307375, IMG submission 202531) | Soil microbial communities from Risofladan, Vaasa, Finland - TR-1 | ecosystem: Environmental > Terrestrial > Soil > Coastal area > Acid sulfate soil | place: Finland: Risofladan, Vaasa | collected... | reverse complement strand
TCTAATGACAGAATAGACTTTGTTCCCACCACCGAAACATTCTTATTACCAATAGTCTCCGATGCTCGTTTAGTATTTGGAAATGCGTAGTAATCGCCGCCTCTTTTTCCGATAGTGAAATCCGGCTTGTTATGTTCGGTCATTTCACAATCCTTTCGATGTGAACCGTACCAATTTCTTTTCCAAGTAGTGTTACTCGGAATGTTACATAATCGAACTGCATATCACAGTAACGTTCGATATTTGCATCAGCGTACTGTAAGATACGGCGGAGAATTTGCGGTTCGGTGGCGTAATCCTCCGTTACTCTGACTTCGATGGTGTACCTCATTTTCCTTCCTCCCTTGGCGCGTAATCGTATTCGAGTATGCCACCAAGATGATACGCCAGAAAAAATGCCTCTTTGTATTTGTCGAACGCCTGTTGAAATTCGCCATTGACGAATACCAGCCATTGCTTGCGCGGTTTATTCTTCATTGCTGGCTCCGTCACGCTCAACAAACCTGCGGAGGCGTTTTTCCATTTCAGTATCGTTGCCCATCAACTCTAGTTCGATAACAGCAGTCAATGCCCCGATTTTTATTGCCATTACCGATGTGTTATCGGTGCCAAGCTTTTTCAGCGTTTTACACCGACCATTTAGAAAGTCTTTTACAAGCAAAGTAGCTTTCTCGCTATTCATTTGCCTTGCTCCTCTGTTGGCAAGAAAACACTACAACCGATTTTGGAAAAAGAAAAGGCTGGAAACACGTTTTCCAGCCTTATAGTTACAAAATCGTTTGCGAATTAGTTCTCGTTGGTGCCGCCCGTGGCAGGGCCAGGGTCGGCGTTTTCCAGCGGCGGGGTTAAAACCGGCGTGCCGTTGTCGTCGGTGTCTTCGGGCTGGCCGGTTTGAATGCGAAGTTTTTTAATATCATAGGCGCCGCGCGTGATGCTGCGGAGTTCATTTCGGTTACTCATGATGCAAAATCTCTTTTTATGAAATCGCGCAAATTTTCTTCTAAACTCATGTTGCAGCGGAAAGTATCTGACAACGCCATTATGATAATGGCGTGGAGTGAACCTATTTTTATTGCTTGTTCACAATCAATATAATTATCTACTCCATTCGTGAAATATCGTACGCGCCCTTCGAGAAATTTATCAACAAGCTTTTCTGCGTCCTTGGTTTTCATGGCTTGCTCCTATCGATTGACAGGTAAAATTTAATCACAGATACCTCTAAAAGACAAGGGCCAGAATTGCTTCCGGCCTCACCTGTATGAATTTAGAAGGACGCGAATTTGCTCTCGCGTGGCATTGAACAAGGACGCTGTTTCTGCGTCTGACATGCCGCTTGCCTGGCGCGGGTCAAGAGCATCTAAGCAAGCCTCTGCCGCCGTCAGAGCCGCTCGAAGCTGCGCTATCTCGTGGGCACATTCGCCGTGCGGGTCGCGATCTTCTTCGTCAAATGGCATGACTGGCCTCTATTGAGAGATTTCGAGCAGCGCCGCGGAAAGCAGCGGACTGTTCCACATCACGCTGTCAGGTTCCGGCCGCTCTTCGAGCCAGCGTTGCACCTGCTCCGGTGCCAGCCGCATGGCCTGCTGGGTTGGCAACTCGCGGCTGTTGTCCACCATGCTCGCGTAATCATTGGCCAGATCGACATCGTGCAGGTCGAGGATGAAAGTGAAGGCGTCCGTTTTCAGGTCAGGTTCTGACCCCGGCTGGATCGCCGCATTCTCAGCCTCGATGAAAGCCCGCGCCGCACGCTCATTCTCAAACTTCCACCGGGCGAGGTGCACAAAGCCGTTCTGCTCGTGATCGCCAACGGTCAATTCGACAGTGTAAGTCATTGCGGCCCTAACATTTATGCCTTGATTAATGAAACCTTACTTTTTGGTTTCAATACCGGCAACCTCGTCATATGTATGCATATGTTCTTTTGTTACGTCGCAAACAGGGCATTTTTCCCCGTAGGTTGAAAAAGCGTTTGGATATATATCGGTAGGTTTTACTAACGGCGGCGTAAAAACCGGCGTACCGTTGTTGTCAACATTGTTCGGCTGGCCGGTAAGCATGTCGTAGACCGTATCGAAGTCTTCTTCGACCTTGTGGACGATGTTGCCGCAGTAGATAATGCATCCGTTGGGGATTTTCTCGATGCCGGTGACAGCATCACGAAAGAGCACAAGGGCTTTGTGATCGAACGTTGAGAGATGAAGCATGACGCGTCCTTTCAGAATGTTGGAACATCTTTGCTGTTGAGTTTTTTCAGCAAGGCGGTTCCGGTTTTGAGATAAGTTTCAAACTTCTTCAACGTGCCACCGTCAAGCAGGCACGCCAAGCCATCCCGCCAGTGGTGCAAACAGAGTTCGAGCGCGCAACGAAGTGTTGCGCGCTCTTGCTCTGTCAGGGTTTCAACCGCGAGCATCAGAATTGCTGTTCCGCCAATTCCTCGCGCGGCTTGGGAATGAACGAATACAGCGCGATCGGCTTCCCGGTCGTTTCGTCATTGCCGGACCAGATCAGCGCGTCAAGGCTTTCAACGTTTTCGCTGTTGTCCATACGCGTCACGGGTACATCGCGGCCAGCGAAGTCGGCTGCGTGCGGACCTTCCACGCGAACGAGATAGCCACCCTTGCGTTTGTCGCGAGCGTAGGTGGCTTTGTGCTGGCGCTTGCCTGCGGGCGCCTCCGCTTTCTTGTCTGCCATGTTGTGCGATCCTCTATGGATATGCCCCACCAATTTACAAGCCCGGTGTGGCTTGGGCGAAACTGTTATTCGAAGCTGAAACCGGGCGTCTTTTCGCCCTTGACGGGGCCAGAAAGCGCGATTTCGAACGCCTTGGCAGTTTCGTCATAGGCTTTTTTGAGTGCGGCGAGACCCTTGGTCACGTCCTCGGCGGTGAACTCATAGGCGCGCGGGTTGGCAACGTTCTTGAGCGTGGTCAAGGCGACGACGGCCTTATCAACGCGCTTTGCACCGACCGTCAGGAAGCGTTCGCGGTTTTCCGCTTTGACGGCGACGCGCATCTTGTTACGCGCATCTTCAAGTGTCTTGGTCAGATTTTCGTTGTTCGGCGCCTTGGCGGATTTTTCCTTGGCGGCCTTGAAATGTTCGCGGGCCTTGTCGGCGGCGATTTGGGTGGTGGTCTTTTCGGCTTTCTGGCGCGGGGCCATGAAACATTCCTTTCGGGCTAGGTTGATGTTATTCGCGCCGTAGCGCGGATATTTCTATGGATGAATTTGGCAGTCCCGTCAATAGAAAAAGTGGGGGCGTGGTTAACCCACTGTACCGTTTCACCCGCGGCAATTGATTTAATTTTCTCAAGGGCAAGATTATTATCGTCTTCTATGTAGCGGATTTGCTCTCCGTCGATGATCTTGGTAATGAGTTTGTTTGACAACCTAGAACCTTTGGAGGCGATTTTAGGAGCACCTTTGCTGGTTTTAATACCATAGAGTTTCTTACCAGCAAAATATCCTATCGGCGCCCTGTCTTCCAATTCCCAGTCTCCTAATGCATCGGTTTGCGGGATTTTGGATAGATCGGACGTACTATCACAAAACAGGCTGTCGGTATCGCAATAGATAATGTGTTCTATGCCGATAGTATGGGCGGCGCGGAGTAAATGGGCACGCGTAAAACCGGTGATTGAGGCGCCGGTAGCGACATTATTGTAAAGTCCTTTGGCCTCCCAATTGGAACCTAACTCATGCTTCCATTTCCATAGGCTTTCTCTGCGGTGTATTTCGTGGTCTTCAAATTCATCATACAGTGTCCAGCCATGATTTTTTCCGCGCTCTCCGCACAAAGAACAGTAATCGTTGTCGTCAAACTTTAGCGAATGGCAAATTTTGGTCCCAGCAGGCTCAAAACGGTAATCGAAATAGCGTTCGATATCTTGGGCGAGTTTACCATATAACGAATTTTGCATGATTTTTCCGATAGTATAATTGACCGGGTTAAGACGCTTTCCGTCTTTATCTTTGCCAGAATTATCGGACTTGAAAGCGAACCAATGATCTATATAGGGTTTGAACGTAATTGTATCCGGGGTTGAAAAAACCGACAGGATTTTTTCGTCTTTGATTAAATCGAACTCTTTGGCTACGATATATTCCCATCCCGTAATATTGAATTGATTGTATTCGTGCGGAAAGATCAATCCGGTTTTGGTGCGGAGCGGAAAGGCGCCCGCGCTGGTGCATTCCAGTGTAATAAATGAACGTTGAATTTCTTCTTTTGTCATCCCCTTAAAGTCATCAAGCATATTAAATCGCGTGCCGGTTGCATGATGATGCGACATGGCGAAGGGGTAGGCCGAATGAATATCAAGAATACTAAAATCCTTGTGCGTTCCGGGACGAAAGCATTCACAACGTCCCCCAAAATAAAAGAAGCGGTATTTACGATCAAAACGATGGTTTGTTTTGCCCGGATCGATACCAAGTTTCTTTGCAAATGTCAGCGCATTGGAAGCAATAGTTTTATTTTTACCCGCTATAGCACGATAAGCCGTTACACCGTCCCATAAGATTTTGCAATCATAGTATAGATATTCCTCGATTTCTGTCATGTGCTTGTGACGAACGGATTTTTCTAGTTTCCAATATTCAATATCCTTTTTGGCGCCGAACTCGCGCAAGGCCGTTGGGATAATTGAATAGGAATCGCGTAATTCCGCATGTCCAAGTTTCATGGACACGATGCGCCCATTTATGACTTGCGCTTTCGTACTTTTGACAAAAGGCAACAAATAAATCCAATCAAATTTACCCCCATTGTGAGCATAGACAATAGCATCGAGATTAATAATAGCATCAACGAAAGCAGAAGTACTATCAAAAGTTCTATACCATTTGCCATTATACAAACCCCAAAGAAAAGGCTTTGGCACACGATCATACAAAAATGGGTCAGTTTCGCAATCGGCCGCATAGATTTTTTTCTCCCCCATCAGCGCGAACCGGCTTCACAGTCCGGGTATTCGTGTATTCTCTCTACTTCTATCACTGTCTTTGTTGCAAAGACGCGACGAGTGTATTCGGAGCCAAAATGGATAGTATTTTCGCAATGCGAGCACTCATAATCGCGTGAGGCAATATAGAAACGCGACCATTTCTTTATAAGGTGGCGTTTCATTAATGCCCCCGCTGCTTAAGCATTCTCATGTATTTTCGCCGTTTGCGCCGTTGCTCGCGCATTTCTTCGACTGTTGGGCCACCATATGTGGCAATAATTTTCGGGTCTATTTCCTCGTCAACATCGGCAATTAACAGTGCTAATCCCATAACCCATTTGTTTGTTTGTTGATACGTGGAATAGTCGCGGAAAATCCACCGCGCGAATTGATTTGCAGAATACATCGGCTCGCCAACACGTCCGCTTTCTGACCATAGATAAACCGCCTTTGTGTCCGGCCGCTCGAACGCCTTACGCGCCATTTCAACAACACGTTCGATATCGAAGCCTTGAACTTCAGTTTCTTCAGCTTCTTCAGCTTCTTCAGCTTCTTCCTCTTTGATATCACCAAACGCCATTTGACCAGCCCGTTTGATGTAATGAGAGTTGGTTTCCGGCAGATGCCAGTATATCCATTGTCGTTTGTTGGAATACACCAGCATAACATCGTCTTCGGATTTTAGAATTTTGAAGTCGGAACCGACATTGCGCATTTGTGTCGCCAGCACGCCCGACGCCTGTTTGCGATAACCCTTGTGTGGGCCTTTCTTCACTTCATATTCGGGCTTGAACACAATCCACGGTGTTTTCTTGGCTTGGGCCTTGGAAAGTGGCTGCAATTTATCTGCGTTAAACAACAACAGATGTTCCCACCGCGCGATATGTCCTTTCTCCCACCGCGTCAGTTTGGTGCGGCGCCGATTGTATTTTTTGAGGGAGGGGACGAATTTCGCGAGGTCTTTAGCGACGGTGAGATAAGATTGCACCGCTCTTTTTTGCTTTGACATTGATAACGCCCTTGATTATAAAAGGCGTGCGATCCCTCGGAAAGTTCGCAAGCCCGCCCGGAAGCCCCGTCAGTTTACCCCTGACGGGGTTTTTCGTTGTGGTTCAGGATGAAGACATATCGATTGCTCCGAAGAATCGGCAGGGTAGGCCGATTTTCCCCATCCGTCTAGCACTAGACCTTGCGCATGTCCGATCATCGTGCGCAAGATTGATGGTCTAGTTAAGGTCTTCCCTAACTCTGCCCCAACTCTGCAAAAAGGTCTCCACTATGGCTCGCAAACCCAGTGTTTCCACCGAAGACGCAAGCATCTCAATAGAAGATTTCGACGACGAAACGCCCGCACAACAGGACGAACGCGCCTTCGAGGATGCGGTACTGATGGAATTCGGCGGCGCCGATGGCGATGCGTCCTGGGAAATCAACGTTACGCAGGTTCCGCTTAATCAAAGCAACAGCAAGGGCGTGCGCGAAGTTCGGCTGTTTTCGTGCGACAAGAGCGAGTTTGGCTCCATTACCGAACGCTGCATGAAATACGGTGATGGTCGCTATCGCATTCGCATTAAACGCAACGGTGTTTTGTGGAAGCAGAACGATATCGATGTAAAAGCCCCGCCGAAAGACACAGCGCCCGCAATTCCGTCAGAAATGTCAACGGTTCTAGCAGCAATTCAGGCGTCCAACGAGCGCACGATGCAATTGATCGAGCGCATGGCCGAACGGAGCAATCAACCGGCGCCGTCTTTCGATCCCGTCGCCATGATGGCAAGCATGGCAGGTATTATGAAAAATTTTCAGGATATGATGCCACAACCGGCGCCCGCCGCGGCACCAAATAACGGCACGGAGTTGTTTTTGGAAGGCGTGCGGTTTGCAAAAGATTTGGCGCCTGCGGAACATTCCAGTGGCATGACCGGACTTGTGGAGCGGCTGTTGGATAGTCCGATTCTCGCCAAGCTCGCAGAAGGCGTCCAGGGCGTCCCGGCCGCTCCCCGGCCGCTTAACCTACCCCCGCCTCTTAGACCCATGACCAGCGCCCCTCCGCTGGCACGCCAGCGGACTACAAGCCCCTTTCCGCCGAAAGTTACCCCTCGGAATAATCCGTCACCGGTAAACATTGAACCTGCCTCTCCGGTGCAATTTGTCCAGCCGGACAATGAAGGCGAAGACTTGCCGGAGGTTGCGCCAGTCATGGCGCCAACACCCGCAGAATTCATGGCAGCATTGCAATCAAGCCCGGAGTTGCAACAGAATGTCGGCAACGCGGTATCCTATCTCGTTACTCGCGCCGAGAAAGGCACGGACGCAGTATTCTATGCCGACTGGGTTTTGGACAATTGGCCGGACGAATTTATTTCCGTTCTACTGGAAATTCCGGATTTGGTTACGCAATTGCAATATCTTGTGCCAGCGGTGGCACCGCATCGCCAGTGGTTCGAAAAACTGGTTGCGGAATTGCGGGAAATCGTTAAGGATGACGCTGGGGTATCGGGTGAGGTTTTGCCCGAGGTCATGAATGCACCTGAACAGCGCCCTGCTTCCACCGTCAATCTTAATGGGCATACCGGACGGACCAGCGGGCGTGAAAGCGACGCTGGCGATCATGTCGCAGGAAGTCAAAAAGGGTAAGGTCAATCCGCTGGTGCGCGCGAAAGCGGCGCAGCTTGTCCAGGACTTGCCGCAGAAGGATTTCACCAGCGAAATCCGCAATATTTTCGATTTCGTACAGAACAATATTCGCTATACGCGCGACATTCATGGTGTTGAAACCGTGCATGGCGCCGCGCAGGTGTTGCAGCAGGAATATGGCGACTGCGATGACAAGGCGGTGTTGCTGGCGTCGATGCTCGCCGCCATCGGCCATCCCACACGCTTTGTTGCAGTAGGGTTCAAGCCGGAACATTACTCTCATGTCTTTGTCGATACCCGTTTCGGCGCGGGCTGGTTATCCTTGGACGCTACCGAACCGCACGCGATGGGCTGGCGCCCGCCGAATATCGTTTCGATCATGACAAGGTACAACTGATGTACGAAGATCGCGGACTTGGAATTGGTGTCGATCCGGTGTCAAGCATCGCATCGCTGATACCGGGACTGACTTCGCTGTTTCAGGGTAAGCCATCCGATTTTCGTGTGTGGCTGTATTTCGACCAGGGCGGTCATTATACGCGTCAGCTTGGCGATAAGCCGAACAGCAATACGATTGCGATGGCAAATGCCGTCATGCAAGCGATGCAGCAATATATCGGCCAGCAAAACTCACAAGGCGTGACGTTCAACACGCCCGCGCCGTTCGTTGTCAACATTGGCCAGCGCGATCCTAGCTATCTCTATATGCCGTCAAGCACCCATGGCGATCCTGCAAAAGGTGGTGGCACAAACGCAATATCAACGTTGAGCGGCCCCGGCGATCCGAATGGTGTATTGCAGGGAATTATCGGCTTTCTTGGCAAATACGCCAGCGGTACGCCGCAGACTGTAACTACGGTACAGCCCGGTGCTTCACCATCCAGTGTGCCGTTACCATCGGCAGGGATTACCACGGTCGGTTACAACACGGCGCCGATATCATCCAGCACATCGCTTTCGCCTTATCAATTGCCCGTCAGCTATGGAGCTTATGGTCAACCGGTCGTGGCGCAAGGTTCGATGCTCGGCACACTTTCGGGCAATCTGCCGATGATGCTGGCACTCGGTGGGGGAGCGATTTTGCTGGTCGCAATGCTCGGCAGCAATCGAATTGCGCCGCGAACGCGCACGATCTATAGGAGTAGACGCCGTGCATCTAGGTGATAATTCAAGCTTGATCGCGGATTTGCAATTGCCGTCGCTGACTTCGCTACAGCAAAGCATCACGGCCGCAATGCCATCGGCACCTGCATCCAACGCGTCTTCGAGTTTCGACTGGAACAGCTTGCTAAAAACAGTTGGCAATGTCGCATCGACCGGACTACAGGTCTATGGAGCCGTCCAGCAATCGCAAAATCTGGCGCGTGTCGGTATCAATCCAATAGGATACGGTGCAAACGGATTGCCGGTTTATGGCTCTACACCATCAGGCGTCACGCCGAACAATCCGTATTCGTTGCCATCGGGTTCCGCGTTGCCGTATGGTGTAACGCCGAACTACTCCATTATGCCCGGCGGAACAACTATCACAAGCCAAACGGTCAATCCGTTGGCGAATTTACTTTCCGGCAATACCGGGATGTATTTGATGCTTGGCGGAACAGCCATTTTCGTGCTGATGATGCTGCAAAAGAAGCGGAGATAGTCATGTATCAACCATTAGGCGACGCCACAGGAACCACGCCCGATGTTACCGGCTCAACTCCTTCTAGCAATTCTGATTGGATTAGCACTATTGGGAATGTGCTGGCTCAAGGTATGAACCTGTACGGCCAATTGCAGCTACAGAATACGAATTTGAAGCTGATACAGCAGGGCAAACCGCCGTTGACGATGGCACAAGTTGCATCGATGGCGCCGCAAGTCAATGTCGGATTGTCGCCTGACGTAAAATCGGCCGTGTTCAACTACTCGCTGATGATTGGTGGTGCTGGCATTATTCTCTTTGCCGTTCTCGCTCGCCGCAAGCGGAGATAACATGGCTACGCCTGTCGCTCTCAATCCGAACGATGCACCTTCGTGGTGGGATTTCGTCACGAAGTTCGATGCCACAAGCGCATCGTTCAATGAAAATTACGATGCGCTAAAACAGCTTGGTCCCTACATTCAAACCAGCCATCCGGAATTGCTGCCGCAGTATAATTCTTTGATGCAATCGGGCGCTTCGAACGAAACGTCATTGAACAAACTCAAGGCGACGCGCGACTATGTCTATAGCTGGTTGCAATGGCTGCAAACCGGCGCAGGCAATATTGCAAGTTTCATTTCGTCCAACGCTCAAGCCGCTTATACATGGACGTTGCAGCAACTCGGCCTAGGCGAAGTAGAACAAGGCTTGGGTGTTATCCCGGTTGCTATGGTGATTGTTGGCGTTGCGACTGCGGTTGCAGCGCTGGTCGTAATCGCAAAATGGATCACGGATGCGTACACATTTGCGCAACGCTTGAACGCATTACAGGCGCAAGAGGCGCAAGGCTTGACGCCCACACAAGCCTCGCAAATCGTCAATCAAACTCTTGGCGCGCCGTCTTCCGGCAGCTTCCTCGGCATTCCGTGGACGCTGATTGCATGGGCCGCGATTGCGATTATCGTCGGGCCTCCCGTCATCAAAGCCATTACCGATGTGAGGAAGTCGGCATGAAATCAATACGTACATATACTTTGCGGAATAAATTAACGGGTAAAATCTTCAAAACAAAATACCCGTTATCTGCGTATTTTGGCGCTTCAAATCGTACATCAGATGGAAAGCCAATTTACGAGCGGGTTAAAACTGCCAAGAAAAACCCCCGCCGCAAAACCAGCCGTTCCAAGCCCGGCACGCGCGTTACCGCGCCGCGCAAAACCTATCGCAGCGCCAAGCGGCATACGCGCAAAGCGACAACGAAAAGGACTTCGCTCGAATGGATGCACGTTTACGAAAGCGCGCGAAAAGAGGGCTTCCGCGAAGGCGAAGCTATCAAAATCGCCAATGGCGTCTTGAAGCGGCGCGCCGTGCGCGTGAGAAAAAATCCCTTGAAGCGTGCCGCGAAACGCTCCATCTCTTTTGGTCGCTGTAGCGATCCGCATGTCATCGCTGCAATTCGGCGCGGCCCCGGCAAACGCATCAAGCATTTCTATTTCACGGGTGATCGCTTTACGGATCGTCGCGACGAAGCGCATATCTATGCAACAAAGGCGAAGGCTCTTGCTCAAGCGAAAGCCTTGCTGGACCGGTTACCGGAAAGCATCGTGTCGTTAAAGGTGTCGAAGCCATGAAAAATTTCTGGAATATTTTGGTGTGGATAGGTGAAACCGACGAAGACGAATTTGTCGTTGAGGGCGAAACAATTATCGAAGCGTTTGAGGAAGCAGAAAAGCGTCTTGACAATGACAACTCAAAAATCGTTGAAATTCGTCTAGTAGAAGAGCGGGAAGACTAACATGACCTCTATTATCCTAGTTCTCATAGAAGAAGCAGAAAACGAATTTAATAATTTGCCGGAAGATATTGCCGAAGAATATTCTAATCAATACGACAAGTTTATTGAACTAGCCGACAAATTGGAAAATGCTTTAGCAAACCTAAATAAATCATTCAAGAAAGCTGGCTACCCAAAGATAGGCATGGAATAACATGGGTTCCATCACCGCCGCAGAACGCCTGTTTCGCGATTTCCATGACCGCGAGCCGACCAGCGACGATATCGCCCGGATCGATATGCGGTCGCCCGAAACAGTGCTTGTCATCGGGGAGCTAGATGGGTTAATTTACCGCGCGGAGGATAGTGAGGAACCTTACATCCACCGTTTCAAGAAGTCTGATCGGCCCTTATTGCTTGCATCTTCAGACGGTCGCCAACTTTATATCCTCAAGGGTGGATATAAGTTCACTGACAGAGGGATCATCGGATGATGGTTTCTCACGACCTAGGAGAAAGGGCCAATGGCCGAACTAATGCTTGTCAATCCCCGCCGCCGTCGCCGCGTCACGCGGGCACGGCGTAATCCGCGTAAAGCTCGCCGTCACATGACGGCTTTGCAGCGCAAATATTTCGGTCCACGCCGCAAGAAGCGCACCACGCGGCGCCGTCGCACCGAAACGTTGGCGGTCAATCCGCGCAGAACGCGTCGCCGCACGCACCGTCGCATGACGCATCTTCGCCGCAATCCTCGCCGCTCGCTTGGCATGGGTTCGATGAAGGGCTTCATCAATTCGACTCTGGTTCCGGCCAGTGTTGGTGCCCTCGGCGCCCTCGGCACGGATATCGTCATCGGCTATGTGGCGCCGTATCTTCCGGCATCGCTCAATTCCGGTATCGCACTGTCGCTGGTCAAAATCGCGGGTGCAGTTGGCGTTGGCTATGCGGCCGGAATGTTCATGGGCCGGAAATATGGCGAGGAAGCCATGGCCGGTGCGATTACTGTGCAGCTTTTCGATATCGTGAAGGGCTACATGCAGGGCGCCATGCCATCGCTACCGATCAGCGGTTATAACATGGGATGGGTGTCTCCCGCACCGCAGATGGGCTACTACGCAGGAACCGACAATGCCTATAACGGCATTACCAGCCCGGGCGTTGGCATGTACATCGGCGAAACGGAAGGTGATTACGTCTATTCGTGATGTATTAGCGCGTTAGTTGCGGCGTCTTACTGACGCGCTAATCCTCGTAAATAGACGCCAGCATTCCTTGTCCCAAAGAGTGAAAAGGAAAATATCATGTCTTCTTCTGGTGTTCCTGCCGTTCATCCTGCCGTCGCGGCTGCCGTTCAGGCGGCAGCCATGCAGTCCGGTGGCATCGCTTCACCTATCCCCACCCGTTCGCAGCTTGACGCGTACAATGTCAACCGGCAGGGATGGGAGGGGATTACCAACTCGCTTTACGACAGCAATCCCTATCTCGCAGCGGGCCAGCCGCAACTGTCGTTTTTCAACCAGCCTGTCGGTCAGGGTACTGGTGTTGGCGGTGGCGCAAAAACGCTTTCCGACACCAACATGACGCTGGCCGGTCAGATGCCTGCCAATCAGGAATTTCTTGTGCAATCGGTGGAAGTCATCTTCTATCCGGCTGTTCCGACCGTCGCGGCCGCTCTTCCCGCTGCATACGGCGCCGGTGCGGTTGCGGACAGCGTCAATGATAGCTGGCTCTTCCATCGCTCCGGCAATCTGACGCTGACTATCGGCGCCAAATCGTACCTGCAAGAAGCACCGCTTGGGAAGTTCCCCGGCAAGGCTTACTTTCAGGTCAACGGCGCTGCCAGTGACGCCAGCACGGCTGCTGCAACGCAGGCAACGCGCATCGCTTACGGTCAGTCGCATGGCCGCCCATACATGCTGAAAGCTGCGCTTCGTCTTGTCAGCAATCAGAATTTCGGCGTCACGCTCAACTGGCCGGAAGGCAACGTTGCCATCACAAACCCCGGACGGGTTTTCGTGATCCTCGATGGTGTCTTCTATCGCCGCTCTCAGTAAGTTTCGGGCGGGCTTGCGGGCCATTAACTTGGTGCTACGGATTTCCGCAAAAATCCGTAGCTCTTTTCGCGCCAAAGAAAGAGAAACCAATGAGTTCCGCAGGACTTCCCAGCGTTATCGCCCCCGGTTCCTCGCCGGTACAGCCGCAACGCCAATATGTCGAAGACTGGTTTACATATGAATTGGATCAGTTGTCACTTGCTGCTGGCGGTGTCGCCAACAACAATATCCAAATTCAAGCCGACAGCGATTTCAAGCTGACCAAAATTTCTGGCATGGCGGATATCGCCGCAGCCGTACAAACGGCCAGCACGCTCGTTATCCCGCTTATAACCATCAACATTGTAGATACCGGTAGCGGCCGCACGCTCATGAGCAATCCGGTTCCTTGGGGTGCCATTGTCGGCACGCCCGGCTTGCCGTTCATTCTGCCGGTGCCGCGTATCTTCAAGCAGCGCTCGAACATCTCGATTGCGCTGACAAACTACAGCGCGGCGACAACCTATAATCTGCATCTCGCGCTTGAAGGTACGAAAATCTTCACACTGGGTTAGGTCATGCAGCGCTTCCGTTACACGACAAATTATCCGGGGAACTACAGCCCCGAACAATTGCGCGGCAATCAATCGCCGGTGCCGTCACAGCATGACGGCACGCCGCAACCCTATTATCCCGCGTACCCGGCCGATTTGATTCCGCCACAACAGGCAAGAACTACACCGGATAATCTTGCAATTGTTCGGTCGCATTTCGATAGCCGTCCGGTCAATGCTTTCGATATGTATTTTGAAGATGCTTTTTTTGATAGCGGCCCGGCGTCTTGGATGCAGGGATATACAGTTCCCCAAGGCTATACATTCGTTTTGAGGCGTTTGGGTTTACAACTATTACCAAGTGAAGCCATTGCCGCAAATACACCCGGTGGCCCATTGCAAAATCAATGGATGCCGCGCATCGATCCCTATGGAAATATCATTCAATTTTTGGCGAATGATGGTGGCCGGTTTGCAACATTACAAGTCACTGTCAATGGAGTAGCAACACAAATTTCGCTCTTGTCATCGAATGCACCGGTAAAAAGCGTCAATACGAGCAATGGTGGCATAGGATTGTTTCATTTGGGATATGGCGAATACGAGATTGATACGTTTTTGTTGGCACAGGAGAACTCAAATGTTAATGTCATTGTCGATCCTTTGACTGACACGCCCGGAGCCTTTCCAAGCGGTTTCAATCTGTATGTACAATACTACGGCAACCTATTGCTAAGCGATGGTCGTCAAACCACAATGCAGGTTGGCAACCCCGACCCAGAACCGGTGAGAAACACATGAAACTCTTAACCGGATTTTTCCTGAAACTTCGATCACGCGATCTTAACGCGGCTGTTCCGCCTGCATTTACAACAACCGATGGCGTACCTCTGATTGCCGAATGCGATCTATACGGTAATCAACTCGTATTGCCAATGATGTACACGGCTGGTGCAGGATTTCCGGCGCCCGTTCCTTTTACGTCGCGCGGAAATAATACCGATGCGATTGCACCATCCGCCAGCGGAAATCTTGCTACCATAAATTATGGGTACATTTTTGATGGTACGAATTTTGATCGTGAAAGATCGGCTTCTGCAATAAATCTTTCGTCTTATTCCAGTCTAGGGGCAGGAATAACTGCATCGCCCGGTCAATGGTCAGTTGTTAACGTTCCGGCGGCTGCTACGCAAGCATCGGCCGTAAAAGCTGCTGGTGCGGTGGGCGTCAGACATGTTTGCACTGGAATATCCGTCAGCTTTGCCGCCGGTGCGGCGAATGAAGCGGCGCGAACCATTAGCGTTTTGGACGGTGCAACTGTTATCTGGTCGCAGCAAATAGCAGTTTTACTATCGGACAGTAAACAAGTCAATCTAACGGGCTTAAGTCTCATTGGTTCCGCAGCAACGTCAATGACGCTGCAATTTGACGCTGCCGGTGGGGCCGGTTCGGAACAGGCTGTTACCCTCATGGGTTATGATGCGTCATGAGCGAAAAACAACTCCGCACATGGATTGTTTTAGGATTTGGGGTTGTTGCTGCTTATTATATTTGGCGAAATAGCAAATCATCAGGCCTTACGCAAATACAAAACATGACGGCACAAGATTTACCGTTGCTGGACTTGCCTGGGCCAAATCCAACAAACGCTCCACCGCTAAGGGGTTCGTTCCCGTCATGAAAAATGACACAAAGATGATTTTTGTCATCACTGGTACGGCAATTGTGCTGTACCTGATGAAACATACAAAATCATCTTTGCAGGGTGTCGGTTATGTAAGACCAACAAATACAAGTCATGGGCCGCAAATATCTCCATCATATTCGGTAAATCCGATGGTTCAATCGCACCATTATGGATATCAAAATTACAAAAATTACTTGCCGCGTGCACCTAGTGGGACACCATTTTCGCGTTTTTCGTTTGGCCACTTACCGTCAATTATTGATTACGGAAGACCACAAACCGCACCAACTAGAAAGAGTACTCACACTCCGTTTACTGCTGCTCAAGCCGCCGCATTTGCCGCTCAAGAACGTGCATTCGGTATTCCGGTAGTCGCTATCGGAACTTCCGTTATGCCAACAAATAGTGTGATATAACATGCCGGGAATTACCGATATTCTTATCCCTCTTGCCGCGCTGGGCGTTGGTGCATACACAGTCAAAAAGATCGTTACACAGCCGCAAATCGTTCCAAATTCTTCCGGTGGTAACCCGCTGGTGCCTTACACGCCACAACAGATTATAGATATCAGCGCGGGTGCTGGAATTACACCGAATGCACCGTCTTCTGCTTCGACCGTGCAAGGGCCGACATTCCCGAACGCGAACCTTCAAACTTGGGCGAGTAATCCGCAAATGCCACAGTACATGACCGTCAGCGACGCTGGAAAACAATTCATTCAAAATCAAGAAGGCTATCGCAACACTCCTTATCAAGACGTGGCTGGAAATTGGACCGTTGGCATTGGCCACAAAATTCAAGCTGGTGATGGTATCGCGCTCAATCAGGCGCTAGACGACAGCACAATTCAGTCATTGTTCGCTGGTGATTTGAATGACGCCTCAAACGTCGTGCAGCAGTACGTCAATGTCCCGCTAACACAGGGACAATTCGATGCGCTTGTCGATTTTGTATTCAATCTTGGACGCGCACGGCTTGCCGGATCGACACTCTTGCGCCTGCTCAACGCGGGCAATTATTCCGGTGCTGCGGCAGAGTTTAACAAATGGGTTTATGCAGGCAACAACAAGGTTGCTGCGCTTATCTCGCGCCGCGCTGGCGAAACGCAAATGTTTGTGGGGTAGTATGCCGTTCGATCCAAATTCATTGATGATTGTACTAGTCGGCATTGTCGGTGCGTGGAACGCCTATCAACAGTCCATGATCAAACGCGACATAGCGGAATTAAAAGTGTGGATGTACCAAAACTTTATTCCAAAACGCTTTCAGGAACCTGCAGAATGAGCTTCCTTGACCTGTTCGGTGGTGACGTTGTGTCTAGCGTTTCCGATCTAATCGGAAAGGTTATCGACCGCGCTATTCCCGATCCGGTCGCTCAAGCGGCTGCAAAAGAAAAGCTGATACAGCTTGAACAAACGGGCGAACTCGCTCAACTAACTGCATCCACCGCCCTTGCAACCGGACAAATGAATATCAATGCCTTGGAGGCAAAAACCGGCAATTGGTGGATAGCCGGATGGCGTCCGTTCATAGGGTGGATTTGCGGAACGATCCTGCTCAACAATTATGTGTTAGTTCCATACGTCGATTTTTTCGCCAAATTGGCGCATTCGACGATTGAAGTTCCAACACTCGATTGGCATGGCGTCGCGCCCATCATGATCACGCTATTGGGCGGCGGTGGCATGATCCTTCGTAGCTACGAAAAACGCACGGGAGTGCAAGGAAGGCATTAAATGTCCGCTGTTATGGACTTCATAAATAATCTTCTTGGCAACAAAATAGCCGCCAAAAATCAACCGCTACATGGTAATGTCGATACTTTTGTTTCTGCGCTGACAGAATTATCCACACAAAGCGGACCGCCTAGTGGGCCTGCCGGTGGGGATTTGCAGGGCACCTATCCAAATCCGGGTGTCGCTAAAATTCAAGCGCGTAGTATTTCGTCTGCTACACCAACAGACGCGGAAGTATTGACTTGGGATGGTGTTTCATCGTCGTGGATCGCAAAACCAACCGCACCAAGTACACCTATCGGCGCCGCCGGTGGCGATCTATCAGGAACCTATCCAAATCCATCCGTTGCACAAATCCATGGCCGTCCTGTTTCCTCCGCCGCTCCTAACGCCAATGATGTATTGACATGGAACGGCACAAATTCCGATTG
>Ga0307375_10002842_pt1 | contig 17427 bp, 19 predicted proteins | sample TR1MG_FD_202531 | JGI IMG/M metagenome (GOLD analysis project Ga0307375, IMG submission 202531) | Soil microbial communities from Risofladan, Vaasa, Finland - TR-1 | ecosystem: Environmental > Terrestrial > Soil > Coastal area > Acid sulfate soil | place: Finland: Risofladan, Vaasa | collected... | reverse complement strand
AGAGGGACAGTGACCGCGACCTTGCCCGGAAAGCCGGGCGCAAGTCGATGGGGGAATCCTCCCAAGGGGACGGCAAAGACAAATGGCCGTCCAAAAGCACAGATGTAAAGATAGGCTGGGCTTACTGACCTTAGGCTATCTTTGGCAACGTACAAGCGGTAGTACTGTAGCTGCCGCTTGTTTTTACACGGGTGGGTAGGTGGGATGCTGGAGCAGTAATGAAAGTTGACAAGAAAGACATCCACGAAGCAATTGATCGTGACAAACGTGGAAGAAAGGACAAACAGGACAATAAACCAAAAGACAGTAAATCCAGAGGCACTAAAACAAAGAGAGGTAGATAGGATGTTTAAAATACTAATATCTACAATAGCAGGAGGCTTAGCTATCGGTTTTATGCTAGGAATGGCGTTGTTGCAGTTACCGGTAGTTGTGTTTTTTTAGATTATGGCAGAACCAGCATCGCGGCGTGGTGGCAAGACGTCCGGCAATTGTTTACCTGAAGCATTCGTAGGAGTGCTAGCTGATAATTTAGCGCGCACCGCCGCAGCAAGGTCGGGGTCGCCGATATTGAGTTGGCTTAATGCTCCAGGGCGAGCTGACTCAGGTAAAGCTTGTAGCCTGCTAACCATTTGAGTTACACGGTTGTCATCATTCTGTTGTGGTTGCTGCTTAGTGTTTTCTGGACCAGTGGGCGCCTGAGGTTGTGCTTGCTGTCCCTGCTGTGCGCCCTCAGGCGCCACACCCGCTTCACGCATTAACGCCTGGGCTTCAATTTGTGCTTTGGTTTGCGCTACCATAGAAATGGTAGCGGCCTCTGCATCTATTTTAGCCATCTCGGTCTTACGTTCACGTAAGATCTCCATCTGTTCACGGGTTTCGGCTTTAATAAGCTCTTGCTCCGTGTCTGTGTCTATATCCATTTCCTGCAGCAAATGGGTGTCGGATACTTTGTTAGCCTGGTTCAATTGGAACAACAAAGCTGTACGCTGCAGGTCATCTGCCATGCGGAATTTTTTAATTCCAACAGAATCATAATCCGGCCAACCTCCCCAATTTTTAGCGATATCACAAAGGAAGCGCAGCATACCATTTAGGCCGTTAACATACCCGCGTATAAGGTTACCGAATACTTGTAAGCTTACGTTGGAACCACTGTAGCGTAGGCCGCCGAACACCAATTCAGATGGTGTATCCATCCCGTTAACGATCTGTTCTGCAAGATTTTTCATTTCCTGCGTTAAGAACAATGAACGTCCTTGACCACCGATGGATTCTACACCAACCGGTAATGGCAAAAATGGGATGTGATTTGGATCACGTCGCCACTCTTCAATATGGTCTAGTACTTGGTTCCCGTAATCTTTTAGGTTAACTCCTTGGTAAGGAGAGATACCACCATCTAACGCTGCAGGGGCTGGGTATAATATGGTGAGAGGTACAACATGTTGTAATGCTATAGCTTCCTGTGCTTTACGGAATACAGCGTACAGGAATATCTCTTTCAACACGCCTAGTGTTGTTGGTACCCCAAGTGCGTTATTGTTCCACGGACCAGAAACATCCGTACGTTTCATGTGGTACATTATATCCGACGATATGGCCACATCTCTACCAGTGCGTACAGCATCTATAAAGATGCCCGGTATAGTCGATACTGTGTGTTGATCCCCTGATATAATTTTGTTCTTCAGTTGTAGCGGGATACGGAACGTGTAGCGCAAGCTCTTGTTCTTAGACGCTAACGTGTTTGCCTCAACACGTATGTCTATAGGGTTCCAGCGTTGTATGCCCAGGTTCTTTACGCTACGTTGGGGCTTCTCTATAGCTCGAGCGCGCGTCTCCATGCTGCATGCAGGGCAGGGCTTTAGGTAGAACTGATAATTAGAAAATCTGAACGTAGTGCTCTCTATCGGGTGCTCTGCTTTACAGTTTCCACACACCAAATATTTATCAAACGGGAACACTGGAGATATAAAAGCGTTACCGTAGCACCAGTAGTCCTTGCCAGCTTTCTCCAACTCCGTCATCACGTCCATGTCATTGCGGAGCCAGTCTTCGTACTTCTCTTGTACGTCTGATTCTGAAGCTTTAACATAGACTTGTGTGATAGGGAATACAGCTAAGCGCCTAATCGCAGAACCGGCTATGGTGGACATAGCGTAGCGGCACCATGGGTATAGCTCATGATAGGACGAAGGAAAATAAGTACGCCCAACGTCGAAGAACGGGTTGGGGTACTTTATAAACCTGTTTCTGCTGGGAGATACAATGCCAGCACCGAGAAGAGTCATGCCATAGCTCCAAGCTGTGCGTTAGCCACGGCTAACTGGTCTTTAACGTACATATTTGCTGCTAATAAGTAACCTACTTGAATATCCACGGGATTAAGCTCTAGTTCGAGATCCTCCAGACCTGGGTTCTGCATGAAGTACTCGTATCTGTCTCTAACTATAAGCCAGTCTAGCGGAAGATTCCTGGAATTTTGGAATTCAATAAGAATATCTTGCACAAAATCCAGAGGTGGTGGGGCATACACGATCCCGTCAGTTAATAGAACAGCAGCAAAATAACGGGCCATATCTTTGTTGTACGCGTTCAGATCTATTGTACGTGTAATTATAACCGTGTGGTATATATCGCCCACAGACGGTTTTTGCATAGTAAATGGGAACGGGATGGAGTTGTTGTACGCCGCGCTTATCTTCTCAAAGACAGGCCAGTTGAAGTACATAGTGGACTGGTTAATGTTTGTGGCCAATGCCTCCACCTTGTGATAGGCAAGGTCCTCCACCAGACCAAAATCCTTATCCATTAAGGACCGACGAGTCTCAGGTAACCATCTCCAAAACTCAGCTCCGTATCTGTTCATCAAGTACGTGTACAAATACAGTGGGTGAGCATCCCCGTCAGCTGGCGTTATCATTAGGCTCTCCGGCCGATAGCTGTCTTCAGGGTTATGGGTAGAATATCAAATCCTCCCTCACCCGCAGCGATCAAATCTCTGACGATATCATCTTCTAACATATCGTCTAGCTCTCCACCAGCCAGCATGTCGTTATATCGATCACTGGTTAGCGCGTTGCCGGTATCGACGTCTCTATATATGACACCTGGAGGAGTATCTTCCATGCCACCTATATTGGCGCCCTTCATTATAGCGGTAGCGGGTTCTGGTATGAACGTGCCATATCTATGTGTCAGACCTGCGCGCTTATCCATGGCGTATAGCAGATTTATAGCCTCATCTGGATCTGAGTCTGGGTCGGCTTCCAAGATGGACGCCAGTTTCTCATAGGTGACACAGGCAATTGGGTCTGTTGTGCACTCTATACGCGCACGTACTACCGTGGCGGCATAAGGGCTCACACGCTCACCAGCCAACTCTCCTGCACGTTCACTAGGGTTGAGCCCGACAGTAGCAGCCATCTTAACAAGATCCTGCGCTAGTGGACGTCGTTGTTCTGGCTCAATATTGCTGTAGAACATGTCAAAGTCTTCAGAGGCCCTTATAGCGTCAGCTATAGTGATTTCCTCTTTAAAAGCAGGAATGAACCCACCATCGGTATAAGCTGACGAAGTCTTCTCCATCGCTTTATGTTTTAGTACGTCTGGTATCTGTACACCGTACGCTTCAAAGGCGTGCTCCAGATTAGCTGCAGCTTCTTTGTACATATCTTCTGGGAGCGAGTCACCAAAGGTGTTCAGGTACAACGCTGATATGAATGCGTTGCCCAGATCTATAGTGGCAAATTTTCTTAGCTTGCCTCCATCGGGCAGGTTAACAACGAGCGCAAAATGCCCGTCGTCCAGGTTAGGTGCGGACGACGCGTCTACCAGTTCGGCAGTCTTCACGAAGTCGGGTATGTCGTCCAGTGATGGATAGATACGCCGCATAAGGGCGCCCCCATCATCTGCGAAATCTAGTATGGGAGTACTCATCGTCTAATCTCCTTTCAGATCAACGGCTATTCCATGATAGCACGTTGGAGGAGGGTAAGGAATCATGGAAGAGAGCAAAAAAGATGTTGACAACCAAGAGCCCGAAGATGATACTACTGAAACCGATCAAATACAACAGGAAGCCACAATACTACACACAAAAACGAAATCCTGGCTAGGTTTCCTAGGTGGAACTATGCAGATTGTGGGCAAGGCCATAGCCGAAATTGCGAGGTTGAAAAAGTGAATGACAAGACTGTCTACACCATCTCTGAGGCAGCCAAATTGTTGAATGTGTGCGAAGAGACTATTCGTAGACGTATACGTGACGGTAGTCTTAAAGCCGCAAAAGTAGGGCATGAATACCGATTGTCATCTCAAGATCTGGCGCAGTATTACCAGACTCAAGGTGGTGGATCGTTGTTCGGATCTGCGGGTTAATTGTGGCTATCTTAATATCGCGTGAGCAGAACGTTGCTTACATAGATAGATATTTGTGGTTACCTAAAAGTGCGGCTGATATAGACGTCGCGCAGCGTTTTACACAGTATGCAGATGAAGGTAAACACGCAGAAGCACGCCCATTTTATGGTGAAACCCAACATCATTGGATACTTCCTAGGTACGGTATTTCAACATCAGACTTAACAGATGCTGGGATACCTATTGTTGATTTGACACATGAAATCTCATATCGAGATGTGTACTTTGAAGACAATGTTTCTTCTTTCTTAGACGACAATCAAGAAAGTGCCTGGGATGTATACAAAGATGCCACCAGCGGAGTGCTTTGTTTAGGTTGTGGTCGTGGTAAGACGACTCTGACCTGTAAAAAGATAGCCAAGGAGGGCAAACCTGCCCTAATAATTCTTACCTCTATATCTCAATTTACCTTGTGGGAGCGTGATCTATTGTGGACTGTAGGTCTTAGACCAGAGCACATAGGTAGGTTGCACAAAAACAGATGTGACTGGCAGGGTAAGCCTGTTGTTATAGGTAGCGCTGACACCATTATATCCAGGTCCAATAATTATCCGGTAGAGCTGTTTCAAGAGTTTGGTATAGTGGCCTTCGATGAGTGTCACCATTTTTCAGCATGGGAACTTAGCAGTGTACCCAGCATGTTTTGGGGAGATCGCTATGGTATGACAGCTACTCCGGAAAGATCAGATGGTCTTGAAGAGGCGTATAAGTGGTTGATTGGCGATATCATCCATAGAGATCTTATCCAACCTATACGCCCGATTGTGGAGTTTGTACCTACATGGGTGTACATAGACCCAGAAGATACCGCCATACTAGACCGCTATAAGCGCTTCAATATATCCAAACTCAATAAAGCATTGACAACCGACCACCGTAGATTCAGGGTACTGGTCAGTCTCGTAAAAGAGCTTCTAAATGAGGGGCGTAAGATACTCGTACTTACGCACGTACTCGACCCCATACCTTTATTTAGTGCCGCATTTCCCGAAGCCGGTGTTGTTACTGGTAAGACCGATGAGAGCACAAGAGAGGACATTATACGTGCCTCTAGTGTGACAATAGCGTCGTTCCAGGTAGCTAATGAAGCCTTGAACGTTATTGAGTTAGATACCGTGGTTTTTATTACACCGTTCAAATGGGAAGGCTTATTTAGGCAAGGGGCGGGAAGAGCCCTTAGGGAGCATAAAGGCAAGAAACAACCAATGGTGTATGTCTTAGAGGATACACAACCACACGCAGCAGGTATGTGTCGCTCACTGCGTAATGTTGTGGCTAAGGAGGGACATGAGTGCCGAACAAGGAACGTTGGATATCGTCTCCAACTTGGACGACATTAGAGGCATGTGGAGCGGCTGCGACCGTTGTGGGCTCAGCAAAACTCGTAACAAGGTCGTTGTAGGTGACGGTAACGAAAAAGCTTCAATAATACTTATAGGTGAGGTTCCAGGACGTGACGAAGACGCCACTGGAGTACCGTTTGTAGGTGAATCTGGCGATCTGCTAAAGTACGCGCTCAAAGAAGTCCTAGATATAGAGTGGGAGTCACTGTTCACTACTAACATTGTGGGTTGTAGACCACCCGAAAACCGCAATCCTACACCAGAAGAGATCAAAGCCTGCTGGCCTAGAATAGCCCAAATAATATATCACATAGACCCTATTCTTATAGTGACGCTGGGTGGAGTATCTACCCGGACTTTAATTAGGGGTAAGTCTAGAGCTATCACTGAAGCTCGTGGAGATATAGTTCCCGTATCGTTTGCGGGCAAACTATGTTCCTACGACATAACAGTACTCCCCACATTCCATCCATCATACGCGCTGCGAATTGGCAGACAGGATATGGATTCTCCGTTACATAAAATGGGTGAAGACCTGTACATGGCGGACAAGATAGTGAAGGCCCTGACTGGCCGGTGACATTAGATAGGAGAGATATGAGCACCAAAAAAGATTTCGAGAAAGCTGTGCGTGATATAGATGACGTTAAGGCCCTTCTGTTGGCCATGGAGTCTGATCCCGTACATTCAGCATTCCTTATGAGCTACAAGGAGATGGTCGTAAGGTACAATCAGCTTGCTAACATGATAAAGGCTTTAGGTAAGAATCTGGAGTTTGCGGAAAAAACATTGGTCCACACATATGGTCAAATGACCATCCGTGCTACCAAGTGCGCTATTCATAAATACGATGTTATGGGGCTGTTATCAGAGTTTCCAGAAGCTTTGGAGATAGACGGTTTTGTCACTGTCACAGACAAGGCTGTAAATACTGCTGTAGCAGAAGGCAAAATAGGACCGGGGGCCATAAAGCATAAAATCCGCCGAGAGGACTTAGATCACATCACAGTCAAGGGTGTGCAGGAGATAAAGATATGAGTACACCAAGCGGTAACAACGACGTCATTGTAAAAGTAAGAGGCGAGGAAAAGACCTCTGTGTTGAAAGCCGAGATAACAGTACGGCTATCCGTAGAGTCCCCGAAGGGGTGGTTGACTATTGGCGGTAAGGGATCATCCAAACGGGTAACCAGTACTGACCCCGCAGATATACGCGCCGCAAAAGCACACATTATACAAGACTCAACAGACATAGTACGCAAGTGTCTGTGGCAAGCAGATATCGCGCTCGAAAAGGCGCTTAACGGGGAGTTAGTTGATGAAATCGAAGATAGACGGATTCATGGTGTTGTCCTACAGGGTGACCAACGCGGAACAAAGGGTGGAGATTCAACTACTGATAAAGGGTGAACCGGTAGATATCATCAACATTGACATAACAAAGTGGGCCACAGTCCCTAATTCAGATGTGCTGAAATTGGCGTACACAGGTGCGCAAAACGCACTGTTCGATAGTGAAATAGAGATTAGCACTGACGACGAACCACCTATACTGTTTTAAAAGGTACCACTGATGGCCCACTCAGATCTACACCTAGTGCGCGCTATATTGAAATCAGGAGACCTGCAGACGCCGCAGCGCATGGGTATCAACAGAGACACGTTTCTTACCCAGGATGGTAAGATCGCGTTCGATATCATTGATCGGCATTACAGTAGTCCAGAACATTTAGGACAGGTGCCGTCAACAGAAGCCTTCAGGTGCACATGTCCCATTGTGTTTAACAAGCTACCAGAAGGGGAAATGACCATCGTCGAGGCGTGCGAGATAGCGCTTGAAGCCGCACAATCCCAAACGTACACGGATATGCTGAGTGCAGCCATACAAGAGAAAAGAGTTACCGAGGGGGTTGAGATACTACGTGCCGGTATAGACAGAATCATGACATTCAATACTAAGGATAAGGTACATGACTTCGGGTCTGAAGCTTATTCTCATGTCATGGATGAGTATTTACGTATCAAAAATGGCGGCGGAATGGTGGGTTATCCTTGGCCCAAGGATTGGGATGTGCTTAACACCAGGACTGGTGGGATAGAGAAAGGTATGTACGTGGTAATACATGGCAGACCTGGCAACATGAAATCCTATATCCTGTGCAAGTTAGCTGTGCACTTTCTGCAGGAAACCAAGTTACGCGTATATTTCTTCAATAATGAGATGACCACGGAGAAACTCATAACCCGACTGGCGCTAATATATGCTGGCATTAGTAGTCGCCGTTATAGAAAAGGGTTGTTGACTCAAGCTGAAGAGGTAAGACTGGCCCATAGGTTGGGTGAATTATACGATATGACGGCCAAAGGTAATACTCCAGGTAGGATCGCTATTAGTGACCCGAGTTGGAGTCGTACCGTACATGAGATGTCTGCTAGGTTACAAGAACACCGGTCGCACATATGTCTGTTAGACGGTGCTTATCTAATGATGACCACTAGAGGGCAGACAGCTGAGAAACCAGAGCACGCAACCAGGATTTCCAGGGAGATCCAGCGCCAATCAGTATCAAGTCAAATACCGCATATAGTATCAACACAGACTGGAAGAAAAGCTGAAGAACAGTCAATAGCTCAACGTATACAAACAGTTGATAATATAGGTTATGCGGATGCATGGGGACAAGATGCGGCATTTGTCATAGCTGTTATGTTAGGTCAAACCGAGCTTACTATGCTGTTCCCGAAAGTACGTGAAGATGAAAAATGTGTACCGATAACTATTAACGCTAATCCGGGTGAGGACTTCTCTTACAAAGGGGATTATGTATCAACGGAGCTATATGAAACCGAAACCAAAAAACGCGGTAATGGCAGACAAGAAAACGCCAACCCCCGCTCAATTGCAAACATCGATGCTGGATACTTACGGAACTCGCTCACTGGGGAATGAGTTAGGGCTGCTAAGTACATATATGCACCAGGAACTCCTACCTAGCGAGGAGGGTGAAGTTAAGGTACCGTGCCCGTTTCACAAAGATGGGACGGAGAGTACACCAAGTTTCTACTACAATATCTACAAAAATGTAGGTTACTGCCATACATGTGGTGAAGGTTGGTCTTTGTTTACATTGCTGCATAAGCTGGGTGCCCCGCAGCATGTATTAGATGGGCTACCAAAAAAGTCTGTTGTGCATGAAAGACTAGAAGATGAGCCTGTATATGGTGTTGACGCTTTTGATCCAGCTATACTCAAATTGTACGCATATAAACCAGCAACATTAATAGAAGCTGGCTTTGATGCGCACATACTGCGCGATTACGATGTTGGCTTTGACCAGTATACTTTACAGATAACATTTCCTATCCGTGATCACCTAGGTGGGTTAGTTGCAATAATGGGTAGATCTACAACAGGTAGAAAGCCCAAGTACCTTCCATACGGTGAAGATATTCTTGGTGCTGGTTACACCTATAAAAAGAAATTTTATCTGTGGGGAGCACACAAATTGTACCCACTTGCAATGTCGGGAAAGCTTGATAAAATCATCGTTACTGAAGGTTTTAAAGCTGCCCTATGGTGCATACAGTGCGGGTTTCACGCTGTTGCTTTGATGGGGTTACACATATCAAAATATCAGCTTAATTTGCTAGAGACGTTAGGGGCCCCACTCGTGCTATTTCCTGATCAGGATGAGTACGGGTACCGGGCTATTACAAAGTTGGGAGAGTATATAGGATCCCGACTTCCGTTGCACATAGTGGAGTACAAGGGCGACGAGCCTGATGCCGTAGCAAGAGAAGACGTACCAAAGGTTATTGAGTCAGCAATACCACACGCTGGCTGGCTACTTAAGCGGCGCAATTTGCGCTAAGTCATCCTGGAGGAAAGCAATGTCTAGAAGAATGTTCCTACGTTTCGGTCTCGATTCTCAACCATCAAAACCCAAGAACCGCCGTCGCACATGGAAACCTAGTTCGGAAGCTAACTGGGTGCGTATGATTGACGGTAAGTACGACATTGGCGGAGAGGTCTGCCAAGGTTTCCCATTTACTATGCACTATGTAGGCAAGGGCCGCAGCGGTGGGTTCTTTCTAACTCATCGCGACGATGAAACTTGTGTACCCTGCTACCAGGTAATGAAGGGTGCACAAAACATCTCAGTCAGCCGTAAGGTGCTCATGACAGCCTTTTGGCCTGGGTGGTTTCACCTGGTAGACAAGCAAGGTGAGCATGGCGCGTACAAGCAGAAAGAGCTGTGCCTGAAACCACACATGTTTTGTAAACACTGTGAAACAGGTGATGAACCTACCTACGGTAGAAGGCTGCCGTGGGGTATGACATCTGGTGATGCCGATATCTTAATGGATAGAGCCATGGAGATCGCCAAGATGTGTAAGCAGTGCGGCGGAGACATCTTCCCGTTATCCGTAGTCTGTGACAGTTGTGGGCATACGTTTTACGACCTTACCCGCATGTCTATGGAACACAAAGATATCATGATCATCATGGATGAAAAGCGTACTTGTCCAGGGTGTAAAACGCATAGCTACGCATCTGAGTTACTTAAGTGCAGTAACGACTGCACCCTGCCGGCCAGGTCTTCGATCTTTGATGTGCTACTAAAGGTTAAGACTGTGAAGACGGGAGCTAATAGCTATGCACAGCTAGCTATTGTGGAGCACAGTAAGCCGGTAACTCTGGAAGAAATTCTTCACAGGGATAATGCTGAGGGAGCCTTCAAGGACTACCACGTTGAACCAGTAGATCCTGGTACTTATACAGATCCAGAATCCGCAGAAGAGCAAGCTGCAAAATTAGGTTGCCCAAATCCTTATTCGAATAAGCCGCAACCTAAACCACCTACACCTCCCGAACGTTACGAAAGCTGACCATGGTATTAGACGTTTCCTTAGAGATCCCGGAGTCCACTCCTATACGTACAGAAGATGAAGCTCGTAGCTTACTTCAGCATCTAATGAAGCTTCCTGAAGTAGCATACGACACTGAAACTACTGGTCTGGATAAGATCAATGACCACATAGTCTTCTTCTCGTTCAGTGATGGTGTGGATCGTTGGGCTATCGAACGGAAATTTCTACCACTATACGCCCCCCTCCTATCAGAGGAGGGGGGTCCAGATCTACTATACTGGAACGCGCCGTTTGATATGGCTATGTCAGTTAATAGTGGTGTTCCTCCGCATGAGAAGACACGGCATTTAGATGGCATGATGCTAGCGTGGATGCTGGACCCTGATCCACCGCATGGATTGAAGAAGGTTACCAAGCGCTTTGTTGGTAACATTTCCATGGATGAGTTCAATAAAAAGTTTGGTAAAACAGCAGTCGGTGTGTCGTTTGAAGACATACATGCATACGCATCTTTAGATGCTTGGACAACCTGGTACAACATCCAGGAGATACGCAAGATATTAGATTCACGCGGACAGATGAAATACGTGTATGAAACCGAGGTACCGTTTACTTACGTCATACACGCTATGGAACGTTTAGGTATTGCTGTCGACAAACCCATGTTGGATAAGTTAGCAGTTGAATACTTGTCAGAGATAGAAGAAATCAAAGAGATGCTGTTCAAATTCGTTGGGCACAGATTCAACCCTAATAGTAATGATGACTTAACTGACTTGTTTTATGGTGTCTACAAACGTCCTGTAGAGAAGACAACTTCCGGAGGACAATACGGTGTACCCAAACCGTGTACAGACAAAGAAGTGATGTCAGGTTGGGTTGATAAATACCGTTGTAGCGCCGCTGCTCTGGTGTTGAAGTTTAGAGAGTATTCCAAGATGTACTCTACGTACATCAAGGGTATGGCTAACAAGATACAATATGACGGTCGTATACACCCAACCATAAAGCAGATAGGTTCTAGAACTGGTAGGTTAGCTTACGCACAACCAAATCTACAAAACCTTCCAAGAGACTCCGATATTAGAAAGGCCTTTATAGCTGCCGCGGGCTATACCATATTCGCAGCTGACTATGATCAAGCAGAAATTGTAATGGGTGCCTGTCTAAGTGGTGACCGTTACATGCTGAATGCTATTCTAGCTGGTGAATGTCACCATGCACGTACTGCATCTCGGCTGTATAATATACCGTATGAAGACATAATATCCGCTAAAAACCTCAAGGATGCTCATCATCCTATTAATGACTACGATAAAGAATGTCTGCAGTACAGGTTCTGGGCCAAGACAGCTGGGTTTGGTATTAACTACGGCCGTGGAGCGCGTGAGTTGGCAAAGAGCCTCAACGTGTCTATCAGAGACGCACAGAAGATCATCAACGATTACTTGGGTCTGTTTCCAGAGTTCACTGCGCTGATGCACAAGACTCACGCTTTCTGTAAAGAACATGGTTATGTGGAAACCATAAGAGGTAGACGCCGGTATATTAAAGGTATTTCTGGATTTAAATTCCAGGCGGTGTCAGAGGCCGAGAGGCAAGCATTTAACTGCCTACCTTACAAAACTGAGGCATTAACGAAGCGGGGATGGGTAGCGGGCCCCGATCTAACCACTGCAGATGAATTGCTTACTAAGAACGCGGATACAGGGTACTTGGAGTGGCAGCCTTTGTTAGACATAAAGCTGCACCCAAATTACAAGGGAAAGCTTGTGCGCTTTGAAAGTAAGGCGTTTAAAGCTGAATCCACACCTGAGCATAGGTGGTTAGTGTACGATAAGAGTTCTAGATCTAACAAGTGCAGGCGCACCAATGAACTGTCACGGTTGGGCGATCACAGGATACATAGAACAGGTAAATATAGGTACGACGAAGACGATGAAGATTTCACAGATTCGTTTGTCAAGTTAGCAGGGTGGATATTGACTGACGGGCACTTCAAAGCTGGAGGAACAAACATGACCTCCATGTATGTGTGCCAAAGCTTGCGTGCCCACCCGGAAAATTGTGAAGAGATAGAAGAGTTACTAGACGACCTGTGTATTACACCTACCGTATACACCACGGAAGATACACAAGTTAGGTACTGGAATTTTCACAATGATACCGCAAAGTTACTTAGACGCCTGTTCCCTGGTCGAGTGCTTTCTGTAAACTTCTTGTCACACTTGTCGTACAGACAATGTCGTCTGTTATTGGACACAATGCTTAATGGTGACGGTAGTGTAGGTGCGCAGTCTGTATTGTACGCACGAAGCGAAAAAGTGGCCGCAGCTTTTCAGGCACTGTGTGTGTTGTGTGGACTTGCCTCTAACTCGGTGTATGAGCCATCACGTAATAAGCACCCAGAGTCTGACTTAATGTCAAACATACCGAATAGTAATGGTTGTTGGCATGTGTCCGTTTTGCGCAGAGACAAAGCTCAAGTCACACACGAACAGGTAACAGAACGTGAGGTTGAGCAACCTGTATGGTGCCCTGTTGTGGGCAATACTTACTTTGTGGCTCGGCACGAGGGATGTGTCTTCGTAACAGGTAACACTGTAATCCAAGGATCGATTGGAGATATTGTTCGTCAAGCCATGATTAACTGCTTCTTTGACAAACGTTTACGGGACCTAGACGTTCGTATGGTACTTCAGGTACATGATGAACTAAACTTTGAGGTCCCTGTTGAGTATAAAGATGAAGCTGTAGCACCTATTCTAGAGTGCATGAATCCAGCTAACATGGGTATTGAGCTACAAGCACCATTAAACGCTTCCGGTGGATTTGGTCCAAACATACAAGCGGCAAAGGGATAGTTATGAAGAAGAACAACGACATACTATTTTTCCAGCCCACTAGTGGGCTATGCCCATGCTGCGGGTTACCAGTTACGGCAACGAGCAAACGCTATCCTGACTCTGACTGCCAAGACTGTGGGAAGGAGGTGTTCCAGGTGATAGGTGCCGGGTGGAATTGCCCCCAGCATGACAGAGGTGGGCCACTACCGGAGGGGTATATAGGTGGACAGCGTAAAAACGATTGAAGATCTACAAGGACTTACTACAGAGCAGGTATCTTTTCTGCAGCAAACAACTAGCCCGTCTAGATTTAGGGTTCATTACGAAAGACTGATCAATATCAAAAAGCGGGGCGTCGGTATTTATAGCCCAAGTGGTATAGGATACTGTATGCACCGCCAATTGCTACGTAGGCAAGGTCTTCGTGGGGCCTATAACTTAAAGCCGCCAACGCAAGGCATATTCGATTTTGGGCACGCTTTACATGCTTATTGGCAGACATTGGACGAAGAGATACACGGTGTTGAGCACTACAAAGCTGAGGTTAAAGTAGAGATACCAGAACTACATCTATTCGGTACCTGCGATGCAGAGATAACATATCCTTGGATAGCTTACCTTTACGAGTATAAGACTATTAATGGCGCTAGCTTCAAATCACTAGTAGCACCTTTACCTACACATATTAGGCAGCTTACTGCTTACTTAAAGGCGCGTAACAAGCCGTTCGGTTGGTTGCGCTACATATGTAAAGCTACAGGACAATGCAAGGATTTCGTTGTCATGTTTATGGAGGATGTGTGGGAGGAAGTGAAGAACTTGCTACTACATCTGGAGAACAGCTTCGTTAATAACACACCTGTAGAAAAGACAGTAGGCTACCAATGCGGGGAGTGTCAGTACATTTTGGAGTGTAACCCTTATGAGAAGTGATCATGCCACAGTTCAAACCAAACTTACGGGCTGATGTGAAAGACGTCGTAGATATGTACGACGCCCAACTTGAGCAGCTAAATGGTATGTTGGGGGAACTCGGTATCCGTCGTGTAGCTCAACCAGGCGATGAGGGTCCTCCCCCATTTCCTCAGAATGTCTATAATTTAACTCCGGCTGCGTTGGGGTCATTACAATCCATTTATCAACGTTGGTTGGAGTACTATTCGCCAGAGGCTACGTATGCTCGTACTGAGGAGCGTGTAGCACAGGAGATACTACGAGCTGTAGAGAGTATAGTATTTACTACTCTGACAGGCACTATTGAGGATAGGAAGCATCAAACACGGTTCGATAAGCGTCTGCTGTACGCGAGAAAGCGTACACAGGAAGCTGAGATACGTGCGTTCGGGATACAGAAGATGACCTCTATACTAGAGCAGAACCTAAAACTGTTATCCCGTACAATCGAACTCAGGAAGCTCGAGTTGGACAATTTCTGGCGGGAGCAAAATGCGCAAAACTACCGACATCCGAGAGGACTTACGCGAGATTCTATCCAAGCTCAACAGGAGCGAACGGATGGAGATAATGAAGAAATGGGGGATTAGGGTAGACAGAGATACCCCCGTAGCGGAGCTTGTAGCCATGTTGGAGGTACCAGACCCAAGCCCGCCCCCTACTATTGTAGACATATGGCGAGACGCCATTATGAAATTCGTTGAAGAAAACAGGATAATTGTGGAAGAGCAGATGGCCTGTGATGGCAATTGCTACAACCACCCAGACGCCTTAGTTGCGGCATGCTACGCCAACGTCAAAGAATTGATTGGTACTAGCACACCGCGTAGGCGTAAAAAGGCAGGAGCAGGAAAATGACCGAAGCAGAAGTAACAGAAGAAGTAACTGGTTGGGGGCATATACGCAGGATACGTTATATCGTTGATCAAGGTGTAGTGAACGACATTGTTGAGACGATGACCATGGATCAAGCGGATATTCTGTCCCAGGCGATAGCAACGCGTATGGCAGAAGGGCTAGCGGCACCAACTGACGCTCCAGTAAGCACACCGCCGCAGGAAGAGGTTGTGACAAATGGAGATGAAACACCAGATGAGCCGGTACAAGCTGCCGAGCAAACTGAGCCCGAGCAGGCCACAGAAGAAGCTGCTGCCGAGACTTCTGCAGCAGATGAACCGCAACCTGAGGTTGTGGCAAACCGGGAAGAACCTGCTGCTCCTATTGCGGGACCGCCAGTAGCCCCTGCTGCAAGAGGTAGAGGTAGATCACGTATCAATGCAGGTGCTGCCTACGAAATGCTGGAAGAGGTATTGGCTGCTGTACAGGCACGTAATGGTGATGCGGGAGCATTTACTGGTGCTGCATCTACAGACGTTACTCTAGATCTCGGACCTATAGTGGATACTCTGACCGACATAAATGCTACCTTGGCGTCAATCCAGGGCAGGATTGACTTGGCGGATGAGCGGTTAACAGACATAGAGGCCCACGGGGATCTTAGTAGCGCGGCTCTTGACTCTATGGGAGAAGAGACTTCGCTTCTTAAAGAGAAGGTGGAGTTTGTATCAACTATGATGTCTCAGGTAGCAGCTAGCATTGATACCGGTATGAGTACACTTAGTTCCGGTATAGGGCATATAGCGGAACTGTCTGCTGTAACAGCTCCGATAATAGAAGCTACTGGAGTAGCCCTTCCGGAAATACTAGACGTTGTGAAGAAGATCGGACCTGGTGGCGGTTATTCGCTGCTTAAGACTGAGATGTTTGATCAATTGATCGCCGCAGCGTCAGGGAATTTCCAATCCCTGAAAAAGGAGGAGGTTTGACACCTCCAAATTAACTGACGAACAGTGCCTATACTATGTAGAAGAGTACCTCGGGTTTGATACCAAGGGCTGGGAGTCCTCAGAGGTGCGTAGGTGTTTGGAGACGTTCGTGGTGCTATAGATGTAGAGGGGCGGTTAACCGCCCCTCTATTTTTTTACAGTGCTGGGTACGTGAAACCAGGCAAACGTGGACCGTAACTAATAGGGTCATATGGCGAATGGGGAAAACCACTGGCGGCTATATCGTTGTATACCCACATGAAAGCTACACCAGGCCAAACGTAATTGATGATAGTATCACCCCCATCATCGTCACGTCCTCTAACTTGAGCGTATATTTTGGTGCCCGGACTTACAATGGCGGGTACCCAGGATGAGTCACCAGCAGCACCAGTCCCAGTAAGAGTGGCTGTGGATCCTATAAGTATTTTACCGGTAGTACCAGTAGTGTCCACCCAGTATATTGGGTACATACCCTGGAATGAGCCTTCTTTTAGCCACAGAAAGTCACCCATAAACGGCTGGTCAAGTATTGTTATATCCCCGTTAGGAGTAGCTACGAATCCTGGAAAGTGCCCATGTATACCGACGAAGTAAGCCGATATTTCGTTGAATGTTACCCAGTAAGTATCAGACGCAGGTCCAGCAGCTATGGCCGTTGTGTCATGTACTGTGAATTCACCACCCCAACAAGGAATACGACTGTCTGGCTCTACCTTCATGGCTATATCTAATAGCTTTGATTTGTTGTACGACGTATCGTCCGATGAAGTAACAGTGTGTGCGTATAGCGAATTACCACCCGTGTTAGCCCCATTATGATACGTGACCATGGAACTCATATCACACGAGGTAGGTCCATTAAATGCAGACCCCGTGTCGTATGGCATAAATCCTTCACGGTTAGTTGCTGCTATTGAGTCAACCTCAACCCCATTTAAAGCGGGCAGTACTCTAGTGAGTTCTCTACGTATACCACATAACCACGCCTGACTAGTAAATGACTGCCCAAATGCGGTTGTGTATGATACACCAGCTGCACCAGCAGTGTGTGTTGTTGCCAGCGTTAGTAATAATGGGCTGGTGATAGCAGCTATCTTATGGGTTTCCCCGGCTATGATTATACTTTCTCCTACTATTAGCTCGGTCTCAAACAGTGTGC
>Ga0307375_10002841_pt1 | contig 17428 bp, 14 predicted proteins | sample TR1MG_FD_202531 | JGI IMG/M metagenome (GOLD analysis project Ga0307375, IMG submission 202531) | Soil microbial communities from Risofladan, Vaasa, Finland - TR-1 | ecosystem: Environmental > Terrestrial > Soil > Coastal area > Acid sulfate soil | place: Finland: Risofladan, Vaasa | collected... | reverse complement strand
TTGGGCGAAAATATTGGGACATTAGTTAAAAAATGAATATTTTTAGCCAACCTTCTGAAATCCACAGGTTATGAATGATGTAAAGGATATCCTAAACCAGACGAGGCAAAAGATGGAAAAAGCCGCTATGCACCTCGAAAACGAGCTTATTACCATCAGAGCCGGCAAGGCTAGTCCCCACGTTCTCGATAATGTGATGGTTGACTACTACGGAACCATGACCCCTCTAACCCAGGTGGCCAGTGTAATTGCACCCGATGCAAGAACAATTACAATTACACCCTGGGAAAAAAAGATGATTGACCCCATTGAGCGCGCAATTTTAGCTGCCAACCTTAACCTTACCCCCCAAAACAATGGAGAGCTGGTTCGCATTATCGTACCTGCTCTTACCGAAGATCGGCGTAAGGATTTGGTAAAAATGGTGAAGCACGAAGGCGAGAACGCACGCGTGAGCATCAGAAATGCACGCAGAGAAGGCAACGAAGCTATCAAAAAAGCCCAAAAAGATGGTGTTGCTGAAGACATCGCCAAGGATGCTGAAGCCGAAATGCAGAAGTTGACCGACCAATTCGGAAAGCGCGTGGATGAAATCCTCGAGAAGAAAGAAAAAGAGATTCTAACAGTATAAGAAAAGCGGCGAATGCCGCTTTCCTTTATTCTACTATGTTCATTTTTAAAGATTTTGCTGCAAGAGATAGTCGCTGAACATAATCGCCTGGCAAAATAAGGTGATGGTTCCCAAAAGGATTATTTCGAAAGTAGCTAACTGCACTATTCGATAATACTAGCTCAACCTGCGTCCTGCAAGCTGCCTTCAACTTTGGTATTCGCTTTACCACTGCTTTGGTGATAAAAATTTGGCTCAACGTATTGTTCACTCTAAAAAGGGTAACCTGCTTGGCGTGAATATTTCCTCGAACAGCTAACCCTTCGTCTGTCTCAAAGTGGGTATCTAACTCAAAGTCGGTTAGTAGGTTCAAGGGTACTGCGCAATGTGCAAACAACCCAATATTACCACCCACGCTAACAGTATTGGCCATCCAAGGAACCACTCCACAAACCTCACGCGAAAGCATCATGCCTGCTGCGCTGCAAAGGTCGCCCTCACATCCTGCCGTAAACAAGTCGCCATTAAATTTCGATAAGGCCAAACATGCCGACACTTTACATTCGGTTACCATTGGAAAACACTCTACTGTAATGGCATCAAGGTTGTGCTTCGAAATGGTTAAGGCCAGCTGTTCATATACCTTTCCTGCATCAACTACCTTTTGCTTCTCCTGCAACTGTGCTCCGGCTTTGTAGGTTTCGGCAAAGTAAGCCGGAACATTAAGGTTGTCCCGAGATGGAATCTCACTCCAGTCAAGCTTTACAAGCTCTACGCCTATCTTTGTGCTCAAGATAAATGGTGAAACGTTGCTTGCAACCAACCAGTCCGAAACGTTTCCAATCAATCCCAGACGCTTTCCTTTAAGTCGAAGCAGTCCATTTTTAACATGATATAGGTCTTCCACAATACTCTGCAACTCTGGTTGTTCTAAATCGCAGATCATTGAAGAAATTTGATTCTGATTACACCAAGCCTTTACCTCTGTGGCGGCAGCATAGGAGTTGTCATCCTTAGAGGCTATGAGCAGGTAAAACCTAAACTCATCAATTTGGGCAACCGCTGCTCGCTCTGCACCACCACTCAGAAAAAGAAGTATATCTGGTCGTTCTGCAACAAACTCAACTTGGTCCTTATTTAAAATATTTAGGAATCGCTTTTTACCTCGCGTATAAACAGCCTCCTCTGCATTCGCAAAGGCAAGAAGCTTAACTCGGAGTTTTTCCATCTGCTTAATCAGGTTAATGGTTAATTATTTCAAATGCGGCCTCAAGATAACTAAAAATATCGTTGGGATGATGTCCCGTTCTAAGCTTGCTACGCTCATGCCCTAACCTCACAACAACCATGTTTTCTGAAGGAACAACAAAAATATACTGACCTAAAATACCTCTGGCATAGTATACCTGATGCCCTTTGTAGCGAATAAGCCACCAATGGTAGCCATAGAAATTAACCCGTTTGCCATTCTCATCCACCAGTAACGTATCCGGCAAAACCATCCGAGCAATGTATGAGGAATCAACTAACGTTTCGCCGCTCTTGGATTTTCCATGGTTCAATACAAGCAACCCCACCCTTGCAAAATCACGCGCAGTGGCATAGAAACAACAGTAGGCCTTAGGCATTCCGCCCTTCGCATCTAAGCTCCAGAAAGCACTTTGAACGGCACCCAATGGTTTCCAAAGTTTTTGGGATGCATATTGCGCGAGGCTTATATGGGTGGCGCCCTCGAGCACCATGGCGAGCAGCTGTGTATTACAGCTCTGGTATTCGAAAGTTCTTCCCGGAGCCTCCTTTGTGGTGAGTGCTAGCATCTGTCCACGTAAATCTGTGCCATAGTATGCCCTAGTTACAGGGGCAAACAGTGAACTATAGCCTTCATCCCACTTAATTCCTGAGCTCATGGAGAGTAGATCTGAGATTCGGACTGTGCCCAACTCATTGCCCTTTAGCTCTGGTAAATAGGTTGAGATGGAGTCGTCTACCGAGTGAATTACTCCATCCGAAATAGCACTACCAATAAGCAACGCCACAATGCTCTTTGTTGCTGAAAAGGCATTGGATAATGAGTCGCGACCACCATCGAGGAAGTAGTGCTCGTATCGAACAGAGGAGTCCTTAACTACAATAAATGCGGTGGTCCTGTATAGGTCCAGCTGCTTCAGGAGCGAATCGGGTAATGGCTTTTCGGGTATATTGCTTTGTGTGAGGTCCAGACCTTTCCCAGAAGAGGCAACAACCGCTTTGGGAAAAATATCCCCGTCGTAAATATCGGGTTTCTGGTAAATCAGCGCCTTAAAAACATACCTAGTGGAGGGCATAATCGCCAAATCGGCAACTAAGACAACTAGTGCAGCACCTATGATTATTAATATTTTTCGCATGATAATTGGTTTTCGGTTTTTTGCAATATAGGGAAATAACACTATTTCGGCAGCCACTGGTTTGAAGTTACCTGAGCATAGATGTTTGAACATATTCGTAACAGTTGGCCCTTTCCAACTAGAGACTACAATAGTTACAAATATCTGGCGTTCCTTCACCATACAATGAGGCTTGCCTTGCACTATTGAATGCTGAAGACTTCCACCCTTGCAACAAATCTACTGAAAGATACCCCACCGCCTCTACCTCCTTGTCCATGCAGCAGAGGGCTAGAGTGCCATTCCATGAAATTACAGCGGTGCTCCAAAGTCGAAAACAGGGCAGATTAAAAAGAGACTTTCTGCCTTTAGAGTTGTAGCGTGAATATTGTAGATTGGTTGGCAGCAGATGCTCTCTATCTATGCCACGATGGAGATGCAGCGTTTTAAATTCAACAGCATCAGCACCAGCGGCTAATGCCTGCTGCCTAATAACCGTTAAGCTATGCTCGTTGGCAGAGGTCACCAGTGACTGAATAGCTATTCGAGGGTATAAAGTTCGTCTGCTCTTGCGTGCAGCCACCATCATTGCCACAGCATTCCATGCTCCCATTAAGCTTCCGCCACGTCGGTAGGCTAGGTACTCCTCCTCGGTTGCTCCATCGATGGAGAAAATAATCTCCTTTAAACCGGAATTTACAAGTTTGTCAGCAATTGCCTCTGTTAGTAGCAATCCGTTGGTTGACATGGAGGTAAATATTCGTCTCGATGAAAAGAGCGCAACCATCTCTGTCAAGTTCGGATTTAGGAGTGGTTCGCCCTGAAAATAGAGGTTTACCCAGACAGCTCGCTTTGCTATGGTGTCAACAATTTGCCTTAGCGTTTCCATTGTCATTGCTCCCTTTCCTCGATGCAATTCGCCAGTTCCAACAGGACACTCTGGGCATGCCAAATTGCAGCCACAAGCAGGCTCAACGGTAATGAAGCAGGGCCTCGACAACACAACTGGACGCCTCAGTAGAATAGAGAGGCCATAGCCAACATAAACCCCCATAAGGTTTAGGAACCTGATGGGGGTAATACTTTTTGCAATGCCCAAGAAGCGTCGCATGTATAATAGCAATTAGTTGTTGTCGAGAATCTCAAGCAACTCGTCAAGTTTTGGGGTAAGAATAATTTCGGTCCGTCTGTTTTTTTGGCGAGCTTCGGCGGTCTTTGCCGGATCAACTGGCAGATATTCACTTCTACCGCTGGCAACAACGCGCTTGGGATTTAACTTCTTATTCTGCAAAAGAATTTTTACAATAGCGGTGGCACGCTTTACGCTCAAATCCCAGTTATCGGTAATTTGTCCCTTCCCTTTGTAAGGCACATCATCGGTGTGGCCTTCAATATTTACGTTAATGTCGGGGTTAGCCACCAACACATCGGACAACTTTTTAATGGCCTCGGCACCCTTGGGATCAACCTCCCAGCTACCCGATTTAAAAAGCAACTTCTCCTCCAGCGATACATACACCTTTCCATTTTGCACCTTTACCGTAAGTCCCTTGCCTTCAAAGCCGAGCAGCGCATCAGAGACTTTGCGTTTAAGCGCAGCCACTACAGAATCTTTTCGGTGCAGCACCTTTTCCAGCTCAAGTAGACGTGCATTTCTAGACTCTAAATCAGACTGCAACTTTGTTAGATTGGTCTGCATTTTATCCAAATCGCTCTTGCGCTGGTTGAGCTTACGCTCCAGTTCGCGAAGCGCGTCTTCACGTCGCTGCAGTTCCACTTGATTCTCCTGAAGTTGGCTAAGCAACTTTTTGGTTTCAACCGAATTGCTGCTCAATAAGCTATTTTGAGCTGCTTCCAAATCGACATAACGTTTCTTCAAATTCTCGTTATCTTGCTTGAATGCCAGATTCTCCTGTGCTAAACGAGTAGAGTCGGCAACCAGATGATCCACCTCCTTCTGCAGAACATCGACCTTGCTCTGTAGTTCCTGATTTTTCACGTTGACCGATTGGTTCTCAACAGAAAATCGTTCCCGTTCCTCTTCACACTTTTGATTCTTGTCCTGTAATGCCTGAAACTCTTTTGCAGGAACGCAAGAGAAGACAATAATGCTGGTTAACCCAACTGCTAAAATGCCAATCGACTTCCTCATATTGCTGTTTTTCAATGATAAAAACTCAATCTCAATGTTAATACAAACCTAAACCATTTTCTAAAATTACACAAAACCATTGGATATGGAAACTACTCCCACCTATATTCGATTTCTACAACAGCTCTATTTTTTTAAATTGGCCCACAAAGCCCGATTCGCTTATTGCTAATAATGTGTAAATTTGCCCCCGTTGAACAAAGCAGAAAAATGAAGGTTAAAGTTTGTTATATGGCTTGTTGTATAGCAACAGATTATTTACTGAGTCGTTTAAACCACATATTATCTCTGCTCCAACAATAAAAAAATGTCAGGGCATTATCCTCTTTTGGAAAAAATAGACACCCCCTCCGACCTAAAAAAGTTAGAGGAAGATAAGCTTGTGCAGGTTTGCTCCGAACTCAGGGAATTTATTATCGATTCGGTTTCGGCAAATCCGGGCCATTTTGGTGCAAGTCTCGGTGTGGTAGAACTTACAGTGGCTCTTCATTACGTATTCAACACTCCTGAAGATAGGCTGATTTGGGATGTGGGACATCAGGCTTACGGGCATAAGATACTTACTGGTCGGCGTAAACAGTTCCACACAAACAGAAAATACAATGGACTAAGCGGCTTTCCCAAACGAGGTGAAAGCATCTATGATGCCTTTGGAGTTGGTCACTCCTCAACTTCCATTTCTGCCGCTCTCGGCATGGCCATTGCTGCCCAACAAAAAGGAGAAAGCCGGCAGGTGGTTGCCATCATTGGCGATGGCTCCATGACTGGGGGTATGGCCTTCGAGGCGCTTAACAATGCGGGCATCAGCAATGCCAACATCTTGGTAATCCTCAACGACAACAACATGGCTATTGACCAGAACGTTGGGGCGCTTAAAGAATACCTTCTTGATATTACTACCTCAAAAACTTACAACAAGGTTAAAACCGATGTGTGGAATGCTCTTGGAAAGTTAAACAACCTTGGACCCAAGGCACGCAGGGTTGTTCAGAAGGTAGAAGGTTCCATTAAATCTGCATTGCTGCACAAGAGCAACCTGTTTGAATCGCTTAACTTCCGCTACTTCGGGCCAGTGGACGGCCATGACGTGGAGTATCTAGTTAAGATTCTAAACGACTTAAAAGACATCCCGGGTCCAAAGTTGCTGCATTGCGTTACCGTTAAGGGAAAAGGCTACAAACCGGCAGAGGAAAATCAAACAGCATTTCATGCACCTGGAATTTTTGATAGGATAACTGGTGAGCCCATAGCTTTACAGCCCATCACACCGCTTCCACCCAAGTTTCAGGATGTGTTTGGTGAAACGCTGGTGGAGTTAGCACAGGCCAATTCAAAAATAGTTGGGGTTACCCCCGCCATGCCCAGCGGCTGTTCCATGAATTTGCTTATGGATAAGATGCCCGACCGTGCCTTTGATGTGGGCATTGCCGAGCAGCATGCCGCTACGTTTGCCGCAGGCATGGCAGCAGAAGGCCTTATCCCATTTTGCAACATCTACTCCTCTTTTTCGCAAAGGGCCTACGACCAAATAATTCATGACATTGCTCTACAAAAGCTACAGGTAGTTCTTTGTCTCGATAGGGCCGGCATTGTTGGTGAGGATGGCGCAACCCATCATGGCGTTTTCGACCTCGTGTTTCTTAGAACCATTCCCAACCTCACCATTGTATCGCCCCTCAACGAAGAGGAGTTACGCAACATGATGTACACGGCACAGCTCAACGGTCAGGGTCCGTGGGTTATTCGCTACCCAAGAGGGCGTGGCGAAACGGTAGATTGGATAAAACCGTTCAAAAAAATTGAAGTCGGGAAGGGCAAATTACTACGCGATGGTTTGCAATTGGCAATTCTCAGCCTAGGTCCCTTGGGTAATGTTGCCCTTAAGGCCGCCGAGGAACTATCGCTTATGGACGTTGAAGTTGCAGTATACAATATGCGGTTTATAAAACCGTTGGATGAGGAGATACTAGAAGAGGTTCGGCTCCGTTTCCAAAATGTGATCACAATAGAGGATGGCTCCCTCGCGGGAGGTTTTGGAAGTGCTGTAATCGAATACTTTAGCTCCAAGGAGAGCATGCCTCGGGTGGTAAGAATAGGAATTCCAGACCGATTTATCGACCATGGCACTCCAGCAGACCTTTACCGAGAATGCGGTATGGATTTGGAAGGGATTAAAACCACAGCGTTAGAACTAGTTAAGCAGAATATAAGAGGGAAGGTAGACAGTGCGAAGAAAAAAATATTTTGATGGCTTGAAACTATTAATTATCTTCGCACACCCAATGTTCTTAATGTAATGCCCGGATGGCGGAATTGGTAGACGCGTTGGTCTCAAACACCAATGGTAGCAATATCGTGCCGGTTCGATCCCGGCTCCGGGTACATTAATAACCTAAACCCTCAATTTTTGAGGGTTTTTTTGTACCCAAAACAAGAAAAATGGAAGACACGAACTTCTTCCCTAATGGGGAAAAACAGGTACAACTCGACAAGCGCTACCTTGAGATGGCGCAGATTTGGGCAACCAACTCCTACTGCACCAGAAGGCAGGTAGGTGCCCTTATTGTGAAAGAAAAAATGATAATCTCCGACGGCTATAACGGCACTCCATCCGGTTTTGAAAATGTGTGTGAAGATGAGGATGGAAACACCAAACCGTATGTACTGCACGCCGAGGCCAACGCCATTACAAAAGTTGCCAAAAGCAACAACAGCAGCAATGGTGCCACCCTATATATAACCGCATCACCTTGTCTGGAATGCTCTAAATTAATTATTCAGGCAGGAATAAAGCGGGTTGTTTTTCTTGAACAGTATCACAATACTGACGGGCTTGCGCTACTCGAACGCGCCGGAATAGCTGTTGACCACATATTACTTTAAAACCACCCTCGATGAACTACCAAAATACAAAGCGTCAAATTTGGCTCCCACTTCTGCTTGCCACTGCAGTAGTAATAGGAATATTTCTTGGTTTCGGGCTAAAGAAAAACCAAACGCCCACAACCCTCTTTTTTCCAAGCTCGGGCTCCAACAAGCTTGAAGACGTTATTAAGCTTATACACGACGAGTATGTCGATACCGTTTCCACCGCCAAGCTGGAGGAGAAAGCAATTGAGGCCATAGCAAAAGATTTAGATCCACACACAGTCTACATCCCTGCTGATAAGCTGGCAGCGGTTAACGAACCGCTGGACGGAGAATTTAGCGGAATTGGAGTTCACTTCAGCGTTAACAGCGATACAGTGGTTGTAATATCAACCGTTCCAGGAGGTCCATCAGAGAAGGTGGGTGTTATGGCCGGTGATCGCATTGTGACGGTAAACGGAAAAACCATTGCTGGGGTTAAGATGGATCAGGACAGCATTGTAAAAAAGTTGCGCGGTCCTAACGGTAGCAAAGTTAAAATTGGTGTTAAGCGAAGCGAAGTTAAAGAGCTGATCGACTTTACCATTACCCGCGATAAAATTCCAATCTACAGCATCGATGCCGCCTACATGATTAACAATTGGATTGGCTATATCAAGGTTGCCCGCTTTGCGCGAACGACCTACCAAGAGTTTATGGATGCTACCAACAAGCTACACAAGCAGGGCATGAAGGGCATGATACTCGACCTTAGAGGCAACAGCGGCGGCTATCTCGACCAAGCCGTAGAGATGGCCAATGAGTTTCTACCAGCAGGGAAGCTTATTGTTTACACCCAAGGAAAGGCGCGCCCAAGGCAGAACCTCTATTCCGATGCTAAGTCAAGCTGCATGAACGACAAACTCGTTATCCTCATCGATGAGTTCTCGGCCTCTGCCAGCGAAATTCTTGCCGGTGCACTGCAGGACAACGATAAAGGAACCATAGTTGGTCGTCGGAGCTTTGGTAAGGGCCTAGTTCAGGAGCAAATTCCCCTTTCCGACAACTCGGCGCTTAGACTAACGGTAGCGCGATACTACACACCAACTGGTAGAAGTATTCAGAAGCACTACACTTATGGCTCTGAGGATGAATACTACATGGATATCACCAACCGGTATCTTCACGGTGAATTTGAGCAGGTCGATTCCATTAAGTTTGCCGACTCGCTCAAATACAAAACTCCCGGAGGTAAGATTGTTTACGGTGGTGGAGGTATCATGCCCGACGTATTTGTGCCACTCGATACCGTTGGTATTAACCGCTACTTTAGAATTGTTTCGGCTAAGAACTTGATTTATCGTTACGCTTTCAGCATTACGGATGCCAAGCGGGCTAAACTTCAAGAATACAAAACGGTGAAAGACCTTGAAGCCTACCTGAATACGCTTGGTTTGCTGAAGGGATTTGAGGAGTATGCTCGCAAAAATAAGGTCACGCCAAAGCCAGGTGAACTCAAGGCAAGCGGTAAAATTATCGAAACGCAGCTAAAGGCCTATATTGCCCGCGATATTCTTGACAACGACGGATTCTACCCAATCATCAGCGAAATTGACAATACGCTGCAAAAGGCCGTTGAAATACTGGAAAAAGGCACTGCTGATCTCGGCCCGATTGGGTCGAGCAGCAAACTTAATGCATTTGCCTTGCTAAAAACCGTTCCGAAGAAGCAGGGCATCGCTGCAAACGAGGGGTAGGAAGATGTCCGGAGTTGTGCGGTAGCTTACCTACAACCTACGGTCTATTGCCAACAGCCTTTGAGAGTGACAGGTTACGGAAAGTTACGGGTGACAAAGTTACAAGTTACATTGAAGACTAGGGTCTGAAACCAGTGCTGCTTTACGACCTAACAAAAACCATTAGCCAACAAAGTTACTGAGCGGGTGCCTCCCACTCCTCAGGGAGGTTGATGGGGTCAGGCAACGAGACATACTAAATAATCCGAAGACGGAAGTTGTGCACTGCGTACCTACTATCGATAGCATTAATTTCTCTGTTAAACCCTGTGAATTCTCTGTGCCACCAAGTGTAACGAGAACTGAGCATGCTAAATCGGCTTAGCCAAACTAGTACCGAACGACGGCAAACTTACACCTACCACCCTAGTCCCCTAAATTCCTAAAAACCTCTTCCTATTAATTTTTTCCGTTTAACTTTGCGACTCGAGTTTCAAAAATGGGAGAATTTAAGTTTATAGACCTGTTTGCTGGTGTTGGTGGTTTTCATGTGGCCATGGAGGAGCTGGGAGGTGAATGCGTTTTTGCCTCCGAAATCAACAAGTTCTCCATTGCAACCTACCGTGAAAACTTTGGTATGGATGCCGGGTTCGATATTTGTTCGGTTGCTGCTGAAGATATTCCTGCCCACGATTTGCTCTGCGGTGGCTTTCCCTGTCAGGCATTCTCCAAGGCGGGGAAGCAGAGTGGCTTCGACGATACTCGCGGAACCCTATTCTTCGAAATCAAGCGGATCCTTACCTTTCATCGGCCCAAGTATATTGTGCTGGAAAATGTACGTAACCTGGTATCACACGATGGTGGTAATACCTGGCGTGTTATCTCTAAAAATCTGAAGGAGCTGGGCTACATTATTACCGAAATGCCCATTATCATGAGTCCGCACCAGCTCGGCATACCGCAACTCCGTGAGCGAGTTTACATCCTGGGTATCCATAAGCGCTGCACTAAAAAGAAGAGTTTATCTATCAACGTTCCGGTGCCAAAAAAGCACGGTACCGACGCTCACTCCATTCTTAACGGCTCTGTAGGAAACGACTTCCACATTTCCGAGTATGAGGAGATGGTGCTTAATGCTTGGAACGAGTTTATGCACGGCGTAGATGTTCAGACCATAGGCTTTCCAGTTTGGTCAGAAGAGTTTGGTGCCACCTACGATTTTTCGAATCTACCCCGCTGGAAGCAGGATTTCATTGTCAAGAACAGGGAACTATATGTTCGGAACAAATTATTCCTAAAGAGTTGGCTGAAGCGCCATCGGAATTTGGAGCAGTTTGTGCCCACCCATAAGAAGTTTGAATGGCAAGCTGGGGATAGCATAAAGAGCGTGTGGGAGGGTATTATCCAGTTTCGACCTTCGGGAATTAGGGTAAAGCGACCAACAGAATTTCCAGCTCTGGTAGCCATGGTTCATATTCCAATTATTGGGTGGGAAAAGCGAAGGCTTACGCCACGCGAGGCTGCAAACCTTCAGAGTTTTCCAAAGGATTTTAAGATTAATTCCAATCCCCAGCAAGCATACAAACAGTTTGGAAATGCAGTAAACGTTAAGGTGGTAAAGTTTTTGGCAGAACAACTGTTTAAGTTGGGTGAGCATCCATAGCATTTGTTGTATTGTGTTTGGCTTCAGGCCTGTTGGTCTGAAGGTTGGTTAGCATAAATTTTGCCTATGAAAAAAGATATAGTTCCAAAATATTACTCTCCTGCAGAGGAAAATACGAACATTATTTCTCACGCTGTAGGATTTGCTTTAAGCATTCTAGCTACGGTTCTGCTGGTTGTGCATGCGGCTAAATTCGGCACGGCAAAGCACATTGTTAGCTTTGCTGTGTTTGGAGTTAGCTTAATGGTGCTCTATGCAGCCTCCACCCTATATCACAGTGCAAAAAAACCGGAGAGGCGAAACCGGTTAAAAATATTTGACCATGCTGCCATCTACGTTCTCATTGCCGGCACCTATACCCCTTTTACCTTGGTTACCCTTGCAGGCACAACTGGCTGGGTGATTTTTGGAATTGCCTGGGGCGCTGCATTGGTTGGGGTAGTACTGAAGCTCTTCTTCACGGGTCGGTTTTCCATTCTATCTACCATAATGTATGTGATAATGGGTGGAGGAGGTATCTTATTTGCCATTAAACCACTAATTAATAACCTTCCTTCAGAGGGTCTTTACTGGCTTTTTGCGGGTGGCGTGGCCTATACCGTTGGCGCCATACTCTACAGCATTAAAAAAATTCCATTCAACCATGCGGTTTTCCATATCCTTGTTTTGGTGGGTAGCTTCTGCCACTTCATCTCCATATTCTACTATGTTTTACCAAGCTGATAATGGCGGCTGAGAGCATGATTACAGAGCAAGAAGGTTGACCCACTTTTAAATCATCTAGCAACTTGTGCGCAGGTGACGAGTTTGGTTAATGATCAAGTTTTTGCCCGCTGATTTGCTAGGAAAAAATCGTTTTTGCTATATTTGATAGCAAAGAGGCCCTGTTCTGAAGGAGTTTTTACGACTATCGATAAAATACTTCCTCTCTGTTTCAGAGTTAGATTACGAGAGCACGAGACTTGCATTATGGCAACGGAAGAGGATGTTGCCTAGATTTTGTGTATGATTAGGAATATTTTTTTTATTGTAAACCACTGCTGATGCCCAATACTGTTGCAAAGACGCCCTTGAATCTTGGCGAATTACTGAAGAATAGCGATTCTAAAAATCTCCAGCGACTTCCTCGGTTCGTAATATGGCTCTTTGAAAAGATTATTTGTCAGGACCAGATGAACGCCGTTATCAACAAGTATATCGACAATGTTGGCGTTAGCTTTCAGCCACAGGTGATTAAGGAGTTCAATATTACGCTGAATGTTCGAGGGGTGGAGAACCTTCCTGATAGTTCGCGCAATTTTTTTGTCTCTAACCATCCGTTTGGGGTAATCGATGGGCTCATTCTCACCTACTACGTCGGACAGAAGTATGGAGACCTGAAGGCAATTGGTAACGATGCTTTTCTGCACGTTCCAACGTTGCGACCATTAATTGCCGCAGTGAATGTGTATGGCCGAAGCTCCAAGGAATATATTGCGGCACTGGACGAGGTATACCATTCCGATGTTGCCATTACCCATTTCCCTGCAGGGGCAGTCTCCCGGGTTTATCACGGAAAAGTGCAGGATGCCCCCTGGCAGAAAAGTTTTATAACTAAAGCTATCTCTACCAAGCGCGACGTCGTACCATTTTATTTTGAAGGCGGTAATTCACGCTTCTTTTATTTCATATACCGGCTGAGGAGCTGGCTGGGTATTTCCGTAAATTTTGAACTTATGCTGCTTCCTCGGGAGATGTTTAAAAAGAGGAATAAGACGATCAGCCTAGTGATTGGAAAACCAATTCCCTGGGAAAGTTTCAACAGCTCAATGACACACTACGAGTGGGCCCAAAAAGTTCGTGAGCATGTTTATAAAATGGGGCAATCAAAGGAGGAGGTAGAATTCATTCCTTAAGGAATTTTGGTGCAATAACGGTTATCTCCAAAGGGAGATTCAGGATCTTGCTTTAATGCGGAGGTATGTTGTTAATGATCCTTTGCTTCAAAATACTGTTGTCCCTAATTTGAAGTTTGTTTTCTTTTTTGTGCTGGCTTTTAAGCAGGGTGATCAGTCTAGACCGTTGGATAATTGACTCCTATGAATTTTCCATTTGCAACATAATTTAAACGGTATCCTCGAACTTTTTTAAAACTTTTTAACAATTTAAATGTCTGGTTTATTTGACTTTAACCATCGACACTGTCTGTGATGTGGTTAACAGAGAATAACGGTACAGAGAAATATATACATTTACCCGTTCGTCCTAAACGTTAACCTGATGATTAAGGAAAATCTAATTCAATACTTTGAGGAGAGCATTCACACCAATTGGGAGAGTAATGCTTTGGCCGACTATAAAGGATCCTCAATTACCTATGGTGAGGTGGCCAACCGTATTGCTCGCTTGCATCTTATGTTTGAGCGTAATGGGATTCAGCCTGGCGATAAGGTGGCCGTGTTAGGGAAAAATTCCACTTCTTGGGCAGTCGTTTACCTTGCAACCATTAGCTATGGTGCTGTGATTGTACCGATTTTACCCGATTTTAGGGCGGTTGAAGTCCACCACATTGTGAACCACTCCGATTCAATTGTGCTTTTTGTTGGCGATGCTCTAGCCACTTCGCTAGACTTTGGACAAATGGAAAATCTACAAGCCATTATTTCGCTGGACACGCAGAAGGTGGTGTTTGCGAAAAGCAGTAAGGTTGTTGCAGACCTAGAAGCACTAGATGGTCTTTTTTCCGGCCGTTATCCCAACGGTATAGATGCTAACAACTTCACGCTCCCCAAGGTAAGCAATAGTCAACTTTCTGTGATCAGCTATACTTCGGGAACCACAGGCTTTTCGAAGGGCGTTATGCTTGCCCTCAACAGCCTTTCCGCCAACATACGCTATGCTAGGGCAAATATGCCACTTAAGTCGGGCGATAACATTGTTTCGTTCCTTCCGCTGGCTCATGCCTATGGTTGTGCCTTTGAGTTCTTATTCCCCTTTACCCTAGGTTGCCACATAACGTTTCTTACTAAGGTGCCGTCGCCGCAGGTGGTGGTGCAGGCATTTAAGGAGGTTCGCCCTCGGCTTATCTTGTCGGTACCTCTGGTGGTTGAAAAAATTTATAAGAGGCAGATAATACCAGTGATATCCAAGTTTCCGATGAGCTGGTTAATTAGGATACCCTTATTGAACCAGGTTGTCTTTAAAAAGATTAACCGCAAGCTCACTGAAACATTTGGTGGTAATTTTCACGAGATTGTTGTTGGCGGAGCCGCCTTTAACGCAGAGGCAGAGGCTTTTTTCCGTAAAATTAAGTTTCCCTGCACAGTGGGCTATGGAATGACAGAATGTGGCCCACTAATAAGTTACTCCTCGTGGCAAACAACGAAACCGTTTTCTACAGGATTGCCGGTGGATACGCTACAGGTTAAAATTGATTCGGAGGATCCATTCTCCATAGTTGGTGAGGTGCTGGTGAAGGGTGAAAATGTGATGTTGGGCTACTATAAGAACGAGGAGGCTACCCTTGCTGTAATCGACGAAGACGGCTGGCTTCATACCGGCGACCTCGGCGTTCTCGATAAGGAGGGTAATATCTATCTGAAGGGACGGAGCAAGAATATGATCCTTGGAGCATCGGGTCAGAATATTTACCCAGAGGAGATTGAGAGCGTGCTCGACAACAAGTTTGGCGTAATGGAGTCGCTTGTAGTAATGAACAATGGACAGCTCCACGCGCTCATCTATCCCGATTTTGAAACCCTGGAATCAAATAACATTGGCCGTGAAGAGATTGATTCTCTTATGAAGCATAACCTGCACGAGGTGAATCACCAGTTGCCATCGTTTATGAAGTTGGCCAAGTTTAGCATTCACCAAGAGGAGTTTGAAAAAACACCCAAGCGCAGTATTAAGAGGTATTTGTATTCAGATAACTAATCCTCTGGCGTTAAAAAATTTGCTGTATTGCTTTCTTAAATCTTCTTCCTTTCGATGGGGTGAGGATGTTGTTGCAACAGATATATAAAGGCGGTTACAATACACTTTTTTCAAACGGTGCATTTTCATCTACCTTTATGCCTTCAAAATTCAACCATATGATTGTTACCATAGCTGAACCCATTGGCCTTACAGCACAGGAAGCCTCGGTGTTTGAATCTCAGCTGGCAAAGCAGGGACACTCTCTCGAGGTTCATGCTACCCGGCCATCCAATGGCAGTGAATTGCTCAGCCGCATTAAGAACTCTCATGTTGTGGTTGTTAGCAACCTTACTGTGCAAGGAGAGGTCATCCGTAAATGCCCCAATTTGAAGTTGATCAACGTGGCCTTTACTGGTACCGACCATATCGACAAGGTGGTTTGCAAAGAGTTGGGGATTACCGTTTGTAATGCTGCTGGATACTCCACCAATGCAGTTGCAGAGCTAACCATTAGCAGCGCCATTGCCCTTTTTAGAAAAATGGGAGAGATGGAACAGAACTTACTGAAGGGATTCGACCGAAAGGGATTTCTTGGTCGCGAGCTGTCGGGAAAAACTTTTGGCGTTGTGGGTTTTGGTGCCATTGGACAGCGTGTGGCTGAACTTGCATTAGCCTTTGGATGTAGAGTATTGTTCTATAACCGAAGCCACAAGGTGATGGCTGGCGTCGACCAAGTTTCGCTCGAGGCGCTGCTTGCCGAAAGCGATGTGGTATCGCTGCATCTTCCGTTATCGAACGGTACAACTGGCTTGATAAATCATGAGAGGTTGAGGTTGATGAAGCCATCTTCCATACTAATAAATACTGCACGAGGGGGTGTGGTCGATATTCCTGCCTTGGCCGAAGCGCTAAGGGATGGGACTATTGCAGGAGCTGCCATTGATGTGTACGACAAGGAGCCTCCACTTGAGAAGAATCATCCACTGTTGAGTGCTCCAAACACCCTGCTGCTTCCTCACATTGGTTTTGCAACCGAGGAGGCCATTCATATTCGAGCCGCCATTGTAATGGAGAATGTATGGTCGTGGTTGCGAGGTACTCCGCAAAACATTGTGGACTAAAAGAACTCCAGAGTTGAGCTTTAAAGAATTGTTGGCTATTTCTTTATCACTGTTTTTCTAACAATCTGGTTTATTTGGGCCCATCGCTCATCGTTCATTTTGGGCCCCATAACTTCAATAACGTTAGCAGCCAAAACGGAGCCAAGGGTTCCGCAAATGTCCATTGGGTAGCCCTGTAGCAGTCCGTATAGGAATCCTGCAGCGTAGAGGTCACCAGCACCTGTTGAATCGATGCTGTTGGCGCGCACGGCTTCAACCTTATGGGTTACGTTGTCGGTTCTGATGTAGGATCCGTTCATGCCAACCTTAACTACAGCAATGTCACAAATTTTGGAAATTTCTACTACTGCCTCGGGTGGCTCCATTCCGGTGAACGATCGTGCCTCCTCCTCGTTGGCAAATACAATGTTGACATATTTTCCTACAACCTCTTTCAAAAATTCTAGGTTACTCTCCACCACGTTGTAGCTGGCTAAGTCGAGCGTAATTTTTAACCCCTCCTGCTTTGCCAATTCCATGGCGCGGCGAACGAGCTGTTGGTTTTGAACTAAATAGCCTTCTATGTGGAAATATTTGTAACCATGAAACATGGAAGCCGTGAGGTCTTCGGGGATAAGTTCGATGGCAGCGCCAAGGTAGGTTGCAAATGTTCGCTCCGAATCGTAGCTAATAAGTCCAATGGCCACGCCCGAGGGAGCTTTACCTTCGAGTAAAACAGGTGTAATGCCTGCCCTTTCCATATCTCTGCGGAAAAATTCACCAGTTTCGTCCCGCCCCACCTTGCCTATGTAGCCAGTTTTCACGCCAAGCATGGCCATACCGCTAATGGTGTTAGCTGCAGATCCCCCACTTGCCCGATCGCGCTTGAGGTTTTTGGTGGCATCCAGCACGCGCTGCATATTTACCTCATCAACCAGCTGCATGCTACCTTTTGGCATTCCGAGCTGCACTAATAGATCGTCACTCTCAATACTTGTTAGCAGGTCAACTAACGCATTGCCCAAGCCAATTACCTCACCTTTCATTTCGGAATTTT
>Ga0307375_10002840_pt1 | contig 17433 bp, 18 predicted proteins | sample TR1MG_FD_202531 | JGI IMG/M metagenome (GOLD analysis project Ga0307375, IMG submission 202531) | Soil microbial communities from Risofladan, Vaasa, Finland - TR-1 | ecosystem: Environmental > Terrestrial > Soil > Coastal area > Acid sulfate soil | place: Finland: Risofladan, Vaasa | collected... | reverse complement strand
CCCAATCGGTGTCTCCATATTGTAAGAAACAACGGCACGAATGCTTGAATCGAATCGAAAAAGTCATCGCCCGATACACCACGCTTACCTACATTGATGTGTCCACCACAATTACTGCTGTATTCAGCGTTGATATGGTCACGAAGTATTCGGCCCTCCAAAGCACTGTCTAACAACGGGTCATTCAAGTCATAGATTGGGCTGACTAATTCAAAGCCGGTTTCTTCGCACAGGCTACCATCCGACTCGCGGCACCATCCTGTCTCATCCACAGCATCCAAGTCCCACATATCAAACGGGTAATCATCTTCCTTCTCGACCTCGAAGCCAATCGTGTACACTGTGTCGGGTGTAGTGAAGTCTCTACGAAAACCACTGTGGTATGCATGGAGTTGGCGGTCATTGTCCTCCTCACGTCGGTACTCCTCATTGCGCTCACTCCAAAAGACATTCGTACCCTCATCATCAAGGTGGTACGTACCTCCATCTTCCTCGCAGTACAGCGTGTCATCAGTCCAGCACCACTGACCTTCGTACATACTGTAATCCCCATCTATGTACGATATTGTACCCCCATCTTCGTACTCTGGCCACCATATCCTGGCACCACACACAAGTGTTTTTACATCTGACACGTACTCGTCCTCAAGTATGGTGACTCTATTGAAACCCCCATCGTGGTGCAACATAGGTATTGCACACATCTCTGCTCGAGCGTACTCTCCCTCGTGCTCGCTCGGTGCTGTAAGCACTAAGCAGGCATCCGCATTCTCGACTTCGCCGTTGAAGCAAACGACTTGTCCATCTTTCAATTCATCCATAGGCATAATGTTATGTGTATCTATAGCCCTACACATATAGGCTTAGGGGACTGCATGGGACTCGAACCCATAGTACACACCTCCACCTTGTAACCAAAACCAAACCCATAGGTGGCTGTGTAGCAGTCCGTTTATAGTGTGGTCTCCACTACCAAATCATCCCCACAAACATAGGGTAACTATCTGACAATCAGTGTTAAAGGATTGTTAAAACTCATTCTCAACCTACGGTTCAACGTATGAGTGATCGGATAATACCCACGTCAACCGTGCCGTACTTGTTGTGTACCTTATGTAGGTACGCCCAAGCCTCGCGTATTTCCTTCTCGCTCGCTCTCCTTCTGCCGGTGTGTATAGCAACAGCCCGACTCAATCTTTGTAACTCATTCATAGGTTTGATTTTAGCACATCAAAGATGATGTCTTGAAATTCAAATTCATCGTCATCATTCGTATCCGTGCAGTCCTTCACAAGTCCGTTCGCTACGAACTTGTCTACAATTCTAATTGCGATGTCTCTTATATCATCGTTGGTCAACTCATTATTTGTCATACTCATTCACATTTGTTTAGGGGACTACGAGTGTCTCGCTCACTCAGTGCAACAGGGGCATAGGTGTCCCCTTTGCAGGTAGTCCGTTGTAGGTGTGGTCACCACCATCCAAAAAGTACCGTACTATTTCCTACGTTTTGCCCTACGGGACTCACGTTGGTCAGCACTACGTACGGCCTTGCTATGCTCACGCTCCGCTTTGCGGTCTATGCTGTTGGCGTATCTCATTTCAAGTGCATCGGCTTTTGCCTTGCCTCGTACCTTACGCTTGCTTGAGGCCGCAGTCTTGCCGCTCAAGGTCGGTGCGCTCACCACTCGGACTACGTACTCATAGCCCTTGTGGTTGCGTTGTGTTGCGAAATTGCCCATTACACGTTTGGGTTTTGAGGGTTAATGAACATATCGAAATTGCCTTGTACGAGTAAGCGGAACTGCGGGTCACGGACACTCTTGTAGGCACCAGCCAGTAGGTCTGTGTAGAAGCCGAACGATGAGAAGGCTTCAGTGTTTAGGAAATCCTCGAACAGGTTTTCGATGAAGTCGCGGCCCATAGTACGCTCAAGGGCTTGTAATTGTGTGGTTGTGTTGGGTGTTGTGTTGTTCATAAGGCAATCGTTTTTAGTTTTCGGTTATCGTTTCAACACCACAAACAAATAACAACATTTTGACAATCTCAGTTAATGAAATGTTAAAATCCCTGCGCATTATGCCCACCAATTTTCCTGCGTACATACAGGATCAGGCATAGCACGATGCTGCTTCACGCGTAAGGGAAAGGTCGAGTCAGTCAGTCCCTCGTGTGATGAGCAAGTCCATGACTTGCGAAGGCGTGTGTACGTATATGTGTACGTGCGTGACTCGCGCGCATAGCACGAAGGGATGATTCACATTTGAGATTTCGCATTCTAAGGGGGTGTGGTGCTTCTCGAATGGAGTCCGAGGTATGGGAGGTAGGGGATTGCCGAGATAGTATAGAGATATCCCCCTACCACTACGTAGTAGGGGGTATATCTATAGAAAATAATTGACAAATCCAAATGAAAAAACACGCTTTAACAAAACTTTAACAGCACGTTTTAACAAGGCTTTAACAGAAAATTTTTGTATTCACGTGTGTAGGCGTATGTGTGCGCAGGCAGGGGCGCAGGCGTACCCGCGTGCCCGAGCGGGCGCGTGTGTGTATGTATGTACAGGTGCGCGCGTGTGTGCGTATGTGTGTGCGCGCGTGCATATGGGTTGATTCTTCCCACCCTTTTATATATCAACCCCCTTACCGAGCGTGTACGTATGGGCGCATACAGAATCTGGCGGGCGCATAATGCACACGTGAGATAGAAACACACTTTAACAAGGCTTTAACACTTTACAGCGATTTGGTGTCCTATGTTTGCAGTGTAACCAAAACGAAATACGATGAAAAATTACGAAGACAGAATTGTTGAACTACTACGTAGAGATATGGAAAGATTTGACAAGCAAGTGCGTGACTGCGTGGTACGCCTATACAAGCCGATGGTGGTTTGTGGCCTCGACAAGTTGCTCCCTACACACACGGAAGTAGTAAAACTACTTGAGATTGTTAACGAGGTTAACGACACTCTCGACCTTATCCACGACACGTGCAAGGTGACACACGAGCACCTGTGTCACATGAGCCGTGTGTACTCGTACTGCGACCAGGCGCAAGGGATGGACACACCTACGGAAGTGGTTTGCGACTTGATAGGGGACATCCTCAGCGAAGAAGTCGAAATGTGTACACGTGAGGGATTCAGCCCGACTTTCGAACTGCTCGACTGCGCTACACACTTGCAAGTGTTTGTACTCGACTGAGCCTACACAATGCACACACGAAGCCCCGCCATTGAGCGGGGTTTTTTTTTGGCCCAATCGAAAAAGAACAGTTGCGCGGGCGCATAATGCGACCAGGTGCGCGAGGGGATCAGGCGCGCTCAGACCTGCGCGAGCGTGCACACATATGGGCCTATGCGTTACACATATACGCGAGGCTATTTTCAGCCGTTTTAAGGGACTTTCTCCTCTTGGGTGGTGTGTTGGTATTGTTGGCGGGATTGGATTCTTTAGGCGTTCTCTTGGGGCGGTCAGTGTGCCTCCAATGGTGGGGCGTGGGGTTGTGGTTCTCTTGTGGGGTTGTGTGTGGGCGTGTATTGTTCGCCCCCTCATATGTACGGGGGTGGGTGGGGGCTGTACGGGTCACCTATGGGGGCGTGTGTGTACTACGTGTGTGCACATAGGCGTGCCGGTGTACGTACGTGCTCGCGTAGGTGCGCTCGTGCTCGTGCACAAACGCCCAAACCTGTGCACGTGTTCGCCTGTACGCATACCCCCCCGTTCGTGCGGATGCGTTCGGGTGCGCGCGCGCGGGCGTCCATATAATATATTATCCCCACCAGAAACATTTCTCAGCAATTTTTACGGATCAGGAGTAATGGCCCGTGTTGTTTCAACTGATGTGCCGAATTGATACCCCCATAACAAAACACCCCCCGATAAACGGAGGGTATTTCTTGTCGCTGTAATACGCGAAGCATGCGAAAAATTTGAGCAAATTAGGGGCCCTTTGAAAACTTTATTCCGACGCGGTATGTCTGAGTTTCTTCTTGAACCGTTCAGTATCCATTGACGCTGATGCTATGGATAAAGAACTATTGTGTCCCAGTACGTCGTTAAGACGGGATGAAGGTACAAGAAAAAAATGATAAAGTCAATAGTAGTAAATACCCAATTATGCAAAGTCCTCGTATGTAATCCAAACATCTCTGCCATCAAGCAGTTCGTTGGCTACCTTGGGATACATGTGTTGGTATGCATAGGTGCTTTTGCCTATGAAGCCTTTCATGTCTGCAGAGTTACCGACAAGTAAGCAACCCGCTGTATGCTCATCTGTGTTTCCAATATGGATTAGTATGTATTCAAACCCTGGTACGTCGCGTACCCATAGCATACCCTCGTGCATATTAGGGAACTTGTCCTGGTATCTTTTATGGTGTCCACCTACAGTACGTAGGGTGATGCGATATGTCCCTGCTGGGATCCTGGTTTCACCCATAACCTTCTCGTCACGATGCTCGTCCTCTAATGTAAAACAGAGGAACTCTCTACCTTCTTTGCTCTCTAGGTACAGTGCTCCAAGAGTGAAGTCATCTTGGCTGTACATTCTTATTACACGTAATTCCATAGCCATAAAGATACCCTATATTTGTGATATGGATTTAATAGAGTTATACAACGAGAAGTTCGCACACTTATCTGACAAAGGAAACGTGCATACGTATATACAAAAGTATTACAGCGAAGAATTTTTTATGCCCCAGCGTATAAAGAACGTACTAGAGATAGGGGTCATGTCGGGCGGCAGCCTAATGATGTGGCACGATTGGTTCCCTTCTGCTAATATTATAGGGCTTGACAGTGATGAAAATGCATTGATTGAGTTTAATAAAAATTGCGGAGACGATGATTATGATAGGGCACAGGTAAGGATAACAGACGCCTATACACAAGAATCGTTAGACTCCTTTAAAGACAACCACTTTGATTACATCATTGATGATGGGCCACACTCTCTCGAGAGCCAACAGTATGCTGTTAAACATTATCTTTGTAAGGTACGCCCTGGTGGTAAACTTATCATCGAAGATGTGCAACAAACTTCATGGTTAAAGGAACTGATGGATGTAGCAGACCCCGAACTTGTGGCTTCACACAAAGAGGTGGTGCTGGATATAAAGCGCAGATCAGACGATATAATATTAGAGATAACACGTAAGTAATGAAGTACCGAACAGGAGACCCCAAGAAAAAGAAGAAGGCCAAGGTACGTGGTGTCGATGTAGACAAACTACCAGAGGGACGTATCAAGGAGTACGATACACCTTTCCCCTTCCGTAAACGCAAGAAGAAATGAAACTAAAGAAGACAAACAAGAGCGTTAAGGTAAAAGCACCAGAGGGATACCACTGGATGACAGAGGGTGGACGCCACTTTCTAATGAAGGGTGACTACAAACCACACAAAGGAGCATCGCCAGAAGCACCGTTCCGTTTAGTTACACATGACAAAGGAAAGAGTAGTCCTGCTATGGATGCTGCTCGGAATGCGAAGAAAGGTTAAACGGTTCTTCACCCCTCATCTTTCTATATAGGCGGGCCACATTGAGCCTGCCTTTTTGTGTCAACGCATACCGCACCCTGTAATTCATCTTGGTTTCATCTCTAAAGAAATGGTCTTCCATGTTTTGGCTCGGTGTGAGTTTATCGAAGTGCTTGTATATCCATCCCTTCTTCATTAATGGATACACGTATCTATCCGCTAACTTCTTATGGCTTCTATTCATAGTCTCTGAAACATAGGATATCGTCCAAAACTCCAGGTCATAGATAAAGAAAAGTAAATCCACCTCAGCCTTTCCCAGATCCATGTTATCCTTCGCATCCCTGTAAAGGAAGTGCAGGTTCTTCATACCGTTCTCCTGGATATACTTCTTATCAATCTTAGAGAACTCTCTAAACTTCTTCTTTCGGCTTACAGTACTTTTGGGCATATCAGTATCTTTGTTAGGTAAAAGTAATACTATGGCATCACTTAGTGGAAATAAAATAAAGGATACGTTTGACAAGTTACTCAAACTTGAGTCAGCACAACTCTCAGCAACAGAACAAGTAGTAGAAGACGGGGCTGGAAACAACAGTGCGCTCAAACTTTCTACCGATACAGTAGAGACTACAGGGGAATTAAAGATAACAGGAACACCCTCTACATCAACCAGTATTACTAAAGCGTTAATGCTTAGTACTTCTGGTGTGGTAGTTACTCGTGACCTCAATACAAACCCGATTGGCACGGCATCTATTACAGCGAATACTCCTCTGTCAGCAACAGGGAGCACGGTTGAACTACAAGACGCAGGTAACTTAGGACAGATTACATCTCCTGCAAATGCAGATAAGTACTTGATCTGGGACGAAGCAGCAAGTGCTTACAAATATATAGAGCAGGTAGACCTAGTGAACTCAGTCTCTACTCAAGTAGTTGGCACGGGTCTCCAAACTTTATATGCAAGACCACAAAACAGCAATGCTTTAGCCACGGGTAGCGCGACGCCGGTAGTGCAGTTCGCAGAAATATTTGGAGACTCTAGCGCGACAGGATCAGTATCAGCAGCAACATCATCAGTAATCTTTGGAGACGCCAATGATTATCTGAGCATACCAGAAAGCGGACTCAGCGATCCTAGAGACAATATCTTGATTAACGAGAAGCAGGGATTCTTTCAGTTGACCGCATCTATAGAGGTTACCTCTACAGCAAACACAGATGTTACTTTCGATATCTATGACGCCAGTGCCGCTTCAACAATTGCAGAAACCTTTAGAACTGTGAAGAACGGAGAGACTTACCACTTACAGTTCAATGTATTGTGGTACAGCGACGGAGCAGCAGGGTATAGGCTACAACTCAGAGGATCTGCAGGAAGCAGCGGGGTAACCCTTAGCGCTAACAACTCACATCTTGAAGTAAGATTCCTGGGAACAAACACATCTTTTTAATGGACTATAAGCAGAGATACGAGGCATTCCAACTCATAAGGCTTAAACTAGGGGAGATAGAAGAGATAATGGAAGTATATGGAGGAAAGACGCAGTACCTGTCTATGTATTGCTTTGGAATCTTTGTACCAGAGTCAGATCAGGAAGAGGAGAAGTACGAGATGATGACAGGGATGCATATGGCTGCACCAGACGAATACGATTTAATGATAGAAACTGTAGACGAAGTTTTTGAAACACACATCAACGACGAAGAGGATGAAGGTGATTCAAGTAAAATAGACTACTGGCTAAATAAATAGAATGGAACTTATTAGAAAAATCATCATCGGGACTAACCCGAAAGATGCTATGGCTTATTATGTGGGTCAAAGAGCAGGCGATTCAGTTATTGATTCAATCATACAGGACGAAAGATGTTTTGTTAAATACGGAATAAGGCGTTACCTTGTATACATCTACAACAAAGACGAGGGAACGATGCTTTGGAAGACCGTAGATAACATGCCTGTATTAATTGAACATGACTGCGAATTCTTATGATTGTAATTGACAACTTTATCAAAGACCCTTCCTTTATCAAACAACTAGAGGATAACAAAGACTACCTCTTTGGAGATAACGGGTCTTATCACTGGTGGAACGGATGGTGGAACTCATCAGACGATACCATCAAAAAACAACTAATCTCCTATATCTGGAGAGACTATCCAGTATACCCTTCGGTAAACCTAGATGGCTTTGAGTATTGGACAGGCCAGTTCGGGGAAGGGATGCCTAATGCAAGTCTTGGTATGCATCTGGATAAAGATGAGGCACTATGGAAAAGCACTGGGGAGATTTCATCTCCGATTGTAGGTACTGTATTCTACCCTGTAGAGATGGATATCGACGGTGGATACCTTGAGATATTCTCTAATGGCTCAGAGAAACAGCCGGAGCGCATACGTGCAAAACACAACAGGCTAATCATATTCGATGCAGGAGGAACACACCACAGAGTTACAGAGGTAACACGAGGTACCAGATCTGCTATTGCAATCAACCTTTGGGATAAGAAGCCAACAGGAGAACTCAAGGAGGAATGAAATCGCTCTATCACTTTTTAGTACGTGTACCTAAAGTAACCAAGGACACTATAGAAATCAACGGTGAAGAAATGTATCTCGACACCAAGTGGGATGAGTTCAAACATAGAACCATGGAAGGCGAGGTGGTTGCTCTACCAGCAAAGTTTGATACCAATGTTAAAGTAGGGGACATCATGTATTTCCATCATCACGTTGTGCTTGGTGGTAACCACATGATGATGAACGAGGAAACAGTTCAGTTAGAAGAAACCAAGAAGCGTGGTCAATTCATAAACCCAGATGACGACATATACGTTGTCCACTATGGAGGTAACCTAGACCCTATATCCTGCCAAGCCTATGCATATAAATGCCAGGACACCGGAGAGATAGAGTTGATTAGTGACTGGATATTCATTACTCCAGAACCAGAGGAAGAGCAAGAGGAAACGATAAAGAGTGACATCATCGAACTCATACCCAAGGCTAACCCGCCAAAAGAAAAGAAAGGTTACATCAGATGGTCTTCACCTAAGTTGAAGGAACTACAATTAAACCCTGGAGATAAGGTGTTGATTAGGAAGAACTCGTCTTATGAGATGGAGGTGAATGGAGAGAAGTTATGGAGAACCTATTTACAATCAATTCATGGCAAGATCGAAGAAGTATAACAACATAGATACCGCTGTAAACCTAATGCAGGCGATGCAGATTGCAATAGAGAATATGATACAGGAAATACAAAAGCCTGTAGACCAGGAACTTAGCGGTTCACAGCGTAAAGCAGAACTGCAATCAATAAAGCAGACAGCGGTAGACGCAAAAGAACTTATTGTTGAAAGAGAAAAACTCGAACAACTTATCAAAGGACTCCAGCAAGATGGAGAAATCAAAGAAGAACGAGACTATAGCGGAGGATTCGCAGAACAATACTCAAAGTAATCAAGTCTTCATATACTGGGATTATTAAATGGCTGGACTTGTAGAAATAGAAGATGAAATTGTAGTCAACATATGTGCTGACAAAACACAAGGAAAAGTCAGTATATACTTTGACTTACCCATACAGTTCCCTAAGCAACCACCTAAGAAGGATATTCTATTTTACGATAAGCCAAAGGCTGAACAATACTGGCAAAGGAAACCGTTACCCGATGACTTAAAGAAAGTAAAGTCAATGGAAGAATGGATGTCTATGCCAGAGCAATTCCGTAAGAAGTATACCAATTACATTACTGAAGAATATAAAAGAAGACGCAATGGAGTATGGTTCTATAACAACGGGGTACCTACCTATATCACTGGAAACCATTACTTTTTCCTGCAGTGGTGTAAGATTGATATCGGATACCCATCCTATCTCGATTTCCAGAGACAACTATTCATACACCTTGACGCTTGCGTAGCAGATCCACGCTGTGTAGGACAGGTATATGTCAAGTGTCGTAGATCAGGATACACAAATATGTCGGCGGCAATACTTGTAAACGAAGGAACACAGGTTAAAGAGAAACTACTGGGTATCATGTCTAAGACAGGTACCGATGCACAGGAGAATATATTCATGAAGAAGGTAGTGCCTATATACAAGTCGCTGCCTTTTTTCTTTAAACCTATTCAAGATGGTACTACCAATCCCAGAATGGAACTCGCCTTTCGTGAGCCATCAAAAAGAATCACTAAAAAGAACAAAACCTCATCAAGAGGTGAGGCTCTTAATACAATTATTAACTGGAAGAACACAACCAACAATGCCTATGATGGTGAGAAACTACACATCTTGTATTTGGATGAGGCTGGTAAGTGGGAAAAAGGTAATGATATACGAGAAGCATGGCGAATACAAAGAACTTGTTTGCTTGTAGGTAGAAAGATTGTAGGCAAAGCATTGGTAGGAAGCACTGTTAATCCCCTAGACAGAGGAGGTCGGCAGTATAGAGAACTGTACTACGCAAGTAATGTAAATGACAGAAATGAAAACGGTAGAACAAAGAGTGGTTTGTATGGGTGTTTTATACCAGCATACGATGCCTTGGAAGGTTTCTTCGACAAGTACGGAACGCCTGTCATTGATGATCCCGAAAATAGTATTATAGGCTTAGAGGGTGAGCACATAAACCTAGGTTCAAAGACTTACTTAAAGAATGAAAGAAAAGGTTTGTCTGGAGACTCTTACGAACTAAACGAAGTTATACGTCAGTTCCCTTTTACGGAATCCGAAGCGTTTAGAGACAGTGCAAAGGCATCTCTGTTTAACGTACAAAAGATATACGAACAGTTAGAATACAACGAGGATTTGTTCCCGAACCCTGTAGTTGTAGGAAACTTTGTTTGGTCGCTAGGGCAGAAGGATACAGAGGTAGTGTTTAGTCCTGATCCCAACGGAAGATGGAGGGTAGCATGGATGCCACCTGTAGAGTTAAGGAATAAAAAGAAACCAGAGAACGCCTGGTTAGGATGTGCTGGAGTCGATAGTTATGATATAGATGCAACAGTGGATGGGAGAGGATCTAAAGGTGCTTGTCATTTCTTTAACAAATTCAACCTTGAGTACCCATCGAATATGTTTGTAGCAGAGTACGCTTCAAGACCACCATTAGCAAAGATTTTTTATGAAGACATATTAATGGCATCCAAGTTTTATGGGTACCCTGTTTTGATTGAGAATAACAAATACGGAATCGCAAGACACTTTGAATCAAGAGGTTATGACCACTTCTTGCTAGACAGACCGGCTCACCTTACATCGAATTACGGTAGCAAAACAAAAACTAAAGGCATACCATCCAACTCACAAGACGTCATACAAGCGCACGCGCAGGCTATAGAGTCTTTTATACACGCGAACGTCGGTCTAAACGAGCAGACACTAGAGTACGGAAAGATGTACTTCGAGAGAACTCTAGAGGACTGGGTGAACTTTAAGATAGATGATCGTACAAAATATGACCTTTCTATATCAAGCGGACTAGCCCTTCTTGCGGCTCAAGGTCATAGGCCCGAAAAGCCAAAATCAGATTTCAATAGTAAGCAGTTCTTCCGTAAAGGTCAGATAATTATACGAAAATAATAAGAGGTATATTTGCAACAGTAGCAATCTAAAGTATGGACAACGAATACACAAATGGACAATCCTCATTTCCAGATCCTTTATCTGGCGTCGAGGAGAAGATGTCTAAGCAATATGGTCTGCAATATGCGAAGGCTATGTTTGCGCAATGGATTGGAAGTGACTATCAAAACTCATTGTATGGAAGACGCAACAGCGAAATGGAACGCTGTAGAGATTATGCGCAAGGAACACAAGACACATCTATCTATCGTCAGATATTAAACTCCCTCGATAACAACAATGGTGATGGAACATTGATGACGCTAGACTATACGCCAGTTCCTATTATACCTAAGTTTGTTAAGATTGTTGTAAACAAAATTCTTTCAAAAGAACCATACCCTCAGATTGAGGCCATTGACCCCCTTTCAAGAACAGAGAAGGATAAGAAGAAAAACGCTACCGTCTTGCGTATCGAGAATCGAGATATGATTGAGGAAGCGAAGTCACTAGGCCTGCGTGTTAAACAAGACCCTGGACAACTACCAGACACACCAGAAGAAACTGAGATATTCTTAGACACCAACATTAAGACGGACGCAGAAATCTCTGCTCAGATTGCTACTGAGATGACATTGAAGTGGAATGACTTTAATCAATCTATCTACCGTCGCTGTGTTGAAGACCTAGCAACTCTTGGTATGGGTGTTGCCAAAAGAAGCAATGACCCCAACTATGGAATCAACGAGGAGTATGTTGACCCAAAGAAATTTATACACAACTATACAGACGACCCAACATTCTCTGACCTAACCTATGCTGGTCATTTTAAGTACATAACAATCATGGACTTAAAGCGCATTGCTGGTAACCAGTTTACAGAGCAAGAGTATGAGGAGATTGCTAAGACTGTAATGAACAAGTATGGGAACAACCCTACTCAGTTCTCTACAACAGGATCTGGTTACGACAGACCCGGTACAAGATATCGCCAAGGATACGATGAGTACAAAATAGAAGTGATGGACTTTGAGTTCATGTCTGTTGATGATATCATATACGAGAAGAAGGAGTCAGCATACGGGAACATAGGTTTCTATTTTAAAGGAAACGAATACAACGCACCCCAGCAATCTGTATACAACAGAGAAGCGGTGTACATGAAGAACGCTACGGTATATGGTGGTACTTACATTGTGGGTACAGAGAAGTTATACAACTACGGGCCAAAGAAAAACATACCTAAGAACGTACATGATATTTCACGTGCTCGTTTATCATATAGCATTGTAGCAACTAATATCCGTGGGATGATACCTAAGTCAATGGTATCCTCTGTTATAGGGTTTGCTGACATGCTCCAGATCACGCACTTGAAACTACAACAATCTATTGCTAAAGCAAAACCAGATGGACTCATCATTGATATTGAAGGGTTAGAGAACGTACAACTAGGGCGCGGTGGTGAACTGCAGCCACTAGAGATTCAAGACATCTACGAACAAACTGGTGTGTTCTATTACCGGAGCAAGAATCCAGAGGGAGGTTTCCAAAACCCACCGATCAGAGAGATAGGTAATAATATTAGAAACATACAAGAACTTATTTCTCTTTACAATCACTACCTAAGAATGATTAGAGATGCCACCGGTATCAATGAGGTTATGGATGGAACCACTCCAAAAGGCGAAGCCTTAGTGGGTGTAAATCAAATGGCAGTACAGGCTGGAAACAACGCTATATACGACATCACTAATGCCGCGATGGTTCTTTACCAAAAGGTGTGTGACGATATTGTTCGCTGTCTACAGGTAATACCACCAGACAGTATACTATATAAAGTATACACAAATGCCGTTGGAGAAACCAATATGGCCGTGCTTAGTTCTTTCGATAATTTATCTATGTACAACTTCGGCGTGGTGGTTGTTACTGAGATGAATGAAATGGACAAGCAATACCTAGAACAAAACATACAGATTGCTCTTGGACAAAGAGAAATTGACCTTGAAGATGCGATTGCTATTCGCCAGATTAAAGACGTGGAACAAGCAGAGAGACTCTTGGTGGTTCGCAGAAAGAAAAGAATCAAGCAACAACAAGAGATGATGGCCCAGCAAGCGCAGATACAATCTCAATCAAATCAACAAGCATCACAAGTGGCCGCTCAAATGGAGATGCAAAAAAAGCAACTCGAAGCCCAGATAGAAGCACAGCGGATTCAATTAGAGACTGAAGCCAAAGCGCAACTCATACAACTAGAGTATCAGTTCAAAATTCAAATCGAACAACTTAAAGGAGAGTATGGTGTGATTGAGCAACAAGTGGAAAGCGGAGTTCGTATGCAAGTAGATGCTGAGGCAGAGAATCGTAAAGACCAAAGAATAGATAAACAAGCGTTGGCTCAAAGCAAATTAATTGCACAACGTCAAGGCGAACGTCCACCTCTTAGTGAGGATATAGTAACCAACCTAACAATATCATAAGATGTCTTGCTCCTGCTCAACAAGCCAATGTTCCTGTGGAAACCCCACAAACGTAAATTTGAATAACGCTGCACAAGTAAATATATGTGCCCGTCGCGGTGATACTTTTCAATTAGACGCCCAAGTAAAGGACTCTGATGGAACGGCATTAGACCTAACACTGTACACTTATAAAATGGAAGTCAGAGAGTATGATGACGGCCCATTAATTATACCCAGTACAGACATAACAATTAGCGGCACCAATGTTGGTGCTTTAACTATTTCTATTTCCGCTACAGATATGCAGGTAGATTCCGGTACTTATGTGTACGGCCTGCAGTCTACACTAACTTCAGACGGTAGTGTAGACACATGGTTCTACGGAACCTTTGATGTAGTGCAGGATATAGTGCAATAACAAAACAAAACCAATGGCCAAAATAGATGTCACTGTAGTAAACGGATCTGGACTTGTCTTTGACTTGACTATACCCCCTTGTACAACTATCCTTGTTACAAAGGGAGATGTCAAGCAACTTCCTGGCGCTAAGGGTCAGCCGGGTGACAAAGGTGCGAAAGGTGCACAAGGAGATAAAGGTCAGAAAGGAATTGAGGGCGCTAAGGGCGCTGAAGGCACTAAGGGTGCTGAAGGCGTGAAGGGACAAAAGGGCGATCAAGGAGATAAGGGTGAGCAAGGCTCAAAAGGCGAAGAGGGTTCTAAAGGAGAAGAAGGAAGCAAGGGCCAGAAGGGTATAGATGGAACCAAAGGCGAACAAGGAGAGAAGGGTGAAAAGGGTAGCCAAGGAGATAAAGGTGCACAAGGAGACGAAGGAGACAAGGGTGCTCAAGGTGACAAAGGTCAGAAGGGTGAGATAGGAGTCAAAGGTGCACAAGGCGACGAAGGCGACAAGGGTAGCCAAGGTGACAAAGGAGAAAAAGGAATAGATGGCACTAAAGGTGCGCAAGGAGATAAGGGTGCACAAGGAGACAAAGGTGCACAGGGAGACAAAGGTCAGAAAGGAATCGACGGAACCAAAGGAGCCCAGGGAGATAAAGGCGAGAAAGGAATCGACGGAACCAAAGGAGCACAAGGAGACAAAGGTGCACAAGGTGATAAGGGTATCGATGGAACCAAAGGAGCACAAGGAGAGAAGGGCATAGATGGAACTAAAGGTGCACAAGGTGCTTCTGGTGAAGATGGTTCGAAAGGTGACCAAGGTGAAAAGGGTCAGAAGGGCATCGATGGCACCAAAGGAGCACAAGGTGACAAGGGTGCACAGGGAGCATCTGGTGAAGGCGGCTCGAAAGGTGATCAAGGAGACAAGGGAGAAAAAGGTACCGCTGGAGACAAAGGTCAGAAGGGCCAACAAGGAGAAGAAGGTATTGGTGTAAAAGGTGCACAAGGAGACAAGGGAGAAAAAGGTACTGCTGGAGACAAGGGTCAAAAAGGTGCACAAGGCGACAAGGGTGCGCAAGGGGCCTCTGGTCAAGACGGTTCGAAAGGTGCCCAAGGAGATAAGGGACAAAAAGGAGACCAGGGCGACAAAGGACAAAAAGGAACTACCGGCGACAAAGGTGCCCAGGGTGCTTCCGGTGAAGATGGTTCGAAAGGTGCACAAGGAGATAAGGGTCAGAAAGGTGACCAAGGAGATAAGGGTCAGAAAGGGCAGACTGGAGACAAGGGTCAAAAAGGACAGACTGGAGACAAAGGTGCTACAGGAGCATCGGGTCAAGACGGTTCGAAAGGTGACCAAGGCGACAAGGGTCAGAAAGGTACCACTGGTGACAAGGGTCAGAAAGGAACGGCTGGAGATAAGGGAGCCCAAGGCGCTTCTGGTCAAGACGGGTCTAAAGGTGATCAGGGAGAGAAAGGAATTACCGGCGACAAAGGACAAAAAGGTACTGCCGGTGACAAAGGCCAGAAAGGTATAGGTGGAACCAAAGGTGCACAAGGCGCCTCTGGTCAAGACGGCTCTAAGGGAGACCAAGGAGATAAAGGACAAAAAGGACAGACAGGCGATAAAGGTGCACAGGGTGCTTCTGGTCAAGACGGTGCTAAGGGTGCACAGGGCCAGAAGGGCGCCCAGGGTGCTGCTGGTGCTAGCGGTACTGATGGTGCTAAAGGTGCACAGGGAGCCAAAGGACAAAAAGGTACCACTGGTGATAAAGGTGCTCAAGGAGACAAGGGACAGAAAGGCGCCCAGGGTGCTGCTGGTGCTAGCGGTACTGATGGTGCTAAAGGTGCGCAGGGAGATAAAGGCGAAAAGGGTACTGCTGGCGACAAAGGTCAGAAGGGTACTGCTGGAGACAAAGGTGCACAGGGTGCGTCGGGTCAAGATGGGTCTAAAGGTGACCAAGGAGCCAAAGGACAAAAAGGTACCACTGGTGATAAAGGCCAAAAAGGTCTCACCGGAGACAAGGGTGCACAAGGTGCTTCTGGTCAAGATGGTTCTAAGGGAGACCAAGGAGATAAAGGGGCTCAAGGAGATAAAGGTGCACAAGGTGCTAAAGGTGCACAAGGAGCGTCTGGTCAAGACGGGTCTAAAGGTGCACAAGGAGCCAAGGGACAGAAGGGTACTACTGGTGATAAAGGCCAGAAGGGTACTGCTGGGGATAAAGGTGCACAGGGTGCCTCTGGTGATGATGGCTCTAAGGGTGCACAAGGAGCCAAGGGTCAGAAGGGTGTTGCTGGTGATAAAGGTGCACAAGGTGACAAAGGCCAGAAAGGTATAGATGGAACCAAAGGTGCACAAGGCGCCTCTGGTCAAGACGGTTCGAAAGGTGCACAGGGCGATAAGGGTCAGAAAGGTGTAGCGGGTGCCGATGGTTCTGATGGAGCCAAGGGTGCTCAAGGAGACAAGGGACAGAAAGGTGCACAAGGTTCTTCTGGAACGGGTGGAACCAAAGGTGCTCAAGGAGACAAGGGACAAAAGGGCGCGCAAGGCACTGCTGGTACTGACGGAGCCAAGGGTGCTCAAGGAGCCAAGGGTGCGCAAGGGGCCTCTGGTCAAGACGGGTCTAAAGGTGCTCAAGGCGATAAGGGACAAAAGGGCGCGCAAGGCACTGCTGGTACTGACGGAGCCAAGGGTGCTCAAGGAGCCAAGGGTGCTCAAGGAGCCAAGGGTGCGCAAGGGGCCTCTGGTCAAGACGGGTCTAAAGGTGCACAAGGAGATAAAGGACAAAAAGGTTTAGCGGGTGCCGATGGTTCTGATGGAGCCAAAGGCGCGCAAGGACAGAAAGGCGCACAAGGCGGCGCTGGTACTGACGGAGATAAAGGACAGAAGGGCGCCCAGGGTGCTGCTGGTGCTAGCGGTACTGATGGTGCTAAAGGTGCACAGGGACAGAAAGGTGCACAAGGTGACAAGGGCCAGAAAGGTTTAGCGGGTACCGATGGTACTGACGGTGCTAAAGGTGCACAAGGTGCTAAAGGTGCACAAGGTTCTTCTGGAACGGGTGGAACCAAAGGTGCTCAAGGAGACAAGGGACAGAAAGGTGCTCAAGGTACCGCGGGTTCTGATGGTTCTGATGGGGCTAAAGGTGCTCAAGGAGACAAGGGACAGAAAGGTGCACAAGGTTCTTCTGGAACGGGTGGAACCAAAGGTGCTCAAGGAGACAAGGGACAGAAAGGTGCACAGGGTACTGCTGGTTCGGATGGTTCGGATGGGGCTAAAGGAGCGCAGGGTACCGCTGGTTCTGATGGTTCGGATGGGGCTAAAGGAGCGCAAGGTGCTAAAGGTGCACAGGGTGCCGCTGGTACTGACGGTTCAGACGGTGCTAAAGGTGCACAGGGTGCCGCTGGTACTGACGGTTCAGACGGTGCTAAAGGTGCACAAGGTGCTAAAGGTGCACAAGGTTCTTCTGGAACGGGTGGAGCCAAAGGTGCACAAGGTGCTAAAGGTG
>Ga0307375_10002839_pt1 | contig 17435 bp, 33 predicted proteins | sample TR1MG_FD_202531 | JGI IMG/M metagenome (GOLD analysis project Ga0307375, IMG submission 202531) | Soil microbial communities from Risofladan, Vaasa, Finland - TR-1 | ecosystem: Environmental > Terrestrial > Soil > Coastal area > Acid sulfate soil | place: Finland: Risofladan, Vaasa | collected... | reverse complement strand
TGGGGGTCAGACAACATATTACAATGTTCCCGCCGGAACCAATAAATTGTACATTGACCTTGGAGATGGTTGGCAATATAATACTCAGTATCTTAGTGCGTGTGAAACCATAACTTATACCTGGTATTTATATGGAAAGAAATCTACAAATCAGGTTAATGCGAGTTTTGAGAGAGATGGTACAATTGTTGTAAACGATTCCGATTTAATACGAGATTTTGATCGATGAAAAAAGTAATAAACATACACAGTGTATTAGATGTTATAACGAACAGTTCTTCTGAATTATTTGTTATCTCTGATGATACAACAGTTGCAGCAGTAGAAGAACTTCTGAGATACATGATAGATCAATGGAATGAAATGGCTGATAAAGGAATCTTTGGAAAATGGAATGTTAAAGATCCAGTCAAATATGAAGAATGTATGAGTGTTCGTTTATTAGACCCAAGCGATGTTAAAACTGAAGATGAACATGAAAAAAGATACGCGTGGGGTTATGAAAGAGAAGAAAATGTTGGTAAAATAATAATTGAAAGTACTGAAGATAATTCAATTCCCTGGGAAATTATTGATTGGATTGAGTCTGCATTTAGTGCTAAACGTTGGCATTTAGGATAATTTTTTTCTTCAGGTTATTTTGGTTATATTTATATTTAACAAATAAAAACAAACTTATGAAAATTCCTATTCATTCAACAACAGATTTAATTACAAATTCTTCGACAGTAATTTTCACATACAGTGAAAGTTCTGAGAGTGCTGTAGTTCAAATGATTGATGAGGTTTTTGCAGCCTTTGATATTGATAAAAAATGCGAAGACGTTTTTGATACAGTTGTATTAACTGACAAATATCGTTATGGAGAAGGTGCTCCTGAAGGTTTTTTCCTCTCGGACCAACTTTATGATGATGTACTTGCAGGTAAAACACCTAAACCTGATTGGTTTAACGATGTTGAATCTTTTCCTTGTTTCATTGATCAAGGATCTTATGATTATTACTCTCCAAGTACTTATCTTCATCTTATTCCTAAGAAAGAAGAATACAAGAAATTAGCAACACTTATTAAGAAATTTTTATACTCAACAGACCATGAAGCAACAAGAGATTAAAATTCCCGTACATTCGATGATTGATTTAATCACGAATTCTTCTACAGAAATTTTTGTAGATAGCGCATCATCTGTAGAACCTGCTAAAGCTCTAATGGCAGAACTTCTTAAAATGGAAGAATCCCTAAAAAGCGTGGATGACGTTTTTACTTTTACAATCGAAGAAGATCTTGATTATCTTGCAGATGTTCTTTCAGATCGTATGGAAGAATACGATGAAGAAACTTATGAAAAATTAGGCCTGGCCGATGCAGATTACAGACAATCATATAAAATCTGTGAAGATTATGTCAAAGACATTCAATCGGGAAAAATTGAAAGACCAGAATATTTTGATAATATGTTTGATGAGTGTGAAATAAATATTGACAGCACTCTAGTTATTACATCAAATGATCCTAAATATGATCATTTCCTAACATTATTGAAGAAATTCTTATATTCACCTGATTATCAAGAAGGCTACCAATGAAAAAGAAATTATGTACAGTTAAGGTCCACAGTATAGTGGACCTTATCACAAACAGTTCTACAGAATTATTTTGTGTTGTGAAAGCAAATACAGAAGATGATGTAAGAAAGATCATACAGGATGTCCTTGATGAATGTGGCTGTAAAGTTTTAGACTCTGACTGGAATGGAGAAGGACTTTATGTTGAACCTCACATATCCTGGGACGAAGAATCTCCAGATTATGATAAGGAAGTAGAGGGTCAATATGATATTATGTATGAACAACATGCTCCTCCTTGTACTCTTATTCTAAATAAAATTAAAGAAACTTTTGAAGTTATTCATGAAGGTTATTAATTTTTTTCTGTAAACAATTTTATTTATATTTGTAAATCAAAAAATAAAAAATGATACAAACAAGAGTTTTCCCTGAACACAATTACAAGGGTATTCATATCAATGGTAAAACTATCAGGATTGCCTTGGACCCCTCCAAGCCCATAGATGAACTTAAGTACCCCGAATTTTATGATGTTAAGGTTACACCATATTGTGAGGGTAATTGCCCGTATTGTTATCAGAATTCACTAGATAGTGGTTGTCACCCAGCCGATATAATTCGTAGATTCGTATCATTTTTTGAAAAATTTGATAAAAATCAAAAACCATTTCAAATTGCATTCGGTGGAGGAGAACCTACAACCCATCCCCAATTTTCAGAATTGATGGAAGTTTGTAAAAAAATGGGTATTGCTCCGAACTATACAACTAATGGAATGTGGGTTGTTGACAGGAAAAAGGAGATTCTTCAAGCTACCAAAGATTTCTGTGGTGGAGTGGCTGTTTCAACTCATCCTCATTTGGATAAGTACTGGAGAGAAGCTACTGATGCATATTTAAAGGAAGATATTTTCACTAATCTTCATATTATCATTGGTGATAAGAAATCAATTGATGATTTTGCTGATATTTATGAAGAATATAAAGGACGAGTAAAATATTTTGTTTTGCTTCCTTTAACGGCCCAAGGCAGAGCAACTGAATCATTTGTTGATTGGGAATATTTCAAAAGTAAAATTGATGGGTCCCCAGCTGATATTGCGTTTGGTGCTAATTTTTATCCCTATTTAGTTAAGGATTCCAAAAGGTTTAAAGTATCTTTATATGAGCCTGAAATTATGAGTGCATATCTTGATTTAGAAAATATGAAAGTTTACAAATCAAGCTTTAGTACTGAAGAAAAATTAATAGGATAATGGCAACAAAATTAACAATAGCAAAAATAATTATCAGTTTAATTACTGTAACTTTAATGATTACGAATATTTTTATGGGTGGGGGAGTAGAAATTCCCACTTTTATTTTTACTGCTATTACATTAGCGTTGACAATTGGAGATAAAGAAAGCAAAAATTTCTTGAAATGGATATGGGGATTTAATACAATTATATGGTTCATACTGGTAGTAATGGCATATATAATGTGAAACTTTTATTAACTTGAATATATAAATTATAAATAATAGAAATTATGAAAAAAGCAGACGAAGGATTCGGCTAGATTAATCAAAAACTAATTATTATTACCAGGAGAGACTTAAACCCTGGCTATCAAGCTGTTCAATCTGCCCATGCCGGGATAGATTTTCAACACCAACATCCAGAAATTGCTAAACATTGGAATAAACAATCCAATTATCTTATTATTTTGTCCGTTGAAAACGAAGAACATCTATCAATGTATTTAGAGAAATTTAAGTACTATAACATTAAAACCACCACTTTTAGAGAACCAGATATTGGCAATGAAATAACTGCCATCGCGGTAGAACCTAGCGAAAAAACAAGAAAATTAACAAGTAAGTTACCGCTTGCTTTAAAAGAATTATTATGAGAACTGTAGTAGATTCATATTGGTTTTCCCAATTAGGAAATCCCAGAACAATTGGTATTGTTCATATTATCGATGAATTTGATGGAGATTCTTTTTTCATTGGAAATGCAGATGGAATTGATAAATTAGATGATGAACAATATATTGCTGATACAGGAGCTAAATTTCCTTTAGAAGTTGGAGCAAAATTATTTAATCTTAACATAAATTTAACAAAATGAAAACACATTGGTAGATACGTAACAGAGGACCATAAGGTATTATTTTTTATCAAGGACAATATCATGGACATTATGTCCATGATCAATTAATTAAACAAAAAATAAAAAATAATATCATGGAAACAACGATAGAAAAAAAAGTAGACGTAAAAAAATTAAGAGAAACTATTAAAGTAAAAGCAACTTATCAGAAATTCTTAAAAAATCAAAGAAAAACTGTTAAGCTTCAAGGTAAAAAAGAAATGGAACCTTGGGAAGCTACTATGAAACACCATCATAATAGAGAAGATTTAAGAGCAATGTATGCTGCTTATGCAGTATTAAGAGGAAGAGAAATTTCCACTATTGATAAACTTAAATTTGATCCAGAATGGTTGGAAGGTTCTTTTAAAGAAAAAGTAAATAATTTAATAAAAGAATATAGCAAATCATGAAAATATATGGTTATGCTGTAGAAGTTCTTAATAAATATATTGGTCCTACAACGGGTGATTATTTAGGAGAAGAATGGTGGAGATATAATCGTAAGATTTATGACACTATGGAAATAGCTCGAAGAGCTATAGAAGAGAATCCTTATTATTATAAACCAAATTATGAAGGTTTTATGTGTGAGTATAAAATAATTCCTTTATATAAAGAGTAGTCTTAGAAGGGGAGGACTTAAAGTCCCCTTCCTCCTCCTGTAGCTCAGTTGGTAGAGCACCTGCCTCTAAAACAGTTGGTCGCCGGTTCGAGTCCGGCCGGGAGGGCAAAATTAGAAATTATGAAAAAGAAAAACTTTGTATGGATAGGATTGGTTTGCATATTAGTTGCAGCGCTTATTGTTGGAGGAGTATATTTCTTCCAGAATAATAATAAATCAAACCACATAGTAATAGACAAAACGACTGTAAGTACAGTTGAAAGAAAACCTTTAACACAGTAAAAATGAAATATTCAGTAGAAGAAAATCACATAAAAAATCTTTCTTTAAAAAGATGTGAACTTAATAAAGGATATCAGAATTCTTATGATGAAGAAGCAGAGAAGTATGTAATGGAATGGCCCAAAGAAATTGATGTATTATCAGACCAAATTCTTGATTGTATCAAAAAGTGGAGATATGCGCTCTCTTTTGAATTTATCATTGAAGAACTTACAGAATTAGGATGGGCTCCATGTCTTCTTTATGATGATGATGGGCATTTTGCTATTTCAGGAGAAGGAATGCAAACTGTAAATTTTAATGGTCCTGCAGATTGTGAATTATCACACTTCATTAAAAAAGATGAGTGGCAAGAATCTATTAGAGAAGCATTAAATTATTTTTTGGATAACGAATAAACTAACATAATGAAAAAATACGGATCAAAGGACGTAGATCGAATGGAATCCATACGTGAAAAATCTTATGGAGATTATATGTCACAATTAAATTATGCTTTCAATATGGCTTCTGCTATAACGGAACCAGGAAAAGCTATGGCAAGAGGTTATGCAGCCCAGGAAATATTTGGAGAACAGGCTGCAGTAGCATATGTTTTCTTTGAAAGAGCTCATGATTTAGGTGGTAAAAATGTTAAACCAGTAGCTTCAGTAAATGCATTTGATGATATAGATGCTGAGTTAGCTGCCATTCCTTTAGAGGAAAGACCTGCCAGCAAAAGGGAAAATCCAAAGGTACTTGGAGGAAAAATAGTTAACAGGAAAAATTCTTTTGCTACTCTTGTTAATTTAGGTAAATTGAATGTAATTAAAGGTACCGGTCCAAAATTCAATTTATATAATTACCCGCCCGGAACTATCGAAGTATGGCAAGCTGAAACTGGAACTTTCCGTCTAATTTACACTTCTAATTATGAATCAGTTTATTATATTGATGAAGTTCGCAAATTCAAATATGATGATAAAATTCATGAGTGGACAATGGTTGACTATATTGAATCAGAATACGTTGCAAATCTAGCTCCTATGTATGGTAAGTCAATAGCAATTTTTAATTATGACTAAACAGGAATTGCAAATAAAGGAAGTTCTAGAAAGATTAGAAAAAGATAAACAAAAATGTTTTTTCTGGGTTCCAGAAGAAGATTATACTCCCTATATAAAAGAAATTATTGATATTTGTTTTGATTGGATAGAAATGTAAAATTATGAAAACGCTACAAAAAATTTATGAAGAATCAAATGAAGTTCAACAGGCATATTTTGATTGTTGGATAGAAGATGAAGAGTGGGATAAGTTAGAACCCTATAGAGATTTAGACTGGAAATCAGAAACTTTTTATACCGTTGAAGAAGCGTTTAAATTGTTTGCAAGCGCCGTCCCAGGTTATAACGCGTTCTCACCTGATCTTATAAATCGAATATCTGAATTATTTGAAAATCCAAAGGTTGCTCCTGCCAGAGAAGGTTCAGTTTGTGTTTACATTAAAGGTAAACCTAAAGTATCTTTTGGAATAATTAGGGATGCATTATCAGCGGATGAATGTGATGATTATGCAGGAGAAACTAGGGTATGGTGGGATTAAAACTTTAATCTTCTCTGATATATAATATTTAAAACATAGTTATGGTAAATTTAAACAAAGATAGCTTTATAGAAAAAGTATTTGATTACGAAAATGAAAAGGAATGGGTTTTTAAGGGTGATAAACCCGCAATCGTAGATTTTTGGGCAGAATGGTGTGGACCATGTAGAATGGTTGGACCAGTTCTTGATGAAATTAATGAAGAGTGTGATGGAGTAGATATTTACAAAGTAAATGTTGATGAAAATCCTGAATTATCCCAAGCGTTTGGAATTCAAAGTATCCCTGCAATCCTCTTTATACCTATGGAAGGTCAACCTCAAATGTCATTAGGCGCATTACCAAAAAATACTATAGAAGAAGCAATTAAAGAAGTATTAAAAGTAGAATAATATGATTAATTACGAGTTTGGGATATTATCCTGAACATCAATATGTCAAAATAATGTTATAATGTTAATAATTTAAACTAAAAAGGGAACTAAATACTAGTTCCCTTTTTTGATATAACCTTGTGTTGTTTTTATTGATTAATATTTAGTGCCACATACTGGGCAAAATTTATGTGAATCTTTCTTTCTTTTGCCACCACAACAGGTGCAAAAAACTTTCAATTCTTCTTTTACGTATATCTTTTGTGATAATGGAAGAATCTTCCACTCATCAGTCCAAGATGGAAATGTGTTAAATTGAGTATAATCAGTAACAAATTCTTGATTTGAATTAGATCCTTTCTCAATTCTTCCAGTTTCCTGCATATCTTCTATTGGAGCCATGTCCAATGTACAATTTATATCCGTAGTATATGTTGCACCATCTCCACAAATTTTAGTTGTATTTTCAGCACTGCAATTATAGAAAGAAACATCAGAATTACCACATGTAATTGTGGGAGCTTCCCACAATCCTGTATAATTAAATGTCCCCCCAAAATAAATAGGTGGGTTAGAGAATTCTTCAAAGAATTGTACTTCTACTTTTCCATTATTTTGAATAGCATCTAGTACTTCTTTGTTATTTTTATCAACGCTATATGTTTCGAAGATAAATTTTTTAGCTTCATCTAAATATCTCTCAAGAAATACTCTTTCACCAGGACGCAAAATGATTCCGTTCCCTAATGAAATATCATTAAGAGTAATTTTAGCTAAAACTTTTTTAGAGGTTGGGTTAAAGAGTTCTAATTCGAACTCGTCTCCGTTATTGAGATAAACGGTTTTGTTGTTCTGTTTTACTCGTTGCTTGTTTTTTGTAACAAACAGAGTAGGCACAGACACTTGCCTGTAATTGTAATTAGTCATAATTCCTTACTTTATTTTATATTTGAAAATTCATTCGCTGGTATTTCTCCAACTCAAATGTTTCTAGAACACTGAACCCTCAAGCACAAGGTTAATATAAATTATATATCTACTAACTATTGAAAAAAGACGCCCTTAACAATATTTTAACAATTTTTATTTTCTTTTGGTTATTTTTTGGTTATATTTAATATGTACGACAAGTACACTTATCCCAAAATTGAAAAAACATATATAAAATAAATTAACAATAACTTAACAAAAAACATTTTTATTTTGGGCTGTTATTGGTTATATTTGTAATATCATAAAATATTAAAACAAGTTGTAGTAAGGAAAGAGTTACTTCGATATAGACAACAGAAAACCTCTCTTACCACTTTTCTCAACTAATTTATTTAATCCTCCCTAATGGGTGGGCCCCAATAAATGCCTTGAGAATTAAAACTCAAGGCATTTTTTAGTTTAAACAATATGGAAGACAATTTCGTAAAAATAGAATTTGACAGTATTTACTGGAACTTACAAGCAATAGAAGACGAAGAACCTGAAACAGGAAAAAAGTTAATTAGATTTGAATGGGGATGGGGAGCCGGAATGTCTGACGAAGAAAGAATAGATGCAGCAGAAGATAATGTACCGACAGGATATGAAAAAGTAACGACCACGTTAGATGGAGCAGCTTTATTAGTTGTAGAATTAGTAAAAATATTAGAAAAGAATAAAGATAAATCAGAAATGGCGAAATATATCGTCGATTACATAGAAGGTAAACAACCTAAAAATTAAAATCATGCAAGACGTAACAATTTTAAGTACTGTAGAAGTAAAAGGAAAAGATGTTGATAACCTTGCTCCAGTTTGGAAAGCTGAACATAGGTATCATAAAGAAGACGTTACTGAAGAAATGTTAGCAAATGGAAAACAATGGTATGAGTACCATGTCAAGTTTGATGGGTTAACACCTAAAATCCTGGCGAAAACCAATAAATTGAGAAAGCCATTAGTGGCTAAATAAGTATTAATCCTTTGGGGCAATCGGCCCTAATAGTAAAAAAAGAAGAAATTATGGCAAAGTACAATGAAAAGAAGGAACCAAGAGTTCCAACAGAAACAAATTTAATGGGAGAAAAGGCATTCAAACTAACTCCTAAGGAAGAACTTGTATCAACAGTTTTAACTAGCTTTATACAAAAGTCTTATTACGAATCAGAAAATGAAGTTCTTGGTAGAATTAAGAGTGCCCTTGAACAAGTTGACCCTTTATTCGCTGCTAAGCTCGCGATTTATACTAGAACTGAAGCTAATATGAGATCCTCATCTCATGTTCTTGCTGGTGAACTTGCACGCAAGTTATCAGGTTTAGAGTGGGCTACAAGATTCTATGAAAAAATTGTAGTTCGTCCAGATGACATGGCCGAAATACTTGGTTACTACCAACTTATAAATAAGGGTGGTAAGATTAAACTTCCTAATTCAATGAAGAAGGGTTTCAAGAAGAGACTTGAAAGACTTGATGCTTATTTAATCGATAAGTACAAGATGAAGGGAAGAGATATCTCTCTTGTTGACCTTGTAAACTTATTTCACCCAAAGCCAACTCAAAAGAATGCTAAGGCATTTGATTTGTTAGTTAATAGTGGTGGAAAGGGAATTGATGCTCTTTATAGCTCAAAGATTCTTGAAAAGGAAATGTCTGCAGCAGGTAAGACTGATGGAGATAAGAAGGAAGCTAAGAAGGAAGCTATTACTTCTGTATTGGAAAATACAGCTGGTATGCCAATTTTTAACTTGCTTAGAAACTTAAGAAACATAATTTTATATGCACCTGATAAGGTAGATGACGCAATCCGTCAACTTACTATACCTGAAAAGATTCAAAAGTCTAGACTTTTACCTTTCAGATTCCTATCAGCTTACAATGAAATTCATGGCATGACTTCTGCGGGAGCTGCTGACAAGATTGTATTTGAAGATGAAAAGGAAGGTTCATTAGTAAATGGCGCTACCTTAACAGATAGCAAGAAGAAAGTCCTTGCGGCTTTAGAAAGTGCTATAGAACTTTCATGTGCTAACATACCTGTACTTGAAGGTAGAACTGCTATCCTTATTGACCACTCTGGTTCAATGAGAGGTGACGGTGGAGGAGTATCATTAGTATCTGCTCTTTCTAAGACTAGAACTTCTGATATTGCAAACGTGTTTGCTGCGATGTTCTTAAAGTCTCAACCAAATGTTTACGTTGGTCTTTTCGGAGACAGGTTACTACCTTTCAATGTAAATAGAAATGAAGGTATTTTAGCAACCTCAAGAAGAATTCACAATGAAGGTTCAAAATGTGGAGGGGGAACTGAAGCAGGAATCTATGACTTCTTCAATGAAACTCTTAAAACAGGTAAAGGAGTTGATAATATAATTATTTTCTCTGACATGGTAATCGGAGACGGTTGCTCATGGTACGGAAGATCCGCAGAAACCAGAGGTGGAAAATTTGGTGACTTGTTCAAGAAGTGGAGAAGAAGCTACCCAACTTCTAAGGTAATTTCAGTCGACATCAGACAAACTTCTGGTTCATCTGTATTCGATAAGAGTTACAATGTTACTCAGGTAGCAGGTTGGTCTGAAAAGATTTTCAATATAGTTGAAACTGGAACCGTTGGTTACAAGGCGATTATAGAGGAAATCGAGAAGATAGTAATCTAAATATATAAATTGAATAACAAAGGGTCGGGAACGATTTCCGACTCTTTTTATTATAAATCAAATTAATTAATTAAATGAAACAAGGAAAAGTAAAATTCTTCAATGAAACCAAAGGTTTTGGATTCATAACTGAAGAGGGCACTGGAGAAGAACATTTTGTTCATATTTCAGGAGTCAATGAAAGTACACTTAACGAAAATGACGAAGTTAGTTTCGAGTTAGTGGAAGGTAAAAAAGGATTAAACGCAGTTAATGTAACTTTAGTATAATATTTTTTTAACAAAAATTTAATACCCGAGATTTTTTAGTCTCGGGTATTTTTGTTATATTTAAACTTAAACGAATACCTATGAACGAAAGAATACATTGGCTAGAAATACTCCCTGAAAAAGCTAAAATTAAGGTTATAGTTTGGAGTACATTTTGCAAAAAAAGATATTACGTATTTGAAGAACAAATCGAATGGGGTAAATCTGCTTATGCTGCATTTAAAGATGTAAATAAAATGTCTAGAAAGGAAATAAAAGAACTTTATATAAAAATAAGGATTGAAAAAATAAATAAGAAATGACAAAAGCAGAACAAGTAACATTATCGGCCTTGTCACAATCAATGAAGAAATCGGCTGTAGTATCTTGGACGGAAGGTAATATCAATGATTGGTCGGCCTGGGCAAATGACATGCGGTCAAGAATAAATATGGCTTCAGCTGTAATTGAAGAACTGTGTAAATTACCACCAGAAGATGATAAACCAATAGACCAAGAAGACTCTTTAAAATTAGACTAATGAAAAAATTACACGATGTTTTTATGAAAACTGCTTTTCTTTTTGCAGAGAAAAGTAAATGTGTTAGCCACCACGTAGGAGCTGTTGTTGTAAAAGACAATAGAATAATCATTAGTGGAATTAATGGTTCTCCAACAGGATTACCTAATTGCTGTGAAGTTTTTGATAAAGATAATTTTGCCAGAGAGGAACATCATGTATGGTCTAAAGATAATGAAATTCATGCAGAAATGAATACAATTGCATTTGCAGCCAAACGTAATGTAGAATTAGATGGTTGTGATATTTATGTTACTATTTCTCCATGTAATGAGTGTCTTAAAAATCTAGTTCCTACAGGTATAAAGAATGTTTATTTCTTATATCCATACGATAAATCTACATTAAATCCTACAATACTTGAGAAACTTAACGTAGAGGAGGTCCCAGGTGCCCAAGAAATCAAAGACTGGGTGGAGGTTAATAATCTATTATATGTACCAAAACAACGACAATAATTGATTTTTTTCTATCGAAAATTTTGGTTAATTTTAAAATAAAAAATTATGTGGTCAATTTTAATAGGAGTCGCAATACTTATTTTCATCACAATAATAACTGAGGGTGATGGATTTTTTCTTGGTTTATTTTTAGGACTTATTGCCCTGGGAATGTGTTGGGGAATTGCCGATGGAAAAATAACAACTAAAGAAGTTATAACTGAACCAATCATATTACAAGAAATTGAGGGTGAACTTTTAACACCCCAAGGAAATCAATATGTTGTTAAATTTGATGGTGAAATTCAAATTCAATCTAAATCAGATTTTTATACAATTCAATCTGATTCAGTTTATGCAGAAATTGAATATAATAGAAAAATAAAAGAATATTCAAGATGTAAAAGATGGATTCCAGGATGGGATAATGTGGATGATACAACATACACCTATAAACAAATAAACTTATACAGAAATTTGAACTAATATGAATTATAAACAAGCAGTAGATAATATCAGGAAAGAACTAAAAGAATATGTTGAGGGGGCTCAACTAAAATCTTTAGTGTTAGGAATTTCCGGTGGTATCGATAGCACTTTAGTTGCATTATTGGCAAAGCCAGTATGTGATGAACTTAACATTCCCTTAATTGGAAGATCCCTGCCAACTTCTTCTAATGCCGGTGGAGAAAATTCAAGAGCATCAGAAATTGGAGAATTATTCTGCACAGATTTTAAAGAAACCGATATTCATTCTCAATTTGTCGATCTTGCATATATGGTATATGAAGATAAAGGGTTTATTGGTGAAGGGACAGGGCACCCACATGGAGATTCAAGAGTTATCCAAAATGGAAACATAAAAGCAAGAATTAGGATGATTTACCTTTACGATTTAGCTAGTGTAAATAAAGGTTTAGTACTTTCCACTGATAATTATACAGAATATCTTCTTGGATTCTGGACATTGCATGGTGATGTTGGAGATTATGGTATGATTCAAGAAATGTGGAAAACTGATGTATATGGATTGACTGAGTGGATAATGTGGGAAGAATATAAATCATCCGAAGAAAGATCAGCAATTCAAAAAGTTATTGATGCAGATGCAACTGATGGGCTTGGGATTTCCAATACAGATTTAGATCAAATATTACCAAGTTGGGAAGGGAGTTCAAGAGATGGATATTTTAAAGTAGATGAAATTTTAAAGGGTTTTAATATGCTTCTTAAAAATGCTGCAAAGACTCCTAAGGTTATTAAGGCAATGGATAAATTATCAGAATCTCCTGTTATTCAAAGACAGATAAGAACGGAATTTAAGAGAAAGAATCCTCTTAATATTCCTATAAATAAAATAAACCCAGAATCATGAGAATAAGAAGAAAAAAGATATTCGATAAATATCATGAACCCCTTTATACTCCAACTAATGAAGATCTTAAAGAAGTAGGATTTGAATTAGATGATATAGATTTATGGGTTTTAGTTGCTCATGATCATGATGTCTGTGGTGTGAATATGCCATGTATGATAACATATCATCCCAAGATAAATTATTTCTTATTGGGTGGTAACTATTTTTCTCCTCCATCAAAAGAAGCTCTAAAAACTGTAATTGAATCTTTTAGGATTGGACCAAATAGAAAAATAACAGAAGAAATTAATAGAAAGGAATTTCCATACTTATATAAAAAATAGATTATGAAATTAAAAATAATAAACTTCATTTTGTGGTTTTATGAAAACCATATACAAGAAGATTGGAATGATTACAATAAACTCGGGAAAATTATCATTTATCCGGCTTGGTTTGTAAGAGCTATATTCATGTGGATTATAACACCACTATATATCCCCGAATATCTTTTTAAAACAAGTAAGGTTTATGCAGCCTTTCAGGAAACTGGAGTGGCCCCAACACCTGAACAAATGAAACAAATACAAATGTTAAACAAGCAAAAGACACGAAACTTTTTAAATAAAAAAAGGTAGTGTGACTCTCTAAAAATTAGAAAACATGAAAGCACTAATAGTAGTAGACGCCCAATTAGACTTTATGCCAGCAACAGCAGAAGACTATGCGAATGAAATGGGCGGTTCGTTGGCTGTCGCAGATGGAGATAAAATTGTGCCTATTATAAATGATCTATTACCACAATTTGATTTGGTAATTTTCACAAAGGACTGGCATCCAGAGGAAATGGAAGCCTTTGCCTCTAATCATAAAGGAAAAGCACCTTTTGATACTTATACAGATAAAAAAAGCGGAAAAGAAGATACACTATGGCCGGATCATTGTGTCGCTTATACCCATGGAGCAAGACTCCATGAAGATATTGATTTTGGTTTAATTAAAGGAGATTTTTATATTTTCAAGAAAGGTTTAGAAAAAGATTATCATCCATACTCAGGATTTGGTGGGACTGGACTGGCTGAATTTTTAAGAGACAGAAATATTCACCAAGTATTTATTTGTGGTTTAGCTCTAGATTATTGTGTTAAAGATACAGCCTTTGATGCAGTAAGAGAAGGATTTGATACTGTAGTTGTTGAAAATGCTACAAGACCTATCAATCCAGATATTAATGATTTATTACAAGATTTTTCTAATCTTAATATTAAATTGATTGATTCTTGGGAATTACCGCTTTTTAATTTAATGTAATGAATAAAGAACAAATAGAGAAACTAGCCGAAATATACAGTAAAAGCACTCATGATGCTTTTATAGTAGCAACTATATGTGATGAAGTTTTGGACAAATCTGGCGCTTTGCTTGGAAAAGTAAGAACACAAGCAAGAAGTAAATTAGGGTGGGCAATAAAAAAATAAAAATGCCGCATAGGAAGAATATTAAATATAAGGCAGAATGGTACGCATGTCAAATGCATGGAAAGGTAAATCAGTTGTTTGATATACATCCTTATAGACACCATCTAAGATTAACTGTTAATGAAGCAGAAAAATTTATTCATTTAATTCCAATACTTGACAGAGATACTGTGATAGCAGGGTGTTGGGTTCATGATTTAATAGAAGATACAGGTGTTAGGTATAATGAGGTGAAGGAACAGACTAATAAAGTAGTAGCTGAATATGCCTATGCATGTACTAATGACAAGGGTAGAACTAGGAAAGAACGAGCTAATCCAGGATATTATTACGGATTAAGAATTTATAAACATGCTTCTTTCATTAAGATTTGCGATAGAATAGCAAATGTTAGATATGGTAAAGAAAATAAAAGTGGAATGTTCAAAATGTATAAAGATGAATATGCATTTTTCAAAGAACATTTATATGATGGGAGATGGCAAGAAATGTGGGATGAACTAGAAAAATTATTTGAAATATGAAACAAGTACCTTTAAATATTTCCAATTTTGAGATTGGAGATACAATTGTAAGAATTCACCCTTCACTATCTATTGATGGAGGGCCAGATAGAAGAGACAGAAGTTACATCGGCAAACCTATGAAATTTCTTGGTGTTGCTAATGGATGTATTTATGTAGAAAAAATAAAAGAAGATGATCATGTAGATTCAGGAGTGCCTGATATGTTTAATTTAGCAGAAATGCTAAGAATGTTTACAGGAGAGGCAGGACCAATAAGCCTGCCATTAGATTTATGGTCAGAAGGATGGTCCACATATATTGATCCATATAACATAGGATCTGCTCCATCACGTCGTCAATCATTTGACGAAGAGCTCGGAGGTAAATCTCTTAAAACATTAAAGACAATGTATGAAAAGGCTATTGAAACTGAAGATTACTTAAAAGCTGAAAGAATCAAGAGAGTAATTGATAAGAATTTTTAATTTTTTCTTTCAATTATTTTGGTTATATTTGTATTATAAAAACTAAGATTAATTAAAATCGTTTTATAAATGAACATTCAATCAATATCAATAGTTGTACCAACCAAAGGTTGTGTTAATAACTGCAAGTTTTGTGTGTCTCAAATGCATGAAAGCCCTTACGAAGATAAGTTTGATGACATAGCTTATCGTAAAAGAATTAAGTATGCTGCAATGAATGGTGTTAATACTTTGATTCTTACAGGAACTGGAGAAGTATTGCAAAACACAAAATTTCTTGATAAACTCCTCTATGTCCTTGCAAAAGAAAATCATCCATTTCCAAATGTTGAACTTCAGACTACTGGAGTAATGTTAACTAAGTGGAGTGATGACAAATATTATGGGTCAGCTTCAGGAACTTCATATGAAGATTATCCTAACGTGGCATTACTTAAAGAATTAGGAGTTAATACAATAGCATTATCAGTATCTGATTTAGGTAAAGATAATTGGAATATTATTGGCGCTCCAGAAAAACTAAGAGTTGATTTAAACCATCTTTGCAAATTTATTAAAGAGCATGAATTTAATCTTAGATTGTCATTAAATCTGACAAATAGGTTTAATAACAAATCACCTGAAGAAATATTTATGTCATGTAAAGGTTTAGGAGCTGAACAAGTTACTTTTAGAAAATTGTGGGCAGCTGATACTAACACTGAACAAGGAAAATGGGTTGGAGAAAATTCTATATTGCATTATACTGTAACTGATGGTAAAAAATATGGAATTGTTTCTATTGAGGATTATATTAGAGAAAAAGGAGTTAAACTTTATAAACTTCCATTTGGAGCTTTCGTATATAGCATTCATGGAATGTCAACAGTTTTAGATAATGATTGCATGGCTAAAGAAGGAGAAGATAATTCTCTTAAATATGTAATTTTACAGGAAAATGGAAAACTTTATTGTCGTTGGGATGATGAAGGTAGTTTAATTTTTTAAACAACAGATTATGAACGCAGCAGCATTAGTTTTTACTATCATATTAGGAGTTCTAATATTAGCAATACTTGTACTTTTATATTTAATGCAACGAAATCATAAAGTATGTAAATATAGAATTTCTCTTGTGGAGAGATTTGGAGCAAATGAGTTTGATTCTTTCGTAAGTTATGAAAGAATGCTTTTATCTATTTTACCACTAAAAGACAAATATTGGGTAAAATGAAAAGAAAAACCTTAATATCAATTCTTGTTCCTGTAATTTTAATTGGCGGTTTGATTTTGTATTCTATGCTTTCCGGGAAACAAAAAGAACTTATTCTTGAAACACAAGTTCAATATGGACAATTTGAAATAGTTGTTAATATCGTAGGAGAGCTACAAGCCATTAATGAAACTGAAATTAATGCACCGGCAGCTTTACGAAGCAGAAATTTAAGAATCCAAAGTGTTCAAATTCAGGATCTAATTGCGGAAGGAACTATTGTTGATTCTGGAGATTGGGTAGCTACACTTGATAGATCCGAAGTTGATAATTCATTGAAAGATATTTTAGATAATTTTGAACGAGAAACAACAATATATGAAAATGCAAAGTTAGATTCAACAATGACTCTTAGAGGATTGAGAAATAATTTAATTAGTTTAGAATTTGTTGTAGAGGAAAGAAAAATTGCGTTAGATCAATCTAAATTTGAGCCGCCAGCTGTTATTCGCCAAGCGGAAATTGCGTATGAAAGAGCTGTTAGAGAATATACCCAAGCAGAAAATAATTATGCACTTAAAGTACAACAATCAGAAGCTACTATAAGAGAAGCAGAAATTAATATGGAGAGATACAGGAGAAGTAAAGATGAAATGGAACTTGTACTATCCCAATTTGATATTTTTGCTCCGGCTGCTGGAATGGTCATTTATAAAAAAGAAGCATCTGGACAAAAAAGAACAGCAGGATCAACAATTACTACAAGAGATCTTGCAGTTGCTGCTCTTCCAAATTTAGAAGATTTAAATTCAATGACTTATGCAAATGAAATAGATGTTGGTAAACTTAAACAAGGGCAAAAAGTACGAATGGTTGTTGATGCATTTCCAGATAAAACATTTACAGGAACAATAATTTCAGTTGGAAATATGGGTCAAGAAATTCCAAAC
>Ga0307375_10002837_pt1 | contig 17441 bp, 25 predicted proteins | sample TR1MG_FD_202531 | JGI IMG/M metagenome (GOLD analysis project Ga0307375, IMG submission 202531) | Soil microbial communities from Risofladan, Vaasa, Finland - TR-1 | ecosystem: Environmental > Terrestrial > Soil > Coastal area > Acid sulfate soil | place: Finland: Risofladan, Vaasa | collected... | reverse complement strand
AGGTGGATATGCCGAAAACAGATACCACAGCGGCCCCGGTTGATATTGATAAGGTCGCTGAGCTCTATCGCACGGGGAAAATACGCTCGTTCATCCCCGTGCTGCCTATGTTGGCGCTGAAAGGCGCGCCGTACACGCTAGCAGATCATGCGCCCTTCGAGCCGATATACCGACTCGATTTACCAAGGCGCTTGCTTTACAAGTGCGGACGCCAGGTGGCCAAGACGACCAACATGGCGGCACAGGCAGTTCTGCAGATCGGAACCCATCCTCACTTCTCAATGCTGTTTGTAGCACCGAGATATGAACAGATTCGCCGCGTCTCCGCTAACTACGTGAAGCCCTTCATCGAGCAGAGCATGATCGCCAACCTGCTTCAGAACAAGCGGGTTGAGAACTCAGTCCTGCAGAAGAGCTTTCTCAATGATTCACGCATGTACTTCTCCTTCGCCTTTATCGACGTCGACCGCATCCGCGGATTGTCCGTCGACTGTGTGAACTACGATGAGATACAGGACATCGACATTGACTTCGTGCCGATCATCCGTGAGTGCATGAGCGCCTCGCGCTTTGCACTCGAACGACGTTTTGGTACACCAAAGACACTAGACAACACCATCCAAGTGCTCTGGGAACAGTGCTCCCAGGCTGAATGGGTCATCAAGTGTACTGCCTGCGGCTTGGACAACATCCCATCAGCTGACTACCACTTAGTGAAGATGATCGGCAGGATTGGCCCGATCTGCGCGAAGTGTGGGAAGCTCATCAACCCACGCACAGGTCGCTGGATCCATGCTGTTCCCGAGCGGCGTGTAGACAACGTCGGCTATCACGTACCACAGCTCCTCCTTCCTATGCACTATGAAGACCCAGACAAGCCAGGTTGGCTACCGGTCAGAGCGTCTGAGAAATGGATTGAGCTACTCGACAAACGTAGTGGCATGGGTGGGTACGACCAGTCCAAATTCATGAACGAGGTGTTGGGCGAGAGTTGTGATATAGGCGTGAAACTGGTGACATTGACTGACATCAGGAATGTGTCTGTCCTGAATGTGAATGAGTGGCGAGAAGCCCTCAACCAGCTGAGCAAGTACCAGTTCCGAGTCATGGGTGTGGACTGGGGCGGCGGTGGTGAATCTGGCACATCAACCACCACGTTCGTCATCACCGGGTTCAATGTGCACAACGGCAAGACTGAATGCTTCTACACCCAGCGTCTCGTTGGAGCCTACGACCACCACGATGAGGCAAGGATCCTGCTGGAGGCATTCAAGGCATTTCAATGCCATCTACTGTGCCACGACTATTGTGGTGCTGGCTCAGTTCGTGAGACCTTGCTCATCCAAGCTGGCCTGCCGCTCGTCAAAATCATAGCGTTCATGTACGTCAGAGCGTCAGTCAAAAAGATGGTTGAGATCAAGCGGCCAGCCGGGCATCACCAGCGTATCTACTACACGCTAGACAAGGCAAGATCCCTGGTCCTGCAGGCAACAGCAATCAAAGCACAAAGTATCCTCCTGCCTGAGTATAACTCATCGTGCAAGATCACACACGATCTACTCGCCTTGATGGAGGATCGACATGAGGGGCTTGGGACAGCTGACATCTTCCTGATCAGACGCAACGCCAAGCTGATAGATGACTTTGCACATGCTCTCAACTACGCATGCATAGGTATTTGGCATACCTGGAACTGCTATCCTGACCTATCAAAGGTGCTAGCTATCAAGCTGACACCAGCACAGGCCAGCTTCGCCAGCCCAGCAAATGTCACATACAGCGGGAGTTGACCGATAGCAAGGGAAAAGCTCCGACCCCGGCCACCCAATGAGGGTGGCCGGGAATACCGGTAGCCACAATCAACGGTGCCCACAGCGTGGAGCGTCACGTAACAGCGAAAGCCGATGTCATGGAAACGACCCTCTCGTTGACGAGCAGCAGCAGGTTGTCAGCCGGGTCTTCCGGAGCTGCTTGAGCCGCCGAACACTCAGGGCACCACGTCATTCCGATCTCCAGTTCCTCGCCACAAAGCCAGCATTCGAACATCGGGGGGATCCTCCTGCCTGGACTTGAAATGTAGGCCAATCCGGGCACACAAATAGCCCGGATTGGCCTCGATACATTGGGCGCCTAATGGCACCAGTACGACCACAGTGTATTCTGACGCATTTTGGGGCTTATTTTAGCGCGATTTTGCGCCGCGTCGTTACTTTTTGGGGGAATACTTTCCAACCAATTTCAGGCGAGCTTTCAGGACAAAGCCACTGGTGCTGAGCTGAAGATTCAGCCGCCAAAGCCGTCGACAGTAGGGGCAACGTTGAACTTTAGTATGTGTCCAGTGTTTGTCTACATAAATCAAGTGAACGCGGATCTGCCGAAGACAACATGGGGACGATAATAGTGCCATGCGAGCAGTACCAATGATGTGCCCCTTCGGCACCTGTTTTAAAAGTGTCAGATCCATCCAGCGTACCGGCGTAGGCTTCGCTACCGGCGCAGGAAGACCTAATTTCCGTGTATTAGGCATGGCAAGTACCACCTACATAGTCGAACCAGCTATGTCCTCAGTTTACGCCATCTCCCTACTTCTACATCCCAGAACGGTTGATCAATAACAAACCCGTTAATCCCTGGCTCAAAACCAGTCGTTGTACGAGATGAGTCAAACGCGCGAATGGCTTCATCGAAATTAGGCGACGGTAACTTGAGCGCGTGCACAGCAGCACGTAACATGCGTAGGTTGATGTAGAGCTTGTTGCAACTGTCGTCAATGAGCACATGTGCCTTGGTGACCGGCTCAGCACCAACTTTGAAAGCGTCATAGAATATCGTATGCAGCATTTTCAGTTTCTGCACGGACAACAGCCAGTAGATGAGGTGCATGAGCCGCCGGTCTAGGCTCACAGTGTCGAAAGTTCGGAGCATGTTGGCGGCCTGACTGAAGACCCCATCGCTGACTAGATGCAGTTCCTGCGTTGCCCACGTCTTAAGCGATAGCAATACACACTGCTGCAGGCTTGTGGCCTCGTCTGACAGGTCGAAGTTAGTTCGTTGCAGCCAGGCCAGGTAGCAGAGCGCACCCTGAAGAGATGGCAATATCGACGTCTGCGCCAGAATCCGTGGTGACTGTACAAAGACCCAAAGCTCACCAACTCCAAGCGCTGTTGCTTCACCTTCCATCAGGTGAGTCATCAAACTTGCACGCCTATTTGCCTGCAGTGCAGCTGTTGCTTTCCTATTGTGATCTGTCAGGTCCAACCAGACGGGATACCCGTGCCTCTGATTTAGCGCATCAACTTCGTTGAGCGGCGACTTGAGCAGCTTCGGTTTGATCTGCAACATGTCCAGCTGTTTCGCAAGATGACGGCCTACTAGACATCCTACCGAGCCGGCCCCCCCAACAAAACCTATTGGCTGCGGCTCTGAGCCCACAATTGGCGCGATCATATTGGCCATGAAACACGCCAACCCTGCCCAAAACGTAGCTGCTTCTGGTGTCGTCTGGCCTATCAGATCCCAGTCACCCTCGCTTGTAGCCGGCACATGGATTCTTGATGCCGGCACCGTGGAGACATCAGTAGTCTTCGCTGCATGAACAGCAGAGTCGATCACGCCATCCCTGATACTGAAGTTTGGGAAGATGAAGGACTGGGCGTCGCTATCCCAGCCAATCCTACCAAGCTGTCGGATATACTGGGGTTCGTGGAACTGCTTGGCAATCTCTACAAGATGGGGCTGCAGTACTCGCGCCAACCGAAGTACCCCAGCGTTATCCATGAGCAGTTTTCGTAACCAATCAGCCGCACGTTTTTCCAACTCATCCACTGCTGTCGTGAATTTGAACTGCTGCCCCTTGTACATCACAACACCCTCGTAGAGATTCTCCTCTGTATCGACCACGTGAACAGCACGCTCAATCCTGATAAGCGCGTTACATCCGAGCTCACTCTCAGCACCGCGTGTGATCCACCAACTATCCTCGCGTTCTGATATCTTCATGTTACCTATATAGAAGAAACGATCGCGCGTAGCCTCTCCAAGTCTCTGCTGTACACTTGCCTTTTCGGCTGGCGTACAAATGTCGTAGATCCGCTGAATGTCAGACGCTGGCAACGCCAGATTGAGCATGAAATCACTGACCTTCCAGAATTCACCGGTCAGGATAAACTGCTTCATTGTTGTCGCCCACGAGAGTGAGCTTTCTCGGAAACGCAGCACAATTTCCGCGACTGGCATACCTCGCAAGAAGCGCTTTTGCTGCTTGTAGCGTGGTGCCTGCGCAATAAACGCGCGGGGATGTAGACGTGACTGCTGGAAAAGCCGGTAGTCCTGCTCTTTCGTCCAGTAGATCACGCGGCCAGCATAGACCGATTGCCATGCCTTGTTGGTCTTATCACTATAGACAATGATCGGCAACGGTTGCTGCTCGGAGATGTTGAACTTCCTTCGCTGTAGGTGTAGCGCGAACACCGGATCGTCAAGTGCATAGACTACTTCATTTCTGGGCTTGAGTGTACCCAGCATCATCAGACCGTCGTCCTCCGGAAGCTTTGCGATATTGGCATAAACCCGATGCTGCCTGTTGCGCTTACCGATCAGCAGTAACGAACTGATGCGCCCAGACACATCATAGAATGGGCAGACAAGGAAGGTGCGAAAGCCTCGAATGGGCAGTTTGATACCGAACGTTTTAGCCAGTGCACGCGTGCCAACACCTATGAAGTTACGAAGCTTCTCGTGCCATTTACCCCCGTTGAAGCCGTCCCAGAGTCGCAAGCCACGAAGCAGATTGTGCGTATCTTGGGTGAGCGTCTTTAACGCCGTCTGCGCTTCCTCAAAAAACGAGGCAAACGACTTGCGTCTGACCACGTATGCGCTAAGATACTTGTTGACAATAGGCAGTGTGAGCTCGTCTTTCGACATAGGTAGAATTTGTTTGGCGGCGAGCTCATAGACAGCGTCACGAATATCGGACAGCCCATGAGCCTGCTGGTAAAACTCGATCGAATCGCCCTTGAAGTTACAACTACGGCAGTGATACCATCGCCCACCGGCAACAGGCGATACGTAGATGTTCAGTTGCTCCTGGCGGCAGAAGGGGCAAAGTGTTGTTGTGGGCAGATGTTGCTTGACCGGGACTTCTACGGACTGTAATATAGGCTCGTGGCCAATGTGCTGGTTCAGATCTACTGGAGGCGCTGCTATGCCCATGTTGAATCCTGCCGTTGACGCATGTGCCGACACCAATCATCAGGTTCTGCACAGGATCAGTCGGCTCGTTGCACTGCCTGACTACGTGAAGGATGCAGGCATCACCGATCCTGAACAAGTCGCCAAGCTGCCCAACACCGTCTTCGCCGATCCAGTGAACCGGAAGTTTCCGCTGCACACCAAGGCGGCTGCTTGGCTGGCGCAAACTTACTTCACTGAATCCCGCCACCTGTACCCTACCGCCGACGCTGCCATAGTTCAAGGCAAAATCACAAAAGCTGCGCACTTTTGGCACATCGAAGGCCACGTCAAAGAGGCCAGAGAAACCCTGGAAACCAAGCAGACGAGCATGCCACCTGACCTCGCTGATACCGAATTTGCGCTCGTGGTAAAGCACGAAGACCAGACACACCGGTTGTTTCCAGTCCATAACGCGCAGAACGTCGAGAAGGCAGCATCTGAACTCTATCGCGATCGCTCCAAGTACCCCTACACCTGGCGTAAGACCGCAGCCAGAAAGATCCTGCACAAGATTGCAGAGCTGGCAGTGACTGGGCTACCTGAGGGCGTCCATGAGTATCTCACCATGGCAGCCAGTATTGGCTCAGCCATCCCAAGCCAAGCTGCTGAGAAACTCGCACAGCGCGTCCTTATGTTACCAGCCAACGCCGTGGAATTACGGGCTAAAGCTGCACGACTCGCCAAGACTGTCGCAAAGATGAACGGCATTCCACCAGCTGGTGAGATGGAGAAACTGGCACAGATCGTCGATCGACTCGATCGTGAACACGGTTTTTACCGCTACTACAACGCTGGCGTTGAGACTCCCGAGGAGATCTTCTTCACACTAACGCAGAAGAAGGCTGCTGTCGTTCGCAACAGTTACATCCAGCTAACCACTGGCACAGTAATCCCGTTCGAAGCACTGCAGAGCATACCCCTCGGAAAGGTGGCAGCAGCACTTGGCGATGACTTCTCACGAGCAGTGATGGCCGACAACAGTCTAGACGTAGACCTGCAGAAGTTTGGGCGCATTGCAGCCACGCTGCCTCGTGGCGATGCCACACTGCTTGAGCGCGCGCTGAAGGCCGCTGGCGTGCTTTCCGAAAGACCAGCACTTGCCGACGTGGTTCTATAGGAGTACCCAATGGGTGTCGCCTCTGATCAGCCTGCTGTGCCGTTCAAGCCGCAAACAACTCCACCGGGATTGCTTCCCAGCGGAATCATGGGGCGCGGCCAGGACATTCGTGGCATGGCTAACAAAGCGAAAGAGAACGTCTCATCGCGCCAGCAGCGGTTCATGCAGATGCTGGCAGCCCCCAGTGGCAGCGCCACACAGGCGCCCCCACCTGGTCAGCTGTCACAGCCCGCGCAACCGCAACAGCCGATGACAGTCCAAAGTGAGTATACCGTAGCGCAGTACATCAAAGCGGCGCAGTTGTACACCGCCCACCGTGCCGAAATCGACAGGTTTATTCACTGGGTGCTGTTCGGGTAGCTTTAGGCCAAGGAAATACCAATGCCCCAGCCCGTCAAGGATCAGATCGCAGCAATACTTACCAACGAAGACACACTTGCGACCACGTTGCTGCTTCTGTGTATTGATCAACTTGGGGGCACAGACTTCTTCGAGTGGGAGCCCGCGACGTTCGACATGGAGGTCCAAACGCGCTTTGGCACCCAGATGCCAGACGTCAACCGCGATAAACTCTGGGCACTCGTAACAGCGCTCACTACAAACCTCTTCTATGTCAGCCTTGAGACCTTCATCCCCACCTGCAATACGCTAAATGGCTCGGAAGCCGACTTCGACGACTACGATCCCATCACCAGTGAGGAGGCAGCTTGGGGCATCGTTGAGGTCTCACTTGTTGATCCGCCAGATGAAGATCAGGCACCCGGTGATCGTTTCAGTCATGAGATCAAGCGCTACATCGCACTGACTCTTCAAGCCGAAGGCGTCACTACCCCGCCGGCAATCCTGAAGCCATTTGCCGAATACGATCAAGAGCCAGAAGAAGAAGCAGGTATCACGAGCGGTCCAGATGAAGCGATGCTCAATATGCATATGGATCGGCAAGCTGCAGAGCGTGCTGACATTGAAGACTACGTGCGTGGGCGTCTCGAAGACCTCATGACTCAGCTAAAGATGCTGCCGCTCCGGATTGGGAAGGTTTCTCAGATGGAGCAGTTCTTGCAACAAGCGCAAGCAACCCTGACAGGTTTACCGACGCCTGAAGCAGCGGTGCTGGCGCCGTAACCACCGATGCCCCCATTTTGTAGTCGTAGATTCTTGGTGTAATATCTCGCCCCACAAGAACTGCATAGCGGTTATCGTTCAGACTTAGCAACAGTGGCTTCGGCCAGGGCCACTCATCCATGTCCGGTCTGAAGAAACGAAAGATCATGACCAGACTGTCCTTGTCGACGCCAGCGTCAGACAGCAACTTGTGCGCCAGCATAACCGTAGCCTGCGTCAGCGTCAGCCTTGTTTCACGCTCGACGTCTATGTCAAAGATAGCGGCAAGCGCCGCCCGCCCCGCCCGATGATCAGGACGGAGCGGGCACCCCAGCAGGATGTAGAACGGTATAGTCATCAGATCATCTGCGTGATGGAGAACTCACGCTGCCATCGCTTAACGTTCCGCTTCGTCCCCGCCTCTTTCGCTTCTTGCACGAGACGAAGCTCTTCCGCGGGCACGAACGTGCCGCTAAGGGCTTCGATGCCACCATTGGCCATTCCGAACTTCATGCGCTGCTCATAGGCCAGACTTCGTGCCTCTGGACTCATGAGCCGTTCGAGGTTCGTGCCCTCGACTGTAACGATGACCTTGCCGCCAACAGTCTTTGCCTCAATGACTTTGAGAACGCTGTCGTCCGAATTCTCCCGAATCTGCGGTTTAACCATGGCTTCCTCCTCCCAGAGTTCTTTCAACTATAACAACTACTTCGCTACTGTCAAGCCTAACCACATAGCAAAAAAGAGGAGGTGGCCCGGCCACCCCCTCAGAAGGTCGCGGCAACAAGCCGCGCCCCCGCGTCGCAAGGCAGACCGGAGACCAGACCCCAGCTCGCCTCGCAACGAATTCCCTGCTTGAACCACGCCTACCACACGTTCCATGGCAGGTTCGTCACAAGCGCTTCCCAGGCATATGAGATGATGCCAACAGCCAGCACGATTCCGAGTATGAGCGCGAGTACTCCTATAACCGCTTTCGCAAGCGGGTCTAGCTCTTGTGGTTGCGGCAACTTCTTTCGATGCGCCATTTGTAGCTTAGACGTCCTTTCTTATGATCTTGCTGCCTTCGCGAACATGCACCACTAGCACAGTTGCACCAGTGAGTGCTTTAAGGCGTTTCGCGAGTCCAGAATCGTGTGCAACCTGTTGCTTGACTGCAGCTAGTGTGGCTCCCAGCGAACCTTGCTTCTTGCGACATCGGCAGCCACGCGGCTTGCCAATTGCCTTGTACAACTGCGCGAATATGGGAATGGCGGAGCGAATCCGCATATCTCTTGCGTAACCAAGAAGCGTGCTGTCAGTCAGTTGGATCCGCATGTTACCTCCCAAATTATACGCCGCGTTGTTTGCTGCTACTGTACCTTAAGCCTAGCCGTCATCTCTTTGATCCCCTTATATGCTTCTGGAACGAACTCCTTGATGTCTTCAAGAGCCAACTCCCGGAACAGCTTATGAACAATGGTCTCTGCTACACGCCCTCGGACATCGCCCTCTGCCAGGATACCTATCTCATACTGATAATCTGGGTGTTTGGTATCATAGTACCAATTCCTGAACAGGCAGTGGCTCTTTTGAAAGTTGAATGGTATGTGATCCCAGACCTCGAACACGATGGCAAAACCACCCTGCCATCGCCTGGGGAATACTAACACTGGTTTATCGTTATTATAGCCCCCACTGTCGAGAACAAACACGTGGAACTGGTCAGTCTGCATCGTGTACCCCCACCCCAGGACGCCGGAAGTCGTCGAGCCAGACGTTCATGCACGCTCCTCTATCTTCTCAAGCCTCTCGGCCAGCTTGTCGCGTTCAGCCATAGCCCTAGCCAACCGCGCCTCGTCCTTTGTGGTCGGTGGACCGTGTGGGCCGCCTTCACCATACGCAAATGATCTGATGACTATACCGTATTCATCCCAGTGGCGCAGATAGAACGCGATGTCCGCGCATGTCTGTTCGGCATCGACAAGTTCCCGCGCGATCTTCAGCGCGTTCATGACTTCACATCCAGATTGTACTTCACTGGACCTTTGCAGCCCCTACAGCCGTCCTCGCGGAGTCCACGGTAGTATCTACACCTGGCCCTTGCCTCGTCACGGGACCTGCGCATGACAACCGAGGTCCCCTCAGCGAGATCATACTTGCAGGCCCACAGTACCTTCGGCCGTTTCTTCTGCTTCATGTCTTCCTCTCCTCATCCTCGTCCAACATATCTTTCCTGTAGATGCTCCTGAGCATGTGATCCGGACATGGGTGATCAACTTCGGCCATGAACCGCATCTCGGGTGTGCCCCGTGGCAGAGCGCCCGCGAGCAGCTGAGTACGGAATATCTCGATGGCCTGCTGACGTAGCTTTAGCTCTCCACGTGCCAGCCTGACGATGATCTCTCTGTCGTAGGCTGTCATCGTCTTTGCCTTCTGCTTCGCCATCATGCCTTCCTCTCCTCATCCTCATTGAGCAGCCTGCAGATACGGCGGGCCATACGCTCGTAGTAGCTGCTTGCCACCAGTTTATGGGGGTGCGTTCGGTACACGCGCCAGATAGTATTCCAGCCTGTGCCGAATTCCACGTAGTACGCCTTCCGCTTCGCCATGTCAGTGCCCCATCCATGTGTGCATATCAGTGCCCGTGTATGCGGGTATGCGCCTCCAACAACTTGTCGAGTGCCTCGTCCCGCTCGCGCTTCAGTCGGTCCTCGCGCTTCTCCGGTTCCACCCGCAGCTTGCACACCGCGGCCTCGATCCGCTCGTCGATGATGGCGTCGAGGTTGATTGTGAATGCCGCCACGATCTGTTCTTGCACCTCGGGCGTACTCGCTGCCGCGTGATACCGTCTCGAATGCTCTAGCGCCCACCAATACCTGTTCATTGTCACTCCCCGCCTTTCTTCTTGGTCTTCTTTCGCTTCGGCTCCGCCCGTTCCTTCTTGTCCCACTTGGGCAACGCCCCCAGAGCCTCTGCGAGTCTCTTGATCCCCGCTGTTGATACGTCTCGCAGGTATGCTGGGAGTTTCTTCCCCGTCATAGTCTTGACCCAGCGGGCGTGCCCAACCTTAGCTGCCTCCCTAGTCTCATACATCTCGACAATGATCATCTCGCCCCCATTGTATCCCGGGTGCTGAACGGCTGTCTCGAATGGCTGTTCGGAGTCGGTGACGGAACACGTATCGACGAAGATGTCATCGGCATTGTAGTTTGCCACCTTACGGGTTTCGTAGCTGCCCAGCATGTCAAGAACCCCAAGAAGGCTTTGCACAGCGCACCATCCTTTCTTGTTTCCCACTCCCACGTGTGACTACTCACCCGCGATCTGCATCAGCCTCGCCCGGTCGGCAAACTCGTGGGCGCAGCGGAGTACCCATGCGGCCCCAGTCAACGGAGTCTAGCTCCATCACGTCCTCCTCTCGGCCAGTGTGCCTCTCCGTGACTTGGCGCGTATGTATGCAAATGGGCAGTCGGGGCAACCTACGCTTCCTTCGTCGCATGTGGCTGCTTCCGCCTGAGTGTGTCCGTTGCTTAGAGCGCATTGGACGCACTTCCTCCTGCATTTCTCCAACGTCCATATCCAGGCTATGTGCTTCATCACGTCGTCCTCTCTGCCGTGATCGTAATCGGCCCCCTGCGGAGGGGGCAATCTGATGGCGCTGTTGCCGTCATGCCCCACACGGGGTCGCCCTTCCCCCACGTAAGCACACATCGCCGGTCCTCGGCCCGGCAGTAGTAGCCGCCACACCGCACCTTGCACCGGTCAGCATGATGCCAGATGTCAACCGTGATCTCCATCACGTTCCCCTCTCGGCCAGCCAATGGGGCGCGTGTTTCTTCACCCACTCCAAGGCGTTGACCTCCTCGGACCCCGCCGGCTCGCAGGCCCATACCGCGAAGTCGGCGATGAAGGCGTCGGCGAACGCGAGTGCCGCGGCCTTTATCGCGTCGGTAGCGGGCTCGTCTCCGTCGGGGTTTCCATGCACATCCCCGATCTGTTCAAGGGCGTAGTCGAGCACGGAGTCCGCGAGCCACTTGCGGTCGATCACCCGGCGGACCCATGCAGTGCATTTCACGTCGGGCAGGTCGCGGAAGAAGTCCTCGGGGTCTACGCTGCCCGGCGTAGGTGCCAGCCCGTCCAGGTACTCCTCAACTGCCTCGTCGAGCGTTTCACAGTGCAGGTGTTCGATGTCGTCTAAGCACGTCCAGTAGGCGATGTCCTCTCCGCGGTCGAGCGTCCCCTGTGCTAGTCCGCACGACGGGCAGTTCGCGTCACCACACATGCAAGCCATCATGTCCTCCCTTCCAAGTGCATCCATGCGTAGACTCTCGCAGTGAGAATCCTTCTATACTTCCCCACAAGAGCCCACGTATCGACACGCTCAGGCTAGTCTCCTGTCAGACTGCGTACGGCTTGCGCATGCGATCCTCTACGGGCCTCCCGACGCTATCTCGTGGCTGCCAATCGCTCCAGCCTCGCCTGGTCGGCAAACTCGTGGGCGCAGCGGAGTACCCAAGCAGCGTTCATTGAGTCTGTGACCAGGCCCTCCAGCCTTGCACGATTCAACACCTCGTGAGCAAGGGCAAGTACCCACGCGGCATTGCATGAGTTGGTCACCAGCGACTCCAGCCGCGCACGGTCCAGTACCTCACTAGCAAAGACGAGTACATGTGCAGCACTGTAGGAGTCTGTGACCAGCGACTCCAGCCGCGCACGGTCCAGTACCTCACTAGCACAACCGAGCACCCACGCGGCATCGCACGAGGCTATCACCTGGCTCTCCAGGCCTGCGCGATTCATGATCCAGCCACGTGCCTCGACGAGCGCCCGTGCGGCATCGTAGGACTTTATCTGTTCGTCTGTCATTCTCGTCCACTTTCCGCGCCTCCCGGCGCTATCTCGTGGCGGCCCCAAACAGTAGGCGCGCGCGGGCCATGTAGTGCGCGCGGGTTAGACCGGTCTCCCACGTGGAAGGCTCGTCACCCTCATCCCAGTCCTCCTCGCTCATCTCTACATCAAATAGAGCGTGTGCGAGTTCCTCCAGTGTGATGCTCTGTTTCATCTCGTCCACCTTCCCGTGCCTCCGCGGCGCACTGACTACTTGCGGCCGACCTCGCGCGCCCTCCAAAGCCTCACCCAGCGCTTTGACAGCAGGGTAGTTCTTTCTCCACGTATGTTCCTCGACCTCACCGTTCTGTTCCGAGAAGCGGGTGAGTGCTATGGAGCAAGCGTCCACAAGCTGATCGAGAATGTCCGTCGTCTCACGCACGCTCTCTACACTACTCATCCTACACCACCTCTCTGCGCCCCCGGCGCGCTGCGTCCTTCGCCCCTATACCCGCAGCCGCGCAACGCACGGACGCCGCCGATCCCAATTCCAAAGAGCATTATCAACCCAGCAGACGCCGCCCGGGGATGCTATTGTGGTCTCTGGACAATACAGCCGACCCTACCCCGCTTATGCCCCGACAGCAGGCCATCTTGCGCGACGCCCGCATGGGTTGACGACCACTTCCAAGTGCATCCATGCGTAGGCTCTCAAGACCGGTAACGGATTTTACTGGATAGTGGCGGGGAACTACCCCGGCACTAGAGCCTCACCGGTGATTTTCACCGCCCCGCCCGGTACAGGCCAGCCTCAAGAGCCCACGTATCGACACACTTGGTTTGTGCGACATCTTTCTAGTGGCGGCTAGGGGCCGCTACCCATCGTCACTAGCGCATGTAAGCACCTCCCTTTACATAGAGAGACCAATGCCGCGCAGCCCTCCTTTTCCGCGCCGCCGATCCTACATCGTCAGCTCGCCCTTTCGAAGGCGTCAGCTCTCGTGAGGCAAACCTGCACCGTTCCGGCCCTGCTGGGATGCTTCACTGCCACCATTTTCATCTTGTTCGTGTTGTGCTTCTTCCCGCACGCGAAGCAGCCCGTCCGATGCCTGGGCGGCCTCTTCCTTCTCCGAGCTCTTAGTGATCGCTGCATGATCCACGCTCCCTTTCCAGGTTGACACAAAAGCAAATCCTATACAGCTTATATTGACGCAACAACGACTGGTAATTCAGCGATTGGTATGATCGTGGTGGGCAGTAAAACAAGCCCGTCTACAGGTTTGAAGTGCTCGGCCTTCAGATTGAATGAGCTGGCGAATGTGCCACCCTCCTTCACCAGGCTATGATGCACAGCGAAGAAGGCTGGATAAGGAAAGAGTGTGCCGTCTTCCAGCCTATGGGCTCGACCGAAGATGGCAGGATGAGTGAACCTGTTGACAAGCTCCAGCAGCCAGCTATCACGGCTGAATCTAGTGCCACGTTCGAGCCAAAGGAGCCACTCGCCCTCTATCGCCAGCGCCCTCTGTAGCGCGGCGACACGTGACGTTCCGTTCTCAAACGTGAGTAGCTCTCCTGCAATCGTCTTTAGCTGCGAAGGTGGCTTGGCTCCTCCAAAAGCGCAGTAGGTGAGCTTGGGTAGCGTGCTTGCCTGAAACACGACTGGCGGCGGAGCTGGTGCAGGCGCTGGTACAGACGGCAGCTCGCTCGGGGTTGCCATCGCTGTATGAGGAATCGAGATAATCATGCCTGGGCTAGCACGGCGGGCCAGGCCAGCGTTAAGGTACTTATCGATCGCCGCAACAACATGTTCGGGCTTGATCATTGCCTTGCAACGAGGGAGTGTCTGGCCATTCTGGGTGACTAAATCCTTACAGGCACTTCCACCCTTACTGGTAAGCCTGGCCTTCCAGCATCCGTGCTTACGGCAGCAGTCCAGCTGCCCCATAGTGTGCAGGAACTTATGCGGTACGAAATTATCATCTGCTGGCGGTTGCCAATCGGACTGCCCCAAGCGCATGTTAGTTAGGCGGTTCTCATCATTGTACGCCTCCCACCACCATGGTTCTCGGCCACCGGCTATCACGACGCACGGCTTGTTGAATGCTGCAGCGGCGTGCATTGCAGCAGTTACCACACATACCACGCCCTCAGCATGATAGATGAGCCGCAGAAAATTACGGCAGTCGGTCTTGGCGACCATGTTTGCATAGATCCCATTCTTCGGAGTATGCATAATGTGGTTGCTAGAACCGCCACCGAGCTGCACCCAGTTGACCCGGTCGCGTGTCTTGTCGATTACATCCTGCCAGTATGTCTGATCCCATATCTTAGTGGGATAGTCCTTCTTACCGCCGGATAGAAAGACCCAGTATGGCTCCTCGAACGGTAGCTGCGCTTTCTCAACATCTGACATGTATACTGCTGGACGGAACTCCGTCAGCTTTATCTTCGTGGAGAGTTTTGTGTTCAGATCATCAATAAATCCCCATAGGAAGTGCTTACCCGCGGTCTGATTACAATGCTTGATCGCAGCTGAGTAGCCCGCCTGCACCAGCTGAGCACCTGCGCGGCGAGCCGTCTTGCCGTGGATCGCAGTGATGTTCGGGTTGTTGTAGTAGATGTGTTCAGCACCAGGCGATACCCAGATCTCAGTATCGAACAGGCCAGGATGTGCGATATGCAGGTCGCGTATCGCGGCCGACAGGACGATAATGTCCCCTGGAGCCTGCGTGTTTCTAAGGATGAGCCTACGCCCCATGTGCTTCCTCTGCTAGGCTTGGCTGTAACTGCTGCTGAACATCCGACTAGCCCGCTCTCTAGGTGATAAATGCACGCCCTTCCGTTCAAGCATAAGCTTGATGGTCATGTCTACAACTACCTTTGGTGAGATACGGTGAAGCGCGCGGCAGCCACGTTCACACACTGGTTGATTGCAGCCATAAGCAGCACGTCGGTAGCAAGGAAAACGGCAACCAAGCCCCTCACGCTCTGCCAGACCAGCCGTCACCCATCGACAGCTTTCATAGTCTTGACTGGTCGTTTCACCATCTGTTTGAGCGAACATGCCTACAGTTGGCACGCCCAACAGGCCAGCAAGATGGAAGAGGCCACTATCAACCGAGATCATCGCGTCGCATAGCTTCACCAGCTCAGCCAGCACAGCGGGCTTTTCGCCAATAACTGAGATTGCATTGAGTTCTTTGGCCCATACTGCTACTGGATCAGCCGTATGATGAAACAACACGCACCGTGCACCCATATGTTGCAAAGCTTTGACAAGACCACTTACCTGCTCAAAACAGACGGACCGCCAGTGCCATAGCGCGAGCGGCTGCAGCCCCACTAGAAATGATGGCTGACAACCAAGCCGTACACGTAGCTGACTTGCTGCGAGCACAGCGGCTTGCACTGGTATAAACAGCCGGGCAAGCTGTGGATTCAAGCGACAACCTAGAACTGCCGTAGCAGTGGCCCGCCAGAACCCAGCATGGTTTTGTGTCATACGCCCTGTAGCCACATTCTCATAGGCGTATGCAGGATCATAAAGATCAACCGTTGCGTCAAAAGGTGCGCCAGTGGTCAGGTATGCGTATTTGGCAGGATCCGGTGGCTGATTGATGCCACGACGTGATTGGTTAGCAACCACTGCAAGCATATCAGCTACGCGACTCAACCTTGCCCATTCAACAAGGTTATCCTGCATGAATAGCCAGACTTTTGCAGCAGGTAGCGCCGTCTTGATTGATTGGACGACACTCAACCGCCGAAGCAGATCTCCGACGCCACCATTCTCGCCCAGAACTTGAACGCGCACGTGCTACCGCCTGTCCTGGATTGGCTGTATTCTAAGTATAGATTGCAACAGTCTCATGGTCACCCAGCGTGCCTCGCCAGGTACGCCAGTAAGGTGCCACAGGTAGGCATCAGGTACTTCTGTGTAATTGCTATGTGCCAGACAATGAAATGTGTGTGGCAGCCAATGTACGTCAAAGGATGACTGAATCAAGAAGTTCAACAGGGTCTGTTCATACACCGTACCATACGGGTTCTCATAACCAAGAGTTACGAGGAAAGATTTCAACTGATCAAAGCATCGCCGTGTGTCCCGGTGCGCCACGAAAAAGCCAGCATTGAAGACATGTCGCGTCTTTGCTATGAAGGGATACATCGAGCGCATACGGTCAACATACCACTGTGCGTCTGGCACCGCAACAAACGACGCGTCGGGGATTTCAGGCAATGGGCGTAGCGGCACAACATCGAAATCAAGAAACAGGATACGCTGAACGTCCTCTGGCACAACATCCCAAAGCCACGCTTTCGCGTAAGAAGGATGCCCTAGTAGTGCCTCCTTCGGCAGATCAGCTCTGCCTACTACCAGAACTTTCTTCTTGTTCAGTGCAGCAAAGCGGTCGGCAACCCACCGCTCCAACTCGGGATGTGGATGATCGACCGACAACATAACGGGCAGGTAGTTAACTGGCATGTGTCCAATTCCCCCGAACCGATAGCAAGAAAAGCAACAAAATGGGCCACCGGCATACGCCGGTGGCCCCTAATCAGTAGACGTCGAATTCGCCGAGTGCCAGTCTATCGTCCGGCCTTGCAGTACGCCGCTCTGCATACCGTACATACCGCCAGACGCCCGGCTGCAAGACAGTCACCGTCGTCAGCTGCTTCAGCACGGGAACCTGTATGATCGTATGGATCGTGAGTGCACCTTCGAAATCAGGACGATTGCTGACCTGAATAACAGCGCCCACCGTTCTCGCACATGCCAGTTCTTGCCATTGCGAATCAGGGTTGTTATGCGGCGCGTAGACGATCCGCGAGATCACCCTCGGCACACGCAGGTCGACGGCAATCCACGCATGCAGGCCACCATAAAGCTGAACACACGTATCGGGCTTGCCATCAAAAGCCTTCTCGACGGTTTGGTTCGCATTGCACGGATTGCCCGAGCTGTAGATGTACTTGCCCTTGACGAGAATGGAACCCGCCGGCGGTGACGTGTCGTATCCTATCTTGCTACCGAGCGTGAACATCTTCTTCATCAGTTCCGGCGTTGGAGCTGCCGCAGCCGCTGCAGCATACAGCCAGCCCGCGCGCGCGTAGAGTGCCCTGGCGTGTGCCGGTTTCAGCCTTGCCACTTTGATCCACGCGTCTGCAACCGCTTCTATCT
>Ga0307375_10002835_pt1 | contig 17446 bp, 18 predicted proteins | sample TR1MG_FD_202531 | JGI IMG/M metagenome (GOLD analysis project Ga0307375, IMG submission 202531) | Soil microbial communities from Risofladan, Vaasa, Finland - TR-1 | ecosystem: Environmental > Terrestrial > Soil > Coastal area > Acid sulfate soil | place: Finland: Risofladan, Vaasa | collected... | reverse complement strand
CAAGACGACGAGGAAGAGGAAGAGTGCCTTGTCAAAAATCAGTCGAGCGTGATCATGAACATCACGCTTGCCGCCGATGCGCAGATCCCCGACGGCGCGAAGTTCCTGACCGGCGGCGATGCCGAGGTATTCATCTGGAATCGCCAGTGGGAGCGCCACAAGGACGAACCAGAGGTGCTTGAGTACGATCTCTTGCAGACGCCGCATCATTGTTCATGGCATTCGCTCTCCTTTGACAGCTGGTCCGAGCATGGCGAGAAAGCCAAGACCGACGCTGATGCCCGAAGCGCACTGTCGCAAACCCGAGATGGAGCGATCATGGTGGCGAGTTGCAAGCCCATTGCCGACGACGATAGCGATCCACCTTGCATCCGCGCGAAGCGTGAGTATTTGGCGATCGTGAAGGATGCGAAGGGCGAGTTCTATTGCACGGGTGAATACCCTGACGCCAAGGCGGTGGAACCGCTCGTTTTCACCGTGACATCCGGGGGTGTTCAGCCGCCCTCGAAAAAGGAAGTCGGGTCGAAGGCTGCCGCCGTGCTGACTTCGGCGCGTTCGCCGATGCCACACGGATCGCGATGACTGGCACTATTGCCGACGCAGTCCATCAGCTGAATCGGCACCGCGGGCTCATCCGAGTCGGCGAGCCCTGCTCGTCCGGTGAAACCACGCGAATCGAAGTCGACGTGCAAGTCGAGTTGCCGAGCAGGTCTCGGCGCAACGGCGTATCAGATACGGGTGTTCGCGCCGTCGAGACGTGCTCATTGTTTTTCGGCAGCGAGTGGCCCCTCTCAGCGCCGCGCGTTTTTCTGCGCGAAGATTTTCCGCTCAACCTGCCGCACATCAACCCTCATCGGCCAGGCCAGCTTGTCTCACCGTGCCTGTTCGAAGGGTCGCTGGACGAGTTACTACACCGGTTTGGCCTGGATGCCATCCTCGATCAGTTGATCGACTGGCTGCACAAGGCAGCTGCCGGCGCCCTGATCGATATCGATCAAGGCTGGGAGCCGACACGCCGCGACAGTTGCCCATCGACCGTCGTGTTCAGCGCGGAAAAGGTCGCGGCATCTGCGCCTGTCGATGGCTCGATTCTGTTGGTCAACGCGGGCTACGTGACGATGGAGGGCGGCCTGTATGCGATCCTCAACGCCGAGCTGACGGCACAGGTCGATCCTGTCTTCGATCAGGTTGTCCACGACGACCAATTGGGTAAATGGGGCGGTGGTCATGCAGCAGCTATCGTTGCTCGTGCGCCAATGGTGCAAGGCCAGCCCCACGTAGTCGGACACTACCAACCGGAGACCGTGGTCGATCTCAACACACTTCTTGACCGCGCGGCCGAACTGGGTATCGACCGGGCAGCTCTAGCGCAGAGTCTGGACAGCTACTACAGCCGTTCCATTCTGGATCGTCGGCAAGATCCGCAAACGTGGACGCATGGCTTATATGCCATCGTGATCCTCGTCGTACAGCGACCGGTATCGCTCGTCGGCGAGCCCGGCAGGAGCGCCGAGGTGCTGCCGTATGTTGTTCGCTATGAATACTCAGCGCAGACACCCTTCGAACGGAAGGCGACGGTACATCCCGCTTTTCACGCGCATGCACTGTCGCCCCAGCTATTGGCCCGAACATCCGGCCTGGCATCAACAGACACTTCCAAGCCGCTGGTGGTGCTCGGCTGCGGAAGTCTCGGCTCGAAGATCGCGTTGCACCTCGGACGCGCTGGATTCGGCGCGATGACGTTCATCGACAACGAATCCATGTCACCTCACAACGCGGCGCGACACGCACTTGTCGAGCCTATTTCGGTTCTGGCGCCCCCACGCAAGGCGGCGCTGATGAAGACCGCGTTCGAGGCCTTGTCGCACATCCAGACCCGCGCCTTCGATGTCGATGCGGTTGCTGTCTTTGCAGATCCCGTTCAGTTCGGAAAAACCATTCCCCAGGATGCCGCGCTCATCGTGGATGCGACGGCGTCGCTCAAGGTCCTTGCCTCAGAGACGCTGTCGGCGGCAATGAATGAATCCGCCGCGCGCTTGGCTCGCGTGGTGATGTATGGTCAGGGGCGCTGTGCCACAGTCCTGCTTGAGGGCAGTGGCCGCTCAAGCCGTGTCGATGACCTTACCGCCTTCCTGTTTGAGCGCTGCCGTTCCGACGCCGCACTTCGAGCCGGTATTGCCGGGGACAGCTCCGAGCCCACGCGCGTCTTTGTCGGGGACAACTGTCGTTCGCTGACCGCACCGATGTCCGACTCCACCGTTTCACGTGCGGCGGCGCTCGCCGGTCTACAACTGGAACGCTGGCTGGTGGACGGCCTTCCAGCAGACGCCAGGCTTTGTGTCGGGGTCGCTGACGCTGCTGGCGTGGGAATGTTGTGGGCTAGTGCAGCGCTCGGTCCCACCACAGCGCTGGATGTGGTGGACGACGGGGGCTGGAAGATTCGTGTATTACATCCGGTGGTTCAGGCCATCCACGCTGATGCCATCCACTGGAACCCGAAGGAAACCGGAGGTGCCTTACTCGGCCGTATCTCTCACGAGAATCGAACTATCACCATCGCAGGCATGGTCGGCGCACCGCCCGACAGCATCAGGGAACGTGCGCGTTTCGTGCTCGGCACAGATGGTTTGGTCCGGGGTTTGCGCGAGGCGCATGGAAACTCCGTCGGGTATCTCGCCTTCATCGGAACGTGGCACAGCCACCCGCAAGGCGGGCCCCATTCCGGCATCGACCGGAAAACGTTACGCAACATCGCAGAGGATGCAGGCGGCCTACCTGCGGTATCGCTGGTCTGGACGCCCACGGGGTTCACCTGCGCCGTGGACCGGTGGTAGCGAAGCGCGGGATGGCCGCACCTGCGCAGCGACCAAGTTTAAATAAGGAGGAGCTATGCCGGGTCAGATGGTTCTGCGAATCTGGGATGTCGAGCACGGCGCCTGCGCCATGCTGACCCACCACCATGACGGTCGCGATGGCCGCCTTGCCATGATCGACTCGGGAAGCTCGGTTGGCTGGCGCCCCAGCTCCTGCATTCGCGACAATTTAGGTCGCTCAACGCTGGACTATCTGTTCATCACGAATGCCGACCAGGATCACATGGGCGACCTGCAGGGGTTGTGGGATCAGAACATCGCAGTGACAACGCTGCTCCGCAACCCCAGCTACACCGGCGAAGACATGAGACGACTCAAGCGGCAGAGCGGGCCGCTCACCAACGATGCACAGCGGTACACGTCTGCCTGCGAGGCCTACAACCAGCCCGTGACCGAGCCATTCAACGCCTACATGGGCGGCATCACGGCGACCATCTTTTGGAACAACTACCCTGCTTTCCAGAGTACGAACGATCTGAGCCTGGTGATCTTCATTCAGTATGCAGGTGTGAAGGTACTGTTTCCCGGCGACTTAGAGAAGCCTGGCTGGAGGGCATTGCTGCAGCGCGCAGACTTTTGCGCCGAGCTGCACAACCTTGACTTCCTCGTGGCATCTCATCACGGGCGCGAGAGCGGCTTCTGTCCTGAACTGTTCAACTATTGCCGCCCCGATGCAGTGATCATTTCGGACAAGCCAATCGAACATGAGACCCAGCAGATGGTGCCCGACTATCGTGCGGTGATAGGGCGCGGGGTACCTGTCAGAACGACCAACAAGAGGCGACACGTGCTGACGACGCGGCGCGACGGCTGGATCCAGATCGCAGTCTCCGACAACGGCTGGTATTCGATCGACACGGAAAAGCGAGGGTAGGTAGCGAGGCCATATTTGCGGTAGTGTAGATATTGATATTTGCTTTCGCGCGTCCCGGCGTTGTCGCCGTCGGGCTCGCGGGCGTTGCCCCGCGCCTCGTGCCGAGTCGCGGCCATGTGGCTTTGATCTCTGACGCCTCCGCCCCTTCGGGCCTGCGCGCTGCGCTTGCCATGTTGGCAGTGGAGTGTGTGGGAGGCGGCCTTGCTGTTCCCTTTAACGTACCACGTCGTTCTCGCCGTCAAGGGCTACGCGCTTAGGCGCTTGCGTCCTGGCGGCCGTCTGCGACCCCTGACTGCTGCGCTGCGCCGTGTTCCTCCGGTTCCGGGCAATTCCGCCCGATTCGGACAGGAGCACGATCATGTCGCAACTTTCTCATTCTCTCGATTCTTCCCTTCTCGTTCGCGATGTCGCGGGCGACTACCGTCCGGCCAATGCCGACGAGGTGTTGCAGGCGGCGCAGCGTGTGCTCGCCGGGCAGATGCGCGGCTGCGAAGCGCTGACCTCGCCGCAGGTGGTGCGCGACTTCCTGCGGGTCAAGCTGGGGGCGCTGGAGCACGAGGTGTTCGCCGTCATCCACCTGGATGCGCAGAACCGTGTCATCGAATACGTCGAGATGTTTCGCGGCACGGTGAGCCAGACATCGGTGTATCCGCGCGAGGTAGTCAAGGAGGCACTGGCAAGGAATAGCGCTGCGCTGCTGCTGGTGCATAACCACCCGTCGGGTGCAGCCGAGCCATCGCGCGCCGACGAGATGCTGACGCAGACGCTGAAATCGGCACTGGCGCTGGTGGACGTGCGGGTGCTGGATCACCTGATCGTCGCCGGTAGCGCCATCCTGTCGTTTGCCGAACGCGGGCTGTTGTAGCCCGAGGGGGCATCGCCCCCTTTTTTGCTGTGTCTTTGGTTTGGCAAAAAAGCTGCGCGCTGCGCTTGCCTCCAGGGGTCGGCTGACGCCCACCCCGCCGCGCAGGCTTGGCGCCCCGCAAGACCGCCGAACAGGCTGCGCCTGATCGGCCTGCGCACATCGCCGGTTTCGCGCTGCGCGCTTTCTCCACTCCCATCAAGGCGTGCCTGCGGCACGCAGTGGCGCTCGCCGCGCGGCGTTGGTCCGTCGATCATCTGGCCGTAAGCCGGTCATCCGTCTTTCCCTCTCCTTCATCACCAATCCCGCGACCGTAGCCAGCGGTGCCTGTCCGTCAAGGCGCGCAGGGCCGTGTCCTCGCCTGCGGCTGCGGGCCGCACCACCCTGCGCTTTCCTCCTTGACCGCCAGACCCTCGCTGGCCCGGTTGTTCGCGGGCGATGAACTCAGGAAAGACGGCGGCAACGGCGACCAGCCCAGGTCACTGCGCCGAACAAACCGAAGTCCACACCGGGCTCCGAATCTTGGAATCCGGTCAGCTTTGAAACCACAACCTGTAACCACTGGAGAAATACCATGCAACTCAGTTCCCGTTTCGCCAACGCTACACCCATCTTACGCGCCGACCATCCGTTATCGGATGATCAGATTCGCAGCGTGGCCCCTTCCATCTTCGCGGAGGAAAAGCACCTGAGCCGATCCGACCGCTACACCTACATCCCGACCGGAGAGGTATTGGGTGCCCTGCGCAAGGAAGGCTTCCAGCCATTCATGGTGTGCCAGACGCGCGTGCGCGATAGCGGCAAGCGAGAACACACCAAGCACATGCTGCGGCTACGCCACGCAGCGCAGATCAACGGCGCGGAGGCCAACGAAATCATTCTGCTGAACTCGCACGACGGCACCAGCAGCTATCAGATGCTGGCGGGAATGTTCCGCTTCGTGTGCAGCAATGGGCTGGTGTGCGGCGACACCGTGGCCGACCTGCGCATCCCTCACAAGGGCGACGTGATCGGCCAGGTGATCGAAGGTGCCTACGATGTGCTGGATGGGTTCGAGCTGGTGCGCGAACGTCAGGAAGGGATGCGCACCATCACGCTGGACCACGGCGAATCAGAGGTATTTGCCCGCGCCGCGTTGTCGCTGAAATACGATGACCCGGTCAAGCCTGCGCCCATCACGGAAACACAATTGCTGCGGCCTCGACGCCGGGACGACGACTGGCCAGACCTGTGGAGCACGTTCAACCGCGTGCAGGAAAATCTGGTTCAGGGTGGACTGTCTGCACGCACGGCCAACGGACGCAGGAACCGCACCCGCGCCATCCAGGGCATAGACCAGAACGTCAAGGTCAACCGCGCGCTGTGGATATTGGCCGAAGAGATGAAGCGGCTCAAAGGCTGACATCCGAGGGGGCTTTGCCCCCTCATTTCGGCGCAACGCAACGGCGGAGGCATGCAACACCGCCGCGCCGCCCGGCCTTGTCAGACCGGGCGGCGCGGCAACAGTCGGAAAGCGACTGCCCGATGGCGAAATGACTTTCGCCATCCCTGCTTTTTGTTCATCCGTCCAATGAGTACACCTTGCTTTGGGCTGGGCATCCGATCCCAAAAAACGCGCCCCGCCGCTTGGGCGGGGCGCTGAGGACGGCAGGCGTTACTGCGCCGGGTTGTGCAATCACGCGCCTTATCCGACGCTGGCGGGCAGACTGCCATAAACGACGGCGGCTCACCGACAAGCCGTCCACCATGCCGAGACTAACCACGCCGCGATCGATCAAGCCCGCGCCAATGCGCGAGGAGCTTTCATCCTTGTTCATCCGGAACTGACCTTGCCTGCGATGGGGTGCGTGCCGGCGACGCTTCTGTGCAGGGATGCCGGAGCCATGCTGCCTTTCGGTGAGGATCACACCCAACGGCGGCCTTGGCTTGTCGTGAATCCTGGCGAGACACCGGCTACGCCTCGGGCTTCATGGCTGCAACCGTCCGGCCCAACAAATTTCCCCGGCACTGCGTGCCTTCCTCGCGAAACAAATTTCTCGTTCCTCCCGGTCCTCCACTGCGTTGCGGCCGCTGCGCGATGCAGCCCGCCCGTACCTCGCCCTTCGGATCACCGACAAGGCCGCGATGGGCGCGACCTTGCACCACCAAAAGGAGATTCATCATGGCAAACATCGGCACCTTCACCGCACAGAACGACAGCTTCACCGGCACGGTTCGCACCCTGACGCTCAACGTCAAGGTCAAATTCATTCCGAACGCCAAGGAGAGCGAGAACGCCCCGGACTACCGCATCGTCGCCGGCAACTTCGAGATCGGCGCGGCGTGGAAGAAAATCAGCAAAGCGGAACGGCCTTACCTGTCGGCAACCCTGGACGATCCGTCGTTCCCGGCGACCATCTATGCCCGCCTGGTCGAAGGCGAGGACGGCGCGCACAACCTGATCTGGTCGCGCAGCAAGGGCGACTGATCGGCGCCCTCGGCGCCCCGCCCAAGCGGCGGGGCGTTTTCGAGTTCAGCTTCCGCGTTGGACGCATTTCCGTAAAAGCGCAATTGCAGCTTCGTGCATCGCCGGCAAGCCGCTTTCACGAATTTGCGATTTCGTGGAACTCAGTCAATGCGCGGAGCCGGCTTCGTGCATCCGTTGTTTTACAGAGAAGCGGTTTCGCTATTTTCAGGGATCGAGAAACTCCGTGCGTCCACCGGCTGATGCCGGGGCGCGCTGTCGTGCTGCGCATCGAGCCACCCTTGGCGTCTCGCCCCTTCGGCTTCCATCACTGACGCCTGCGCGCTTCGCTTGCTGTAGCGGGCAACGGTGGGGGCTGGCTTGCTGTTCCCTTCACCTTATCACGGCGTTCTCGCCGTCAAGGTCTGCGCGTGCCTTGCACGCTGGCGTCCTGCGGCCGTCTACGAACCCTGACTGCTGCGCTGCGCCGTGCATGTCCCGGTCTCGGGCAATCCCGCCCTGAATCCTTCCAAGGAGAAGACCATGACGAAGCTCATCACCGACGAACAACGCGCACAACTTCTGGCCAACGGCCGGCAGTCCCTCGACAACGACAACTTCGACCCACCACCCGTGGTCAAACTGTTCACCCCTGACGCGGGCGCGACCTGGCTGCTCACCGAGATCGACCCGGACGACCACGACCATGCTTTCGGACTTTGTGATTTGGGGCAAGGCTTCCCGGAACTGGGGTATGTGAGCCTGGCCGAGCTGCAATCCGTGCGTGGCGGACTCGGCCTTCCAGTCGAGCGGGATCTGCACTTCATTGCGACGAAGTCGATCAGTGCCTATGCGCGTGAAGCGCGGCTCGCGGAGCGCATCGTGGCGTAGCCGTCACGCGGGCGCTGCCGCTGGGCAGCGCCCATAACCCGCCTATTTTTCCTTCTGGGCCTGGATGGCGGCCAGCTCGCGCTGCACGCGCTCGATGACTGCACCCACCCCCTTGCTGTCGCCGCCATAGGCCAGCGTCAGCAGTGTGAGCGGATGCACGTCCATGACCTCGCACAGCTCGGCGACCTTGCTCAAGGTCGGGCTTTTCAGGCCACGTTCGAGCGAACTCATGTACGTGCGGCTCGACACGTCCGAGAAAGCTTCCTGGCTGAGGCCACGGGCTTTTCTGACTGTCTTGAGCGCCGCAGGGAATGAGTTCTTCGATGTCATCAAATCGTTTCATGCAAAACGACGATGACACCTGATCGCGCCCTATAGGACTACAATCTATAGTGTTCATTTGAAGTCTTCCCTGCTTGAACTTGTTGCGGGCGTGTCTATGCTGAAAACCGCTTTTACTGAAATCATAGGTTCCGTACCTACGCATTCGTCGATTCGTACATCCACGGATTCGGTGGAATTCGCTTTGGCGATTTGGCGCAGAAACACACTTCTACAGTCAAGCTTTGACGCATCGGCACGTTTGCGCAAAACTAATGCTCCGTTGATCGTGACCCCTTGCGCGCAGCGACCATGAAACCACTCATCACCGACGATCACCGCGTCCAACTGCTGGACAACGGCGCCGCCGCCGCGCGCGGCGAGAAGCGCGACCCACTGCCGGTCGTCAAACTGTTCACCCTGGACGCGCACGCGACCTGGCTGTTGACCGAACTCGATCCAGACGACGGCGATACCGCTTTCGGCCTGCTCGACCTCGGCATGGGCATGCCGGAACTCGGCCATGTGCGGCTCTCCGTTCTGGAAAGCATTCGCGGGCCACGGAACCTGGCCGTTGCACGCGATCTGCATTTCACGCCACAGCGGCGACTGTCTGAGTACGTCCGGCTGGCGCGAACCGATGGATCAATCAGCGATTGATCGATTCCTGTTGGCCTGCTGGTGGCAGGCCACTCCATGCGATGCCACAAAGGCTCGCATTGCGTCTTCTTGGGTCTGAGTCCAGACATTGTTTATATTGATCGTTACTCAGTCCTGCAGCGGCGCAACGCGGTCGCAAATAGTGCGAATGTCCGGCCCGTTGTTGGCCACCTTGCCGACGCAGACTGATGATGGAACTTTACCCACCCATCATCATCAACTTAAAATCCTACGTTTATGTGATTAACTCATAACAGTCGAAGACCGAGGTGGTCTTGCCCACCGTGTCCCCCGTGGCGATTGGTTTCTTTCTAATCGAAAGGATGTTTCGCCATGGCAGATTCGAGCGCCACTCACTGGCATCCAAGCGCTGCATACCTGTACGTACTGCATCTGGACGGCCCCGCGCTGGCTTGGGAATACCTGCGGCGCAACCCGGAATACAGGCTCGCCTGGCAACACCACCGGCACCGTCCGCAACACGAAGCGCAACGCTGGGGCTTGCGCCTGCTGGAAGACCCCACGCGCGATGCACGCGACGCGCACCCCGACTGGTTCCCTGATCCATCTTCGGTAGTCCAGGTCTATCCGGATGCCGATCCCACTGATGATGCACTGCTGTTCCAGCTCTGGCGCTTCCCCGGCCGCAAGCACCTGACGCACGACGGCAAACGCCTGGTGCTGACCACCCAGCTCATCGACCACATGCTGCGCATGGCAATATCGCCCGCACTGGAAGACGGCATGGCTTACGCTTATGCCGTCCGCGCCGGTTGTCAGCTCCGCGAGCGCTGGCGCGCAATCGAAGCCGAGCTGGCGATGCTCGACGCCGCCAAAGCGCACCGCATCGCGATCGCCACGGACAGACCTGGCCGCGTGTCAATGCTCCACATGCGCACATTGCAGGCGCTCGACGGCACACTGGCAGGTGCCTCTCAGCGCGGCGTGGCCGAAGTTTTGTTCGGCATCACTACGGTCGCAGATCGCTGGTACGAGGACAGCGATCTGCGCGCCCAGGTTCGTCGCCTTATCCGGCGCGGGCAAACGCTCATGGGAGGCGAATACCGCCGCCTACTGCAACCCGGCGGCGCAGCACAGGGACGTTAGCACGAACGCGCAAAACGTCCCTGCGCAGAACGCCTGACTTTCCCGAGACTGCTTCCATCCGGCGGCGATTGCTTCGTCGGCGATCTTGACCGATGGAGGCCTATGCCATGAGACCCGCACCGTTACGGCAGCATCCCGTACCCGCAGCCACCCAGCAGCCTACCCAGACCACGCAGTCTGCGCGTTACCTGACTAACAACGAAGCCGCCGAGTTCCTGCGGCTGTCGCCGCGCACGCTGGAAAAACAGCGCGTCATCGGCGGCGGGCCGCGCTTTCGCAAATTCGGCCGGCGCGTGATGTACGCCGTCGCCGACCTCGAAGCGTGGGCCGATGCACGCAGCTTCGAGATGACTTCCGACCCCCAATACACCGAACAACACGCCGCGCGCCGTTCCGGCTCGCGCTGATCGGCGATGGACACCTTTGTCGATGGCCATCGGGCGCGACCCGCAGCGCGAGCAGCTCGAACTGTTCCATGCTTTCTCGGGCGAACTGCCGGCGCGCGATGCGCAAGACCTGATGGCGTACCCGTTCTTTTCGCTGGCCAAGAGCAAGCGCACGGTGCCGATCGACTTTCGCACCAGCAGCGTGACGGTGCGGGTCGAAGGCACCGCCGAGCATGGCCTGGCGACGATCTGGGATGCCGACATCCTGATCTGGGCCGCCAGCCAGATCGTCGAGGCACGCGATGCGGGCATCCGCTCGTCGCGGCTGATGGCGGCCACACCCTACGAAATCCTGCGCTTCATCGGTCGCGGCACGTCGCTGCGCGACTACCAGCGCCTCAAAGCTGCGCTGGATCGCTTGCAGTCCACCAGTGTTGCCACGTCGATCCGTCAGCACAATGCGCGGCGTCTGCACCGCTTCTCGTGGATCAACGAGTGGAAGGAGCGCGCGGACGGCCAGGGCCGGCCGCTGGGCATCGAGCTGATCCTGCCGGACTGGTTCTACGCCGGTGTGCTCGAAGAGAGCCTGGTATTGACCATCGACGCCAACTACTTCCGCCTGACTGGCGGCATCGAGCGCTGGCTGTACCGTCTGGTGCGCAAGCACGGCGGCTGGCAGCGCGACGGCTGGCGTTTCGATTTCCCGCAGCTGTACCGAAAATCCGGCAGCCTGGCGCGCTTCACCGACTTCGCCTACGACCTGCGCTGCATCGTGGCGCGGCAACCATTGCCGGGCTACACGCTCGCCATCTTGCGGCCGAGGCATGGGCCGGAAGTGTTGACCTTCCGCGCCGTGCCGTCCACGGCACCGCTGCGACCCGGTGGCAGCTTTGGTGCCGGTGCAGTGCCTGTGGAAAACCGGTGAATTCGCTCGTGCTATCAGGAGTAGAAATCCTCGTGCTATCAGGCGCAGCGCTGTCGTGCTATCAGGAGTACGAACAGGCCGCAAAGTATTGTGTGGCGCGGGTCTCGGCGTCTCTTAACTTAGATTCTAACTTTGAATCTAAAAAACTAACGATAAGAAGAGCCCGCGCGCTGTGGATAAACCGGCGCGCCGGAGGCCGCGCATCATGATCATCGCGCTGCTCAACCAGAAAGGCGGGGTCGGCAAAACGACGCTCGCCACGCACATTGCTGGCGAGCTGGCCATGCAAGGCAGCTCAGTGATCCTGCTTGATGCCGATCCGCAAGGTTCGGCACTCGATTGGACCCAGCGCCGTAGCCAGAATGGTTTGCCAAGATTGTTCAGCGCTGTAGGTCTGGCAAGGGAAACCTTGCATCAGGAAGCGCCAGAACTAGCCAGGCGCTGCGATCACATCGTCATCGATGGCCCACCCAGGATCGCGGCCCTCGCGCGCTCCGCGTTGCTCGCGGCGGACCTGGTGCTGATTCCCGTTCAGCCCAGTCCCTACGACGTATGGGCCAGCGCCGAGATGGTGTCGCTGATTCGCGAAGCGCAGGTGTTCCGGCCAACGCTTCGCGCGGCCTTCGTCATCAACCGGCGTGTCAGCACCACAGTGATCGGGCGCGAGGCACGCAATGCGCTCACCGATCAACCGTTGCCATCGCTGTTGTCGGAGGTTCGCCAGCGCATCGTGTTCGCTGACAGCGCGGCCAGGGGGCAACTCGCCCACGAACTCGACGCAGACAGCAATGCCGCACGCGAGATCGCGGCGCTCGCCGCTGAAGTCTTGAGGATGGCGCCATGAAGAATGGCAAACGCGTCGCCATCGGTGCGCGTCCGCCTGCCAATCCACACGCAGATGCCTGGGTGCGCCAGGGCGATAGTGCAGACATCGGAAAAACCGATCTCTACACCGCCCGGTTGACCCTCGATGTGACGCCGGCGCTGCGCGCCCGCATCAAAATTGAAGCCTTCACACGCGGCATCACGGTCGCCGAGATGCTGCGTGCGCTGCTGGAACATGAATTCCCGGAGAAACAGCCATGAGTGCGCTGCCGCAGGTGGCGAGCAACGTACCATCAACACCACGTCCCGTGCTATCAAGCGTCAGCAGCGGCACGCCACTGACACGCGTGTCGCTGGCGTTCGTCGAACGTCGGATCAACCTCTACCTGCGCTTCGGCCATCCGGTGCGCGAACTGCGGCTGGACCGCTGGCGGCGCAGCGCGATCTTCACACCGGCGTCTGTGTTCTGCCGCGTGCGCTGGGAGTCCAACGACTACGGTACGACGCGCTGGCAGCTCATGGTTTTGCAGGCGTGTACACCGCTCGACGCCGTGCAGCGCATCGCCGGCATTCGGCCCGGCGCGCGCCTGTTGCTGTGTGCTGAGGGCGAGTTGCAGGTGCAATCGGTGCTACCGCAGATCGACGCCATCGAAACACTCGGCATCGATCCGGTGGCGGTGTCGCCCGCATACTGGCGCACGTTAGGCAACCGGCTATCTGCGCGCCTGCCACTGCCGGCTTACACGGTTGAACGGCATGCCGCTTACCTCGCGGGCGAGGTGTTGCGATGAACACCCACCCCCACCGCCGGGCCGTCGCACTGTTCACCGTCCTCGGCATCGCTGCGCTCGCCTGGCCGTTGGTTCATACACCTGTTGCGCGCATCGTCTACAACCCCAGCGACAGCGTACCGCCTGGCTGGTACCGCATCGGCCCGCGCTACTCGCTGCACGTCGGCAGCATCGTGCTCGCCCGGCTTCCGGCAGATGCCGCTGAGCTGGCGGCGCAGCGTCGCTACCTTCCCGAGCACATCCCGCTACTCAAGCGCGTCGGCGCGATGTCACCGCAACAGGTGTGCATCGAGAAGCACATCGTTCGCATCGACGGCGTGGCGGAAGCTGTCGCCCGCACAGTCGATGGTCGTGGCCGTCCACTGTCGGCTTGGCAGCAATGTCGGAGGCTTCATGATGGCGAGTTGTTCCTGCTCAGTGCGACGAATCCGGCGTCATTCGACAGCCGGTACTTCGGTCCCATTGCTGTCTCCGCCGTGATCGGCAGCGCGCAGCCCTTATGGACGTGGGGGACGCCATGAACGTGCAGCCCCGCTGCATATCGCTTGCACCGCAGCCTGCGGTTGCGGTGCTTCACCCGTGCAGACAATCGCAGCTTGACCGTCTGGGCCGGTCGCGTCAGCGATCGGAAAAGACGGAGGGCAAGATAAAAGGACGCGGCACTTCGTCGCGTCGAAAGCCTTGTCTGCACGTGGGTTGGCGCGGCACGCGCTTTGGGTGGCAATGTGCCGTGTGCGGCACGAAGTCCGCGCCAGCACTGATCGAATGGCGTGCTTTGTCCGCTGGGCTTGGCAGTGCTGCGCTGGAGTTCATGCCATGAGCAAGCAGGACGATGACCGTTTCCGCGTCCGCCCCAGCGCTCCCAAGAACCGACAACAGAAGTTCGTCTCGCAGGTTTTGAAGGAGGTCAGCAAGGCTGGCGGCAAGTCGGTGCGCAAGTCGGGAACCCGGCCCGGCGCACGCCTTGGTCGCGGGCATGTAGCCGCCAGCTTCACCGGCCGCTCTGCGCAGCCTGGCTCACGGCGCGTCACCATCAAGACCCGGCTGGTGAACTTCAAACAGGCCGGGGCGCGCTCGACTACCACGCATCTGCGCTACATCGAGCGCGATGGCGTGGGCCGCGATGGCGAACCGGGCCAGGCCTATGGATCAACAACGGACAACGCCGACCTGGTCGCCTTTGAGGAACGCGGCCGGGAAGACCGCCATCAGTTCCGCTTCATCGTCTCACCCGAGGACGCCGAGCAGATCGACGAGCTTCGCACCTACACCCGTCACTTGATGAGCCGCATGGAAACCGATCTGGGAACGAACCTGGACTGGGTGGCGGTGAACCACTGGAACACCGACAACCCGCACACCCACATCGTGCTGCGCGGCAAGGACGACAGCGGCAAGGATCTGATCATTTCCCGCGACTATATCTCGCAGGGGATGCGCGAGCGGGCCTCGGAACTCGCGACCGAATGGCTGGGACCACGCACTGAGCTGGAGATTCAGCAGAGTCTGCGGCGGGAGGTCGATCAGGAACGCTGGACCAATTTGGATCGCACGCTGCAACGTGAAGCGCAAGGCGGGCTGATTCACATGAATCAACCTGCCAGCGATGCATCGCACAGGCAGCAACGCGTGCTGCTGATCGGCCGACTGCAACGTTTGCAGCACATGGGGCTGGCGCACGAGTCATCGCCCGGCGTGTGGGGCGTCCACGCCGATGCCGAACAGGTTCTTCGGGCGATGGGCGAGCGTGGCGACATCGTGCGCACGATGCAACGGGCCATGAGCGGTGAGCCGCGTGACTTGGCGGTGTTCGATGCTGGCGAGAACGCCCGGTCAGTGGTCGGTCGGGTAGCCGCTAAAGGCATGGCGGACGAGCTGTACGACCGGGGCTATCTCGTGGTCGATGGCACCGACGGCAAGGCGCACTACATCGCCTTGAATGCCAAGGTGGAGCTGGAGCAGTACCCGGTGGGGTCCGTGGTGGAGGCACGCGGGTCGGCCGAGATTCGCGCGTCTGACAAGAACATCACCGCGCTCGCGGTCGATGGCCTGTACCGCACCGACCATCACCTGACGATGGCCACGGCCATGCCTACGCACGACCCCAAAGAGGTGGTGGATGCCCATGTGCGCCGACTGGAAGCACTGCGCCGGGCGGGCATAGTCGAGCGCGTGGCCGAAGGGGTCTGGCGGGTGCCGAAGGACCTGCCCGAGCGAGGTCGGCAATACGATGCGCAGCGGCTGGGCGGCGTGTCGGTGGAACTGCGTTCGCACCTGCCCATTAAGCGGCAAGTCCGCGTGATCGGCGCGACCTGGCTGGATCAGCAGTTGATCGGTGGTGCCAGCGGTATCGCCGACAACGGCTTCGGCGGCGAGGTGCGCGAAGCGCTGCGGCAGCGGTCGGATTTCCTGGTTGGACAGGGCCTGGCCGAGCGGCGCGGACAACGCGTGATTCTGGCACGCAATCTATTGGCGACGCTACGTGGGCGCGAGATTGATACGACAGCCAAAACCATCGCTGCGGAAACCGGTATGGCGTACCGGCCCCTGGCAGATGGTGAACGTGCGACTGGGGTCTACCGCCGCAACGTGCAACTCGCCAGCGGACGCTTCGCGATGCTTGATGATGGCATGGGTTTCAGCCTGGTGCCGTGGAAACCGGTGATCGAACAGCGGCTGGGACAGACCATGACTGCTGTCGTCCGTGGGTCATCGGTCACCTGGGATATGGGGCGACGGAAGCTTGGCCGGTAGGCGTAGGGCTATTCTTAAATGGTGGTCACCGTTGCCAACAAAGTATGTGCACAGCTATCAGATCGCTGAAGCTTCCCAGCGCGATAGCTTCTTCGGCAATTTGTGTTACGTGGAGAACAGGTCGGCCGAATCGCTCAGGCTGAGCCAATTGTGGAAGCCCCAGTGGTTGAGCTGATTTATCAAATTGCTCCGCAGCGGTTCGCCACTTAAGGCGCCGGCGTTCTTGGCGACCGGGATCACCTCCGCGCTGGACTTGCCGGCCTGAAGCGCGCGCCGCGCCTCGTTGTAGGCATTGACCTGGGGTTCTTAAGGGCGGTCTTTCAGGTCGCCGTCGACACCCCGCTCAGCATGAAGCCGGAGCCTTGGCTCGATTATCCCATGCCCTACCATTTATCTGTTCAAATATGCACAAGTTTGCCGTATCCTTGCCAAAATTACCATCACAACTGGTGCATGCCGCTACAGCGGCATAGGACGCGATGAAAGACGAGACTGGCGAAATATTCACCCTCGACGACGTGGCTGCCTTCCTCAAGGTAGGCAAGCGCACGGTCTATCGCTTGGCGGCTGCCAAGAAGATCCCGGCGTTCAAGGTGGGTGGCACGTGGCGGTTCTCGCGTGCTGACATCGATAACTGGATCAAACAGCAGTCGATGGAATCACTCGACACGGGCAGACAAGAGGAAGACGCGGCCAAGAGCCAATTAAATGATGGGGAGATAAAGTAATGCTTGGACTGACTCTACGAGATGAGTTTCGGGGCAAACGCCTCAAAGGGACGGCCATTGAACTCTCCAATGAAACCAACACCGGCGCGACTCAGATCGCGGCGAAGGAATTCCTGGAGATTACCTATCCCACCCATGACTTGTTGAAGGGTATCGAGGCCGTTGGCCCGAATCAGGGACGCCCGGTGGTGGTGATTGGCGAGCGTGGCCTTGGTAAGTCGCACTTGATGGCGGCGCTCTACCACGCCGTCAATGACCCAACTTCCACCAGCGCTTGGCTAAATTCGTGGGCGACCACGCTGGGCGAGCCGCAGATCGGAAAGATCGCGTTACGCAGCGGGATGCTAGTGATCGGCGAGAGCCTGCACCGCCAGCGCTACAAATTTTTGTGGGATCTGCTGTTCGAACGTCATCCGCACGGCACCTACATCAAGGGCAAGTGGGAAGGTATGGGCGCTGCAAAGACGGATATACCATCCGATCAACTTGTTCTTGAGCTGCTCCGCCACAGCCCGACAATGCTGTTGCTGGATGAATTCCAGACGTGGTACGACGGCCTCACCAACACCAAGCAGTACCCGTGGAAACAATGGGCGTTCAACTTCATCCAGATACTCTCGGAGATCGCCAAGGAGCATCCTGAGCTGCTGGTGCTCGTCATCTCGGTGCGCAACGGTGGCAGCGACGCGTACCAGCAAGTGCATCGCGTCAACCCGATCCCCATCGACTTCAAGGCAGGTGGCAGCCCCGAGCGCATCCAGCAAGATCGTCGGCACATGTTGCTGCACCGCCTCTTCGACAACCGCCTGCAGATTCCAGCGGCCAACATCGAGTCGTTGATCGCCAAACACGTTGCGGAGTATTTCCGCCTGCTCGACGTGCCGTCCTCCGAGCAAGACCGCAAGCGCAAGGAGTTCGTCGAGTCCTGGCCCTACGCGCCGCACCTGCTGCAACTGCTCGAAGACCAAGTGCTGGTAGCCACCGATGCGCAGGAAACACGCGACAT
>Ga0307375_10002834_pt1 | contig 17449 bp, 21 predicted proteins | sample TR1MG_FD_202531 | JGI IMG/M metagenome (GOLD analysis project Ga0307375, IMG submission 202531) | Soil microbial communities from Risofladan, Vaasa, Finland - TR-1 | ecosystem: Environmental > Terrestrial > Soil > Coastal area > Acid sulfate soil | place: Finland: Risofladan, Vaasa | collected... | reverse complement strand
TGGCGGATTCGCTGACCTGCCGCATGAGGCACCAGAAGCTCAATGTTAAGGAAGACGCGTACGGATATCTGTCCCCATTGGGACACCTTGAGGTCCAATTTGCTGGCTTCAAAGCTTCGAACGAACTGAAATGCGGTTGGTAGATGCGGCCTGAAATCCACGTCCTCATTCCAGTGGTCGCCGCCGTGTTCCATTTCAGGAAGAAATTTCAGGTGATCCGGAGTTGACCGGGCACCACTCCCGGCCACCTTTCGGAGGCGCAGTCGAGCGAAGCATCATGAGGCGCTTGCTCAGCGCTTTTTCCCGGTCCTCGGCTCGCGTGGCGTCTCTTCCTTAGGGTCGGGTTGGTCCGTATGCACCGGAATTCCGCTGATGAGTCCCTGGTAGTTTGCCATGCGCTTGCCCAGGATCACTACTCCCTTGGAAGTGATTTCATATTCGCGAATATCCTTGGCGTGATTTCCGCCCCGCATCTTGATCACCACCATGATCTTGCGAAGTTGGCCATCGATGGAAACATACCGCAGTCTTAGAATGTCATCGCAAAGGAAAGAGATGGAGTAGGTACTGAACGGGAATTCGGTGAATGACTCATCCACTTCAACCGTGCTTAGAATCGTCACGCCGATTCCCGTCAAAGCGTAGATCATCCGGTAGAGTGATTCGCGAAAGTCGGCGCGGAAGCCGGGCGACAGGGCCATCTCAAAGCCGGCGAGCGAATCGATCACGAGGCGTTTTGCGCCGATCTTTTGCACCGCGTCGAGGATCGAGTGCATGGTCTCATCCACGGACAGGTCGAGGGGACGGAGATAGAGGATCGTGAGTTTCCCGTCCTTCTGCGGCGCTTCCAAATCCAAACCTAAACTGGTGGCCCGTTCCGCATAGGCTTCCGGACGTTCCTCAAAGACCGCCACGATTCCCGGCTCTCCCTGTCGTATGCCTTCCGCTATGAACTGCGTTGCGAGGACAGATTTCCCGGTTCCCGAAGACCCAGCCACGAGGACGCTATCGCCCTCGGGCACGCCACCATCCAGCATCTTATCCAATTCCGGAACGCCGAAGGAGAGACGCCGATCACCGGGAGGATTCCTCTTGTGCGCGGACAACCCAAACGTGCGCGAGAAGGCCTGCACACCGGCATCGGTAATGCGAAAGGTGTGCAACCCCGGCACGGAATCCTGACCGCGCAGTTTTATAATCTGCAACTTCCGGACCACGGAATTCCGCTCCGCCGTTTGGCGCAACCAGAACAGGCCATCGGCGACGGTAAATATTGGATTATCCCGCAACTCGTCCTCCGCATATTCCCCGATCAGAAACGTTGTAGCCTGCCAACTGGCCAGAAACAGGGCCAGCCGTTGAATGAAAGACTGCAGGTCCATGTCACTGTCGGGCTTCCGGACCATGGTGCGGAAGGAGTCGACAACCACGACAGCGGGGTTTGCCTTTTCAACTTCCTTGGTAATCTGCTCCAAGACCGCGCCCAGGTCCTTCTCCAGAACAACCTGGCTCAGATTGATAAAGCGGATGGAGTCTGGCAGCTTGGCCGAGTCGAAGAATGAGTACTGTTGCTGGTAGCGCAACATTTTTATGGCCGATTCGCCGAGAACCGTGAAGTAGAGAGCAGGACGCTCTGCGGTTGCATTGGCAAACACGAACTGATGAGCCAGGGTCGTCTTGCCGCTCCCGGGCGCGCCCGCGATGATGTTGAATGAAAATTCGGGAAGTCCCCCGCCCACAATCTCATCAAGACCCGGCACACCGGTGTGTAGTTTGTTGATCTTCACTTTGTCTTGAGGTTTCATGCGCTTCTCCCATTCGCTGAGTTGTAATTGTTGAGGGCCGCCTCTGGCCACATGGCCCGCAGCAGGCTTTGCGTAGCGCCTTCGCCAAGCATGATGAGGAGCATGCTGAGTAAGCAGGCGATGAGGATGAAGCCCCCTTCGCCAGCGGGGGACTCGCCAGCCCGATTGTTGTCAACGTGCATTTGATGTTCAAACTCGCCCAGTCCGTGCAGCGTTCCGTCCGTGGCAACCCGCACCGCAATAAGGCTGGGAGCCTCTGTTCTGGCCAGCACCAGGGCGCGAGAAGCGAGGGACTGAAAGCCAGCAACTCCAGCAAACTCACAAAGACCCTGGCGCAGCTTCTCATAGACGCGAAGGGTCACGGACTCCGAAGGCTCCGACGTATTGTCCTCTGCGGCTTCGTAAGCAAGAAGACATCGGGCCAAATCTCGCGTTTTTAGATGAGTAGTCATCATCAACTTTGAGTTGTTCGGAGGTAACGGATATCACTCGCGCTTATGCTCTTCCCGAGAGGATAAGAACGGTAATTCTGGCCTTTCCTGAAAGTTCCTCGTGGTTGGGCATTCGACATCAAGGGGCACTCCGGGTTGGGGTCTGGCGCAATTCAATTCATGTAGCGATTCGATTCTGGGTCAGGTTCATCTTCTTGCGGGTTGCCGGCCTTGCTTCGGATGAGGGTGAAAACATCTAGAACCGAGGCTATCTTGCGAATGTTTCCCGCAACACTCACGAGTCCCTCTTCCATGCCGGGATGTCTGTCTGCCAGGGCTTCAATCCGTTCGCTCACATTCCTGAGGCGGTCAACTTCCAGGAGAAGATCCTCGAAGGCCGCGGCTATGACCATTCGATCGGCTTCTGATTCTTTCGTGTCCGCCATGGTCGCGACAGATTCCGTCCTGTCGCCCTCCACCTGAAGGCGTAAATCTTCTATCAAACGCAGTGTCGTTGCCTCGCCAAGAAAGGTAAGAAACAGCCCAAGCAACTGCGCAATCAGAATGACTCCGACCTCGCGATCCTCGTCCGCGTCCGTCTGAGATTCAATATCGCCGAGACCGCTCAAGCCTCCCTTTGCCGTTACCTGTACGGCGCGGAGCCGGGGAGATTCCAACTTGGCCAGAGCCAAAGCACGGGAAGCTAGCGCCTGAAAACCGTCAACTCCCACGGGTGCGCCGAGTTGTCGGCGCAGTCTCTCATAGACGCGCACCGTTGCAGGTCCAGTCCGCAGTGAGGTCGAACTTGCCTCGGCTTCGGAGGCAACGAGGCTCCGAGCCAATTCACGCGTCTTCTTTCTATGAGTCATCCGTTCTGTTCTCTCCTTAAACGCTACGCCTTGGCCCTGATCCTGAAGCACTTATCGCTACGACACTATCATGGAGATCTCTATCGGTGCGGACTGTCCCGCCGCGATTGACCAGACTCACTGTGGCCTCACGCCACTCAAAGGTACTGGAAACACTGCTGGCAGGATGTGCAAACTTGAACAACTCATTCCGCCGGTGTCATAGCATGGCGAGGTTAAATTGAAGTGTGCATTTGCACCGGCTACAACGGCAACTTAGTCAAAAGGAGAACAAAAGGGGAAGAACTGGCGCTCCCAGGTAATGCCGGCAATGGGTGGTTCTTTACAAATCACGCTTGCGCGGCGTTAAAGTAGTGTCAGCATAATTGAGTATCCCTCCAGTGGTCATCCTGCAAGGGCACATATCGAAAGGAGGCCATTCTGTGGTTGAACTTGGAGTAACCGGATTCGATGCCGCCGCTTTCCTTGCGAGAGTCGGCCTGGGGAGAAGAGGCATCCAATTCGCATCGAAGGAAGCCTTTTTTTCGCAGGGAGATTCCGCGGATTCGGTTTTTTATCTTCAAAAGGGCCATGCCAAGGTCACAGTGGTTTCCCCAGCCGGGAAAGAAGCTACCATTGCGCTTCTTTCCGCGGGCGACTTTGTTGGTGAAGAGGCGCTGGCTGGAGTGCCTGGACTGCGTTTGTCCACTGCTACTGCCGCTACCGACTGCACCGCTCTCAGAATCAGCCGGGATGAGATGATCCGCATGATGCATGTGGAACATGCCTTCTCGGACCTGTTCTTGAAGTTTATGCTGGGGCGCAGCATGCGCATCCAGGCCGATTTGGTCGATCAGCTTTTCAACTCAAGCGAGAAGCGCCTTGCGCGGATACTCCTGTTGATGGCGGAATTTGGCCAGCCGGGTGAGCCGGAACAATACATCCCAAAGATCTCACAGGAAACCCTTGCGGAAATGATTGGCGCCACCCGCTCCCGGGTGAGCTTTTTCATGAATCGATTTCGAAAGCTCGGGTTTATCGAATACAACGGGCGCATCAAGGTTCACAAGTCACTGTTGAATGCGGTCCTTCTTGATCGATTCCACGAGCATATTCCCGAGAGACATCCTTCTTCGGACACTGCACGAACTCGATCGAAGGCGGTCAGGGACGTCTAGCATGGGCAGAATTGAGCAAATTGGGATTGAGTCCGGCGGGTACTGAGAAGACCAGAACTCACGCTCGCGCAGCATGGGCAGCAGGCTTCTCCACGGCCGGTGAGGCGTTGACACTGAAACCGTTGCGGACTGACTCGGTCAGTCGCGGCTTATTCATTTCCCTTTTGACGCGGGAGAAAATCTTCTCTTCAGTCTCGGTACGGCTCTTCTCTTTCATGAAGCGGCCCTTCTTTTCGCGATGAGCAGTGAATCCCCGTTGCGAGTTCGTAGCGATCTTTCCTGAGGCATCGCGCATACAGGATCAAACAGCACGCGTGCGTGCTGATCCCGCCATCGAATTAGCGCCGCCACCGTGTATATCCCCAGCCTCCGCCTCCGAGTAGAAAAAGCACCACTAGAACAATCAAAATTGTTTCCATGTTGTGACCTCCCTCGCCAGACTAGGCGGACCCTCCTTTGGAAGGTCTGTCTGACTTCTTACCTGTACTTGATCCTAGGATCTTCCCGGAAGATTGTCTGTTCACATTGGCGCAATGTGAGTTGGTCGCTCCAGCGCCGCATCTGAAGGCTCCAATCCAAGCTACCTGCGCGGAACCGTGATCCTGAAAATGGCAATGCTCGGCTATGACTCAGTGCATCTTTGCTTCCTGTTTACAGTTGTATAGCGGTGAGGTGCGATTCTGACCAGTGAGACGGCCACAACATGTATAGGATAGGTTCTACATTGGCGGCCGCGTCCCTTACGGAGTGACTGCACACGGTAGCCCGATCGGGCCTTTGCAGTTTGACCGATTGGAAGCTTCCCCAGCCGCCAAATGCATATTGGAGGGGTAAGGGAATATCGGCAAGGCTAAGCGCCGTCACCAGTTTCGTGCGTCTCTGAACGTCAAGAAGAATGGCAGCCCCGGATTCTGACAAAGTTCTTGCGCGTTCCGGCGCGGTGGTGGTGGTAGACTGTGCCCGTCTGTGCGCCCATGCTTCGTCAATTTGGTATTTGCCCCCGGCCAGAGAGATCGGCGGTCCATCCGGTCTGCTTTTCATCGAGGCCTTCTTTCCCGCAGGACAAGAGACCGACATCGTTGCAGCGTTCTTGATCCTCTACCGAGATAAGTAGGCGGTGGAAAACTGGTCGTTCGCAGGGACGATGGAAAAGTGTCATCAATGACTCAGGTTCATCTCCAACTCGCACGCATTGAATGTCAGCAGCATTCAATGCGTCACCTCAACCGCTTTGCCGTGTGGCCAAACTGGATGGCCCGTTGGCAAATAGGGTTCGCGTCTTATGCTTGCCTTATGGAGCGCTTTTCTGGACAAGCAGATAGTGCATGGGACGAGACGCCCTCAACTTGGGGGCGCCTCCTCTTTGACTCGCGGACATCGGAGCAACAAATCAAGGAGGCAATCAGTGGAAATCAAGCGAAATGGGTCACAACCGTCGGCAAAGGGTCCAGCGGAGTACTTTACCGGGGCCGTTCGCATCGACCATCCTTTTCAAGGGACCGCCCCTGCGCGTGTGAGCGGAGCCCTCGTTACGTTCGAACCCGGTGCGCGGACGGCATGGCACACGCATCCGCTCGGACAGACACTCATCGTTACTTGTGGGACCGGTTGGGTACAGCGCGAGGGAGGCTCCATCGAAGAAGTCCGTCCTGGTGACACGATCTGGTTTCCAGCCAGAGAGAAGCACTGGCACGGAGCCACAGTAAGCACGGGAATGAGCCACATCGCGATCGCCGAAAAGCTCGATGGCAAAGCCGTGGACTGGATGGAGAAGGTCACTGACCAGCAATATCAACCGCAAAGCTGACGAGCGGCGAAGAGAAATTGAGGAGAACTGCAACGGCTGCCAATGATCAGGCACAAAAGGTCTACGATGAACCCTCTGTTGGAGATGTCCTAAGCATTCGCTTCGAAACTTTCGCCTTCGATGAAGTGCCGCACCATGGCAGCCTCGATCCGCGAGATCGCTCTATGATTCCGCTTGCATCCATCGTTGCGTCGCAGACGTGTGCGAGGACCCCGTAATGCCTAGCACCGGGCTGACGGAGGGGTGTCACACCGGTCGAAGGAAAAGAGATTCTCTGTCGGGCCGTCGCCGATGTCGGAATCCCAGAAGGTCTGCGATTTCCTTCGCGCCAACAGCGAGGTACTGAAGGAGAGAGAGGTCGCGTTGTCGCGACGGTCGCTGCTGAAGAGCAGATGCAGCGGGTTCGAGGCTCATGGTCTCCGCCATTCATTCCGGAAGGCCTACGGAATGAATGGCAGTCAATTGAATTCAAGATCCGGGCACGGTAAGCACAAAGCTATGCTGCTTCAGTTAGTCTCCCTGATTCCATTGTGTCCAGACGGTGCACGATCCTTCTGACCATCTCGCTCTGCGGCGCTTGGTGCCTAGTTACGCGGTTCGGGACGACCTGGATGCGGCTTTCCTCCACCAGATTCCCCATGTCGAGCGGCGGGGCGGGCATGCGACCTGTTGCCATGATCGCGAGATCCCTGGGCTCGGCCGTTGTTCTCATGATAAGTAGCGCGGCCCATTCCACCGTGATATCTTCCTCCTCCGTCGTCCTTAAAGCGATGTCCGCCCCAACCGTGGCTATAGCCCCACCCGGCCCAGGGGCCCATGCCCACGAAGATGCCGTTATAGAAATAGCCCGAACCGTAGTAGCCCCGGGGTGCGCACGAGTACGGTGCATAGCCATAGTAGCCGTATGAGCAGGTGGGCTGAACGCCGATCTGAATAGAAATCTGGGCATGAGCCGCTGGTGCCATGGCCAGGCCTGCAACGAGAGCCACCGTTGAAAGTAGTGTCTTGAATCCTCGCATATGTTCCCCCTTAAGGTGTCTGCGAATCCTGGGTTTGCGTGGGACGCTGTGCTTGGCCGTAAAGAGGAATCCAGCAACAGCAGCTACCATAAGGAATGAACAATCGTTCCTCAAAGCCAAAGACTTCAGGCATGTTCCTTATCTATCCCTACGCGTCTTACACTAGAGGTATAACTTGTTCAGGTCTGAGCTATTAAGACCATGACAAATGGGTGTCGAAGTCGCTATGCGCGGGGCTCGATTGAACCGATGATTTAGACATCTAATCCGGAACTGAGGCGGCGGAGAACTCAACGCGCAGGCGGATGCAAGGGTTGCCGCTTACCTGCGCCGCAGCACGTGGGATCACGGCGCCGGACTCACAGCGACCGGTGATGGCGTTGCGGCTTCCAATGCGCTGAGATTGGTCAATACGAACTGCCAGCGAGCGGGGTCCAACTTCGTGTGGATTGGCAGCGAAAGATCGGAATAGAACTGGAGAATGTTGTCGCGCAGCTGAGGAGAGGTCTCTTTGAAATTCCCCTTGGCGAGCATGTCCAGAAGCGTTGCGTAGGTTTCGTCAGCGAGTGTGTATTCCGCGGGGGACGTCATTTGTCCGTCATCAAGATCGCGATTGGGAAGTACGAGGTTTCCGGAGCGCACTTCCTTGAGAAAGACGCGGTACTGATCCACCGTTGTGTTAATGCTCTTGATATACATGTCCTCGGTTGTGGCCGTGGGGTTGTTGAATCCCAACCCTTTGAACGGGCCGATCTTTGGCATGAACCGCACAATCGCGGCCAGGAACCGCGTAAAGAAGCTCGGCTTCTCATAGGTGCTTCCCCAACTTTTCTGGTATTGGGAGCGAGAGAGGCGGTAAAGAAACTTTCGCCGTGAGAAATTTGGGATTTCGTGCATGAGGCTTTTCTTGTGGGTCTTAAGTGCGACCTTGGTCATTTCCGGTATCAGTTGGCTTACGGCAAAGCGATAGGAACCGATTGCGAGTGCCTGATGCGCGAGTACGTCATTCAACTCCAAGCCATAGATCACCGGAAACGTCCGCTCCAGAAGAGGGACGGAGACTTTGAACCCTATGAAATCGTGGTATTGATCTGAAGCATAGCGATGTTTTGCCACCTGCAACGTGTCGAATCCAAACTCTGTCTTCAGATGTGCAGTTGTGTCCTGAGCGTAGCGAACAGATCGGCCAAATCTCGCCCGCAGCTTCGGATAGCCAATTGCGACCGCTTGATTGACCGCGGGGTGACCGTCGCTGTCCGACGTATAGTGCGACAGCGCGCCCAGAGCGAAGGCGTATTCATTGGCATTCTGGCTTTGACGCAGCAGTTCGAGAACAAAATCTCCGCTGCGGACGTAATGGAGGAGGTCACTGAAGTTCTTGCTGCCGAATGGGTAGTAGCCAAGATCCTGGATGACTGAACCACCGTATGCGTAGGCGTGCGCCTCTCTGATCTGGTCTTGAGTAAGTTCGGGAAACCTTAGCAAAAGGAGAGGCTGTATTTCGGAACCCCAAGCCATGTCTACGACTTGCTCGTGCGTGAGAACGGAGTAGGCAAATAGATTTCCGCCGGACATCAGCAGGGCGAGGAAGAGTGCGGCGTTGCGCACGAAATGGGAATACCGCGAACCAGTTGCATGAGACATTTGGGCCTAATTGCTGAGTGTGGAGGCGCGCTTCGTCACGATGGCACCACGGGTTGAAGCATACGAAGCTTGTGGCGGTATCCGATCGGAAGGATCGACAATTTCGTACGGGATCAAACTGCCGCAATGGATACACTCGACTTCGTGTATGTGGGGGGATTTGTCTTCTAGCGCCTGGGGAAAGGATCGGAGGCACTCCGAGCAAGAGACCACAACAAATGCCATCCCGGAGGGATCGATTCCGATGCGCCGAATCCATAACGGCGACACAGTGCGGTGCTCTACTGGAAGGCGCCGCTTCATTCGAGGCATCTCTCTGAAAATGTGCAATAGGGCAGCCATGCTGCTGCCTTTTTGGTAGAAAGCGTCTGCGGGGATGCCAGAGGGTACCTCACTGCCAGAAAAGGCGCCACTCATGGCGATTACCTGGATTGCGGGATACCTTCGACGGACCACCAGGAGCAACTCGAATCCGGACATCGCTGGCATGTGGAGATCCGAAAGAAGAATCTCAGGGATTTCCTGGCGAATTTCACGCAAGGCTGAGAAGCCGTCCACGGCACAGCGCACAGGGTACCCAAACTCAGCAAGCATCACCGAAAGCGATGTTCGAATGGACGGCTCATCGTCCACGACGAGAATTCCTGATGGCATTTCGTGCATCTCGTACCTCACCAAACCGATCGGAGCAGCGATGGTCATGAGTTTCCCATGAAGCTTGCTACCTATCTGTCCAATTGTGACCAGGCCCGCCGGATTGAGAACTTGGCCAGTTCCCGGCTACTTGGTTGAGCGGGTAGTGTGCGGGCGGTGCCTAGGCGACAACGTCGGGGAGCTGATCGTGCAGAACCACGTTGAGCAGAGACTTATGGACCCGGATGCGCCCGTTGTATTCAATCAGACCGAGCTTCCGGAAGCGGTTCATGAAGAAGCTCACCCGGGAGCGTGTGGTGCCGATCATGTCCGCCAAGGTCTCCTGCGAGATCTTAGGAATCAGCCGCTCTGGATCGCCCGGCTTGCCGAACTCGGCCATCAAAAGAAGAATCCGCGCCAAGCGCCTTTCACTCGAGTTGAAGAGTTGATCGACAAGATCGGCCTGGGTGCGCATGCTGCGCTCCAGCATAAACTTCAAGAACAGGTCGGAGAAGGCATGTTCCTCGTGCAAGGCGCGGATCATCTCTTCTCGTTTGACCTTGAGTGCCGTGCAGGCGGTAAGGGCTGTAGCCGAGCACATGCGCCGCGCAGGTGTTGCTGCCAACGCATCTTCGCCGACAAACTCGCCCGCGGAAAGGAGGGCGATGGTAGCTTCTTTTCCTGCCTGCGAGACGACGGTCACCTTCGCTCGCCCCTCTTGAAGATAAAAGACGGCGTCGGAGGGATCACCTTGCGAAAAGAAGTGCTGCTTCGGCTCGAATTGGATGATTCTTCGTCCAAGTCCAGCGCTCATTAGAAAGATTCCGGTTTCAAATATAGGTCTTTCTTGCTCGACCATGTCAACGGCCTCCTTCTTGTTGAGATATCGGCGGATGAGCAGGGCGCTCTGTCGTCAGGTTACGACAGATGAAAGGTTGCGGCCAATCGAAAATCGCTGGCGGCAATTGTGCGGGAAAGAGCTGCAAAGCCCCCATTTGTCGGTACATGCAGAGGGGAAAGAGCTGCAAAGCCCCCATTTGTCGGTACATGCAGGGGCGGCGACAAATCTACACACGTCTATTCTCCCACCGAAGGAGGCGTAGTTCTGTTCAATATTGCACACTCTCCCAGGTTCTTTTCGATCCGGTTCCGCCCGACAATCCCTTTTCCCGGTAGCGGGAAGCAATTCCGGGAATGCTCGGCGGCGCGAGCCGGATGGACTTCAGCCAGGAAATTGAGAATGCCGGATTGGCAGTCCCCGCCATGCGCAGGAAGGAAGTCGCCGGCTTTCCAGGCCTCGCGAGATTAATACTTCGCCAAAGACTATTGAAACTCAGAAGATCAGTTCTTCACATTGAGTGATTTGATGGTCCGTGCTGCCAAGAGCCCGATTGCTCAGACTCTGGCACATGATCGCTCTAATGTTGAGGGTACCTTGTGCACCGCAACTGCGCGCAAATGCAGGTGGGCTGTGGATGAGTAGAAAAAGGTGAGATGCATGAAGAAGTTTGTGACGTTTGTGGCAATACTCAGTCTGGGTGTGGCTAGCGCCGCTTGGGCGGATTCAGATCGCCAATCAACGGTCGACCGGTTGAATCATGCAGGCAGAGTGCTGCACGAGGTGATGGCCGCGCCGGATAGCGGCATTCCAGAAGAGGTTCTGGAACATGCGAAATGCATTGCTGTTGTGCCCCACCTGCTCAAAGGCGGCTTTATCTTCGGCGGGCAGAATGGACGGGGTGTGGCGACCTGCAGGAACAAGAACGGATGGAGTGCTCCGGTGTTCTTCGCCATTACAGGCGGCAGCTTCGGCTTTCAGATCGGCGTCGAAGGTGTGGATCTGGTCATGGTCATCCAGGATGAACGGGGAATGCGCCAGTTGCTCTCCAGCAAGTTTGAGATTGGCGCGGATGCTTCCGCGGCAGCGGGACCGGTTGGTCGCCACGCTTCTGCCAGCACAGATTGGAAGATGAATGCCGAGATCCTCACCTACTCGCGCGCCAGGGGGGCCTTTGCAGGGGTAGCTCTGAAGGGGGCTTCGATTCGCCATGACGAGGATTCCACCAGGGCAATCTACGGGCGCAACATCTCCAATCATCGGATTCTGAGCGGACAGGTCGCTATGCCGGCCTCGGCGCATTCGTTCCTGGATGCAGTCAGGGACGCCAAGGCGCAGGCAATTGCCTCGAACTAGCAACCGTTGGTAAGGAGATTGCGGGCGCTGGGCCAGGTTTCAGGTCGCTGTCGTCCGCAAAGCACAGGAGGGGTATTTATGCTCTGGACAATCTTCGTCGTAGTTTTGATTCTGTGGGCGCTGGGCTTCGGCTTCCATGTAGCCGGCGGTCTGATTCACCTTCTGCTGGTGGTCGCGGTGATCATCCTCATCTTCAACCTCGTGTCTGGCCGACGCCGCGTTCTCTGAGGTGGGCAAAAATGGTGCGCAGCACCGGCAGGGCTAACTGCTCCGAGTATGTAGTGCCTGCAACGCCTACTTTCCTGCCTCGACGTGTCTCGCGTTCAGGAATGTGGTGAAAGTTGCACCAGAAACCTTGCACAAGCACTGACGGAGCGTAACGAAGGAAGGCCGAGGAAACTCGCATGAAAAGACTCGTGGTCATCAGTTCGGCTGTGTTGTCATTGATTCTTGGAATCTCTGGATCTGTGTATGCGCAACAGGAACATCCAAAGCAAAAGCAGGACAAGTACGAGCAGCAGCAAAAGTCGAAGGACCAAGCCCAGCATGACCAGAAGCATGCTCAGCAGCCGCAGCAAAGGGGCGGGCAGAAGCCGGAGAATCGAAACGGTCAGCAGAAACAGCGCAATGTTGAAGAACAGCGCAATCAGGATAGGCAGCATCTGCAAAGTCCGCGAGATCAACATCAACAACGCCAGCAGCTACAGAATCGCACCAATCAACAACGACCGAGGATTGATCAACGGCGCAACCAGGTCCAGGGTCGATATGGCCAGGGGCAGGGGCGTACTCGGCGACAACAGACACCGGAGTACACGCGAAATCGGCGTGGAGAACAGAGAGCATGGCAGGACCATCGTGCGAGGAACTGGCAGTCTGACCACCGCAGTTGGCAGCAACGCGGCGGCTACCATGGCTATCGAATCCCACAGAACCAATATCGCGGCTATTTCGGGCGGCAGCACTGGTTTCGGATCTCCGGCCTGCCGTTTATGGTTTATGGCGGCTACCCGCGATTCCAATACCGGGGTTATTGGATTACGCTTCTCGACCCGTGGCCGCAATATTGGTCGAATGACTGGTATGACATCGACAACGTTTATGTGGAATACGAAAATGGCGGCTATTACATGTTCAACAACAGGTATCCCGGTGTCGGAATAGCGGTCAGCATCTCCATGTGATCTGGCCGATTGTCGGCTATCTGTGAAGTTCCTTGCCCAAAAGGCCTCCAGGCGAAACTGGAGGCCTTTTCCGATGCTTTGGACAAGGTGAGCGCGGGATTGGCAAAAGTTCGGATCGAGGTTTTCGGATTCGTGCTAATGGGTGAGTGGTGCGGGAGGAGTGGGCAGATCCCAGGCGAGGGGGCAGCCGGTACATCTGGGCGAGCGGCCGCAATGGGCCTTGCCTACGGCGACCGTGAGGGCGTGAAACTCGTTGAAGAGGCCGGTTCGAGCAGGTCCGGGATTGTGGGCGAAGGCTTGGCGGGTGAGCTCAACGAGCTTGTCGTAACCGCGGAGGTTGCGTGCCGGAGCAGGGGTGAGCAACTGATGGCGCTCCGCGATGCGGCGAAGATACTCATCGGCAACAGGAACGGGATGGCCAAGGGCGTAAAGCAGGATGGCGTCCGCGGTCTCCGGGCCGACGCCTGGCAGGCCGAGAAGACGGAGGCGCAGCGGCGCGGTGGGCGCGGCGGCGAGACGACGAAGTGAGCCGGAGAATTCGCAGTCCAGCATGGCGATGAAGGCCTGCAGCGCGGGAGCTTTGCGCGTGACAAAGCCGGAAGGACGAATCAGCTGCTGCAGGCGGTCGAGCGGCAGGGCGCGCAGACCAGAAACGGTGAGCGCTCCGGCGGCGCGAAGGTTGGCGAGCGACTTCTCGACGGAGGTCCATGCGGTGTTCTGCGTGAGGTAAGCGCCGAGGACAACTTCAAACGAAGTGCGTGCAGGCCACCAGTGTTGCGGACCGTAGGCTGCGGCAAGGCTGGCATGCATGCGACGCAGACGCTGCGCGGGGCCATGTGGCGAGGCTGAGGTCACGGAAGGGAATCCTCGGCGGGTGGTGACTGAAGCTGGTTTTTCCACTCGAGGAGGCGCGCGCGGGCCGCGGCGGCCTCTGCCTGCGGCACATGGCCAGCGGTTTGCAGCGAGATGGAGAGCGCGGTGTGTGCGAGCGGATCCGACGGAGTGAGCGCAGTGAGGGCGAGCGCGGCGCCGATGGACTGTTCGAGCTGGCCGGCGTCCCGCAGAGCGCGGATGAGGCCGTGGTGCGCCTCGTAGAAGGAGGAGTCGGCGGCAATGGCTGCGCGAAATGCGCAGGCCGCCTGGGCAGCGGAACCGGCCGCCAGAAGATCGATTCCTTGCTGGGAAAGTTGTTGCGCGTTGGCAGAGGAGGCTTGAGTCACGGCTGCCTCAAGGATAAAGGTTGGAGAGGAGAAGCGCGAGGGGCACAGTGCAGCGGGCCGTGTGCACGGAGTTGAGCAGGAAGGAACTATCGGTTTGCGACGGAAGTGCCAAAGCGCTGCAGCAGGGCCTCGCGCACATGTTCGAGCACGGGCTGCCATTGAAACCAATTGAACTGGCGAAAGAGGCGAGCCGTGGGATACCAGAGGGAGTCTACGCGGCCGCGCATCCAGCGCCAGTCTGGCGCAGCGGGCACAAGGACCCAGACCGGCCGCGCGAGCGCACCTGCCAGATGTACCACGGAGGTGTCGACAGTGAGTAGCAGGTCGAGGTGTTCGAGGATGGCGGCGGTATCAGCGAGGTCGGAGATGTGAGGAGCGAGATGGGTGATGCGCGCCGCAAGGGGTCCAGGCTGCTCAAGCGGGGAGGCTCCAGGGCCAATTTGCAGAGAGTAGAAGTGAATGCCCGGGAGATCCAGGATGGGCTGGAAGCAGTCGATGGGAATAGAGCGGAAACGATCCCTCCGATGTCTGGGATTGCCGCTCCAGATCAAACCGACGCGCGGACCGGAAGTGGACCAGGGAATTTTTGCAGCCGCTTCGGCAGCCTCAGGCGGCACTGAGACGTAAGGAAATCTATTTGGAATGGTTTCCGGCGTGGTGCCGAAGGCAAGCGGAAGACTCATGAGCGGGCAGTGGAGGTCAAAGGGTGGCAACTCGCGGCCTGCGACGGTGAGCTGAGCCACGCCGGGCAACTGCTCGGCCAGGCGTTTAAGGCCGGGAGGTACATCCAGGATGACAGAGCCGCCGCCGGCGTGGACCAGCGGTATATAGCGAAAACACTGCAGCGAGTCGCCCAGGCCCTGCTCACTGTGCAACAGGATGCGGGCGCCCTGCAGTGGCTCGCCCTTCCACTGCGGACAGGAGAAACATCGCGGCGGATCGGCACGAAGCCAGCGGGCTTCGTAGTCCTGCCATCCCTCAATGTAGTTTCCCTGGAGCAGTTGGGCGAGGGCCCGATTCCAGCGGGCACGCGTGTAAGAGGGGTCGAGCTCGAGCGCGCGATCGAATTCGGCAATGGCCGGGTCATGGTCGCCGAGGTCCGAGTAGCTTGCGCCGAGATTGTTCCTGGCTGGCACGCAGTCCGGCTTGAGCCGGAGGGAAAGATGGAACTCTCGCATGGCTGCGTCCATCTTGCCCTGCTCCAGAAGCAGGGTGCCAAGGTTGTTGTGCGCTTCGGCAAGTCCAGGATCGAGCTGCACGGCGCACAGCAGAGACTCCAGCGCTTCATCCTCCCGGCCAAGGTCCATGAGGGCGAGGCCGAGGTTGGTGTGATGCGAGGCGTTTACAGAATTAACACGGATGGCGCGGCGATACATGTTGACGGCGGCCTCTGTACGTCCGGTGGAGTGCATGACGCGGCCGAGAAGATTCAAGCCTTCCGGGTTGTGCACGTCGCGGGCAAGGAGCTTGAGGCAGAGCCGTTCAGCCTCCCCCATCTCGTCCTTTTCATAGGCCGCGCGAGCAAAGTCCAGCATGCCGCGCACCAGCGCGGAGAATTCCGCGGCATTGGGGTGCGAGGAAAGCCGGGCCGCCGAGGGTGGCTGCATCCTCATTACCCCAAGGCGCTGCATGCAAACAGCCACAGCAGCAGGCACAGATTAAAACTCTCCAACCTGCAGAAGCGCACGCAGGTGCCGGAGCGGGGAGGCGGAACGATTAGGATAGGGCTGAAGATACGGAAACGCCGAAGGCGCGTCTCCGCTGGGGGCTGAAGGATGAAAAGTCATACGGAATACCTGGAGTTTGAAACAAAGAAGCGGCGCGAGATGGTACACATCACCGACGAGGTGGAAGCCATTGTGCAGCGCAGCGGTGTGCAGGATGGGCTGTGCTTTGTTTCGCCCATGCACATTACGGCTGCGGTGTATGTGAACGATTTGGAGAGTGGGCTGATTGAGGATATTGGCAAGTGGCTGGAGGAATTGGCGCCGACCCGACCCGACTACAAACATCATCAGACCGGCGAGGACAACGGGGATGCGCATCTGAAGTCGGTGCTGCTGCACCATGAGACGACGCTGCCGGTCACGAAGGGGCGGTTGGACCTGGGGACATGGCAGCGAGTGTTTTATGCGGAGTTTGACGGACAGCGGCGCAAGCGGGTGATTGTGAAGGTGCTGGGCGTGGAGTAAGCGGTGGCTAATGGGTGGTGGCAGATGCCGGCTTGGCGGAACGGTCGCCGTCCGTGATGCGCTGCCAGGGCGCGGACGGGGAAGTGGGCGCGGCGCCGTAGGTCCCGGTCTGAAAGTTGAAATCAAGCCGGGGCATGACCACGAGGTCAACGCGACGATTCATGGCGCGGCCCTCCGCGGTGGCATTGCTGGCGACTGGATGGTATTCCGAATAGCCCGCGGCGGAGAGGCGATCCGGAGAAATGGCGTGGAACTGGAGAAAGAGCCGCGCGATGCGCGTGGCGCGAGCGGTGGAGAGTTCCCAGTTGGAATCAAATTCCGCGTTGTGGATGGGTACGTTGTCGGTGTGGCCTTCAATGCGCACATCGTAGGGAGTGCGCCCAAGCGAAGAGGCAATTTCGTTTAGGGTGTTGATGGATCTGGGGCGCGGCGTAGCAGAACCCGAGTGGAAGAAGCCGGCTTCCCGCAGGCTGATGACAAGTCCGTCGCGCCCCAGGTGGATAGCGACGGTGTTCTGCGAGATCTGACCGGAGAGGGACTGTTGCAGCTGATGCTCGAGATGCTCCAGGTTGCGCCGGACGCTGGGCGGAGCGACAAGCTCCTGAGCCACGACGATGCTCAGGGGGCCGTTGGAGGACTGGGCGGCAACATCGGAGTGCCTTTGGCGGGTGGGATGGAGCGCGGCCCCGGGGAAAAGCCCGAGGGAGCGGAAGGCGGTGCTGATGGCGGCCGAGACCTGCACCTGCTTTTTCTCATCTGTCTTGGCGAAGGCATAGAGGACGACGAAGAAGGCGAAAAGGAGAGTGATGAAGTCTGCGTAGGAAACGAGCCAGCGCTCATGATTGACACGGCCGCGGTGGGCATTGCGGCTCATGCAGCGCGCTCCTTGTCCTGCGGGTCCGGATGGCGCAGGAATCCGGAGAGTTTAACCTCGAGCATGCGCGGATTCATCCCCTCGAGAATGGAGATGACGCCTTCGAGCATCATTTCACGACGCTGATGCTCCTCCTGGAGCTGGATGCGCATTTTGCCGGCGAAGGGCAGGAAGAAGAGATTGGCGATGCCGACACCGTATATGGTGGCAACGAAGGCGACGGCGATGCCGCGGCCGACTTCCTGGATATTGTCCAGGTGCTGCATCACCTGAATGAGCCCGAGAACGGCGCCCAGGATGCCGATGGTGGGCGAGAATCCGCCAGCAGCCTCAAAGACGGAAGGCAGTTGGTCTTCGACATCGAAAGCAGACTCAATGCTGACGTTCATGATCTTGCGCAGCTCTGTGGGTTCGGTTCCG
>Ga0307375_10002832_pt1 | contig 17450 bp, 9 predicted proteins | sample TR1MG_FD_202531 | JGI IMG/M metagenome (GOLD analysis project Ga0307375, IMG submission 202531) | Soil microbial communities from Risofladan, Vaasa, Finland - TR-1 | ecosystem: Environmental > Terrestrial > Soil > Coastal area > Acid sulfate soil | place: Finland: Risofladan, Vaasa | collected... | reverse complement strand
CGGAACGGCGTGGCACGATACCCAATAGGCTTTCCATCGATGAACGCCCCGCCATCGTCGAGACACGCAGTCGGATAGGTGACTGGGAAGCCGATACCGTCATTGGCAAAAATCACCGGCAAGCAATCGTGAGCATCGTTGAGCGAAAGACGGGCTTCACACTGATTCGGAAGGTTGAACGCAAGACCGCACTTGCAGTCAGCCAGGCAATGATCGGGCTACTGAAGCCTCACCGGAAAAAGGTGCACACGATCACTTCAGACAACGGAAAGGAATTTGCCGGGCATGAGGAGATCGCTAACAAGCTGAAGGCTGACTTCTACTTTGCGCACCCTTACTCGTCATGGGAGCGAGGAACCAACGAGAACACGAATGGATTAATACGACAGTACTTTCCGAAAAACCGGGACTTCACAACGATTACACAACAGGAGATTGATACGGCGATGGAGAGATTGAACAACCGACCCAGAAAGAGACTTGGATACCAGACACCCAATCAGGTATTCTTCAAGTCAGGCGTTGCACTTCATATTTGAACCCGCGTTACTAATATTGCAGAATAAGCAGATGTAGCAAATCACCACTAGAACTTCTTGCCCTATCGCAGGCACAAGAATTAACCATTTACCTATCCACGGAATCGATCCGTGTCAGTTTTCCAGATTCCATTCCCGTGCGGGACATCTCTCTCCGACGAGTGCGACTGAACATTCACAAATCAAAAAAATATCGCGCAAGCGAGGGGTAAGGTTGCCTGGCAAAAACATAAACAAAACAATACATTGCAATATCTACACTATTTCGTTACAGTGTCAGTGTTCAGTCGCTCTTAGTCAATTTTTTTAATTGATAAAGGAGCAGCACTAGTGAATTATCTAAATAAAATGGGCGTTATCCGCCTGCCTGCAGTTGTGAACCTTGTTGCATTAAGCCGTTCCACTGTTTATTCGTTGATCAAAAATAATGCCTTCCCCAAGCCGGTGAAACTTTCAGCGCGTGCGGTCGGCTGGAGACAATCAGATATTGAGGCCTGGCTGCAATCCCGTGCAATCGCTGCTCAGCCGGAGGCATGATGAACGCTGCTAAACGCACAGCTGCCGCCACTGAGGCAGCACAATTCCTTATCGATCTTGGAATAGATCGTCGAGAAATGGGGTTGAAAGCAAAATTGTTGGTATTGGGGTTTGCGGCTCAAAACGGATTGATAACAGAACCGGAATCAAAAATCCTTCTTGGACGTGCTGGGATGTTGAAAAGATATTCTAGACAAGGCTATCTAAAGCAGTTCGCCCTTCCACCGGGGCTCAAGTCAGCCCCCCATTTTCCCCACCTACATTACTATCATCTGACTGAAAAAGGCATGATGTTAGTTTCAATGCACATGCCTCATTTGTCGAGATATGGAAATCTGGAGTTGAAACAACGTACGTATTTGCACGATTTCATTGGACGTATTGAAGCAGCCTGGCGCATCAGAGTTTGTGAAATCAACAGTTACCTTCCTGAGTCCAGATTGCTGGAAAGGGGAGAGGCTAATAAAAAAAGGCATGACGGTCATTTTGTTTTGCTTGATGGGATCCGGGTTGGGCTTGAAGTCGAGGCAGCGGATTGGAAATCTGGCGACAAGCTTGCACAATTTTTGGCTCAATGCCTTAATTCAATCACCACAAATCAAGTACAGCAGGTACTTATACTCGTTCAAACAGATAAAGCGCTGCAACATTACACTGCGCCATTCCTCGCCGGACAAATCTATTATCCTCAATGGATAAAGGAGTCCGGGCGCTGGTGGCCGCGCAAAATGTCCAAAACTATCATTTCTCCGGAATTGTCTGCCAAGGTTAACGTTGAACTAATCCGTTCTGAATGGTGGATCAAAGATAAAGTGACCCTTGGGCGTGGATACTATATGCCCATTGATGAAGACGAGGAGGAAATTGATTAACCCTTATTTCGCGTGACCATGTTGTCGTTATGGTGCCTGCGAGCGTAGTTCATGAATAGCGCAGGGTAGGCGTGGGGTGCAATTCTAGAAAGCAAAGCGGATACGAATGTATCCGCTTTGTATTTACAGTTTTATAGATATCGTTAGCGGTATCGTCAGCGGTATATCGATATTCATTAACGTTATCCAATAACGATATTCACATACGATACTGCGCTGCCAAAGGCAATATTTCTGGTACCGTCAAACACGGCGGAACGCCAGCAATGACGCCCTGAACGGGCTATTGCCAGCTCGGCGCTAGTGCGCCGTCCTTGGTTTCTTTTAGGGCGCGCCTCGACTTTGTCGGCTACCCACCTTCTCATCGATCTTTCGTGGCTCCGCCACTTCGTCTCGACCGCAAAGCTTTCCCTTTCTCGCCGCTGCCGCAGCGAGCAGGGGCCCGAGCTTTTCTTTCGAACGTGGGTAGCCGACAAAGTCGGCGCGCCGGGACTCCGTCCCCCACTCGCGCACCGCCGTCTCGGACGGCTAAATCTGCTGGGGCAGATTTTGCTCGGCGGCTCCCCCGTCCTTGACATCATCGCCTTGGGGCGATGGCTGTCGCGGAGACTGCAGCAAGACGCCTGCTTGCGCAGCCTTTGCCGCGCCCCACCCGCAAGTGCGGGCGGCTCCCGTGTTGTCGCTTCGCAGTACGGCAGTCCAGAGTGGTGGCAGGTTAACCGGAGTGTGTGGATCGTGTGATGCGCACAGACCGTAGTCAGTTATGTTTCCTGATCTAGATCAACTCCCTGGAATTATTTGGATAAATTCCTAGTGCCATATTGTTCTGGCTTCATCTGTGAGCCAAATGAAAAAGGTGAGCAATATTGTCCAACCATACTACAAAAGAAATTCGAATGAATATCTTGATCGGGAGCATGTCAGGTCGCTTTCAGTTAAACTCCTGCACAAGTCAGAATATAAAATCAATTTTAATAACCTACATGTAATATGGATTCAACCTTTGAAATTCCTGCTTGTCGGAAGCTGGAAAAGTTTGGCTATAAATTTGGTCAAAGCGGGGCTCATTCGGCACGCACCATGATGTTTGACGAGCTAGTGCAACTGTTTTCGAGCCTGTCTGATAAAGCATCAAAATCCGAATATGTAGACGCCATAGTTGAAAGTAATCTCCTTAATAAGCCCAGTAAAAAGGCAAGGCAGCTTACAGCACGTCATTTAATTGACCTGTACTCGTTGGATATCTCGACACCAATATTTCGGGTATTCAGACAGTTATGGGAACGAGATGTTGATGCCAGACGTTTATTGGCTTTGTGTATCTGCTTAGCTAGAGATCCGCTTTTGCGAGGGAGCGTGGACTTTATTTTGAAAAAACATGCGGGGGAAAGCATTGTACGTGCTGAAATGGAGGATTTATTAAATGTTCACAATCCTGACCGATTCAGCCCTGCCTCCCTTAAGTCATTTGCGCAAAATATCAACGGTACTTGGACTAATGCAGGATATCTGAAAGGCAAAGCCTATAAAATTCGCTCACTGCCGGTTATTACCCCGACCAGCATAACCTTCTGCTTGTTCTTGGGTTACCTTGAGGGCCTGTCTGGGCAGCGACTGTTTAACTCTAGGTGGACAAATTTGTTAGGGTTGCCGATTACTGAATTAACCAAACTGGCGACTGCAGCTGCCCATCGCGGTCAAATCGTTTTTATGAATGCTGGAGGCATTAAGGAAGTACGCTTTGAGGGATTTCTGACTGCAGAAGAAGAGGCTCTATTGCATGAGTAAGTTAGACCAACTCATTCACTCCTATCGCGAGCATATCTCGCTCCCGTGGCAAGCTGGATTGGCGTCTATACAGCGGGTTATATTCGCTGTCTACGATAAAACCGATGAACTTCGATTGCGGGCACACGTAGGTGAGTTTGAGTTGGAAACCAAACAATCAGGTCATGAGTGGCTAATGATAGACGTGACCAATTCCTTCCCGGACTGGATGAATGCGCAGGAATATCGTGAAGCCTATTTTGAGAATCCTGAGGATTTGGCTGGGTATCAAAACGGCGAAATTACGGAGTTCATCAACGCTCTCATCACTGACCTGAAACAAAATATCTCCAATAATTCTGGTCAAAATACTGTGGTATCCATTGTTGGTGTTGGAAGTCTTTTTGGACTTGCAAGAGTCTCTTCACTGGTGGAAGGCATCAAAGACTCTGTTCAAGGGCGTTTACTTGTCTTCTTTCCAGGTGAATACCACCCAGAAAATCATTCATACAGATTACTTGATGCGCGTGATGGATGGAATTACCTCGCAGTACCATTGATAGCCAAAGAATAAAAAAACGAACAGGGGGCATTAAATGCTTAATCGCGAAATTTACGTCAAAGCACCAGAAGACAATCGACTGGTAAATAACGGTGTGGCAGAGGTTTCAGAAGACCGTTCCGATGCCGCCTTACAGGTACTGCGCTATGAATTGGAAACTTTCGTCTGTGATGGCCAGTATGAAAAAGGACTTGAAAAAATCCTGTCCACATTTTTACAGAACCTTGGTAATCGATCCGAGCAACCAGGGGTTTGGATTTCCGGGTTTTACGGTAGCGGTAAATCGCATCTGGCAAAGATGCTTCGCACGCTTTGGACTGACCTCACCTTTTCAGATGGTGCAACTGCTCGTAGCATAACTAAGCTACCCAGTTCCATTTCGGACTCCCTCAAGGAATTAACCACCGCTGGTTCTCGGCAAAGCCGCTTGCACGCAGCAGCTGGCAAACTCGGTGCGGGGGCAGGGGATAACGTCCGACTAGCCCTGCTCGGTGTCGTATTCAAGTCTGTAGGTTTGCCAGAACAATATGCGCAAGCGCAATTCGTGATGTGGTTAAAGCGCGAGGGTTTGTTAAACAAAGTTGTGGCAGAGATTGAAGCAGCCGGCCGCACCCTGGCACAAGAACTGCCGCACCTATATGTTTCCCCGTTTATTGCCAAAGCCTTGCTAAAGGCTTACCCATCATTTGCAAATACTGAGCAAGATGCGAGAGCCTTGCTCAGAAGTCAGTACCCTCAAGCGCAGGACATTACTAGTGACCAGTTGATAGCGACTATTACTGATGCCTTATCAGTAGATGGCAAGTTCCCTTTAACCCTAATCGTGCTGGATGAGGTGCAACAATACATCGGGGATGATGCCCACAAGGCATTCCAGGTTCAGGAGATTACGGAAACCCTTTGCAAGCACTTTAGTGGCTCATTGCTGTTTGTTGGAACGGGACAATCAGCACTCTCCGGATCGCCAAATTTGCAGCGGCTGATGGCTCGTTTTCCGGTGCCAGTAATGCTGGGCGACTACGATGTAGAGAATGTCACCCGTAAAATTATTTTGGCAAAGAAACCAACAGCAAAACCAGAAATTGAAAATGTATGGAGAGCCAACCTTGGCGAAATCTCACGTCATCTGCGAGGAACGCAACTTGAGCATGTTACAGACGACGAAGCTGTAATGACTGCCGACTACCCGATACTGCCAGTACGTCGCAGGTTTTGGGAAAAGATACTACGCAATATCGACACTACGGGCACGGTGTCCCAACTTCGCAGCCAACTTCGCGTTGTACACGAAGCTGCGCTGGAAACTGCGAGCCTACCTCTCGGACATGTTGTATCGGGTGACTTCCTATATGACCAAATTGCTGCCAGCTTGCTGTCAACAGCACAACTCCCCAGTGAAGTATTCAACAACGTAAAGAAATTTGAATCTGCTGGTGGAACAGGCCCACTTAAAGCGAAACTGCTAAAACTTATTTATCTTATTAATAAGTTGCCAACCGAAGCTGCCGTTTCTATTGGTTTGCGAGCGACTGAAGATAGCCTGGCTGACTTATTAGTTACAGATTTGAAGGCAGGCTCATCTGAGCTGCGCAAATCAATTCCGGCATTGCTAGAAGAACTCCAGCATAAAGACGCACTGGTCATGGCTTTAGACGGTGGTAAAGGCACCGAATACCGTTTGCAGACTACTGAAAGTAGTGCGTGGTATGACGAATTCCGCGCACAAGAAGCCGAGTTGACAGCTTCTCCTCAGCGTATTGAAATTCAGCGTGCGGATATGTTTAAAACGCGTATGCGCGAAATTCTGGGCAAGGTTCGCCTTACACAGGGAAAGTCGATTGAAGCGCGTACTTTAAACACCTGCTTTGATGAAGTGCTGCCAAACGATAACACCAAGAATCTTTACCTATGGGTTCAAGACGGTTGGCAGGTGGATGAAAAATCTTTGCTGGCAGAAGCCAAAGCCAAAGGCTCAGACAATCCCACGCTGTTCGCGTTTATCCCAGATCAGTATAAAACTGATTTGGTGAATGCCATTGTCGCTTTTGACGCTGCCAAGAACACGCTCAACCGCAAGGGGCAGCCTAATACCGAGCCTGGACGAGAAGCCCAGAGGTCAATGGAAAGCAGGAAGAACAACGCTGAAAAGGCGATCCAAGATTTGCTGGCGAAAATTTTTGCAGGCGTGCGTTTATTTCATGCGGGTGGCCAGGAAATTACTCAAGGTAATGATCTTGCCGACAAAGTAACGCAAGCAGCCAAGGCTTCTTTAGTCAGGCTGTATAAAGACTTTGATGATGCTGACCATACAGGTTGGGGCAGGGTGGTAGAAGATGCCCGCAAGGGAAACACCGAAGCCCTCAAAGCAGTCGCGCATAACCAAGAGCCAGAAAAGCACCCAGTTTGCCAGAAGCTCCTCAGCTTCATTGGACCGGGCAAAAAAGGCAACGAAGTTCGGGAAAATTTTGAAAAACCGCCATATGGCTGGTCACGGGATGCTATTGATGGTGCTTTGTTCGCACTGGTTACCACGGGTCATCTTAGAGCGACAGACCAATTCGGCAAGCAGGTAGATTCCAAGAGCTTAGACCGCAACAAGTTGACCCAAGCCAGCTTCCGTCCTGAGAACATCATTATCACCACTGTTCAACTTATTAAAATTCGCGGCTTGTTTCAAGCACATGGATTACCGACTCAGCCTGGCGAGGAGCTTGCAAAAGCAATATCGTTCATCCTCAAGCTCACGACACTGGCACAAGAAGCTGGTGGTACAGCACCACTACCCGCCGAACCTAACCAAGACATCATCACTAATCTTGAGCAGTTATCAGGCAATGGCTTGCTACTGGAATTGTTCAATCGATACGATGAACTGACTGCGCTAACCAAGTCTTGGATAGAAACCGCAAGCAAGATTAAGCAACGCCAACCGATTTGGCTACAACTCAACGCGCTTATTAGCCACGCCAAAGAACTGAGTGCCTATGATGGGTTGAACGCAGAAATACAAGCTATGGTGAAACAGCGAAGTCTGCTTTCTGAGCCTGATCATGTGCGCCCGCTCCTCGACAGAATTGTGGATGTGTTGCGTCAGGCATTGAATGCTAAGTTGAAGACTTACGAAGACGAGTACAACAATCAGCAGACGGGTTTGGCAGGCGATGCCAACTGGCAAAAGCTCGATGCAAAGCAACAAGCCAAACTGATTGCCGATCATCACATTGAGTCTCCCAAGAGCATTGATCTCTCTACCCCAGATGCTCTTTCGGATGCGCTTGAAGACTGCAATCTCCAGCGTTGGATTGAGCGTACCCAAGCACTCCACACCCGCTTTGATGCTGTTCGGTTTGAAGCCGCAAAATTGCTTAAGCCCAACGTTGTGCAGGTCTCATTGCCCAAGCGTACGCTTAACTCGCCTGAAGAGGTCAAGGAGTGGCTGAACGAGGTTGAAAAATTGCTGCTGGATAAAGTAAGCAAAGGTCCGGTATCGCTATAGTCGTTTAGCCGCACACACTGAAAGTAGCCCATATGACGTTGAACAAACCACTCGCAAAAAATCTACGTAGCCAGTTGGAAAACACGGTCAAGGCGGCGCGTGATGTTGCGGAGAAAGCTGGCCTGGCTGCGCTTACCCATCTCGGTGTAGGCGACAGCGAAGCACCCAGCCACCTCACAGAAGAACAAAAATCATTGCGCCGGCGTCTTCGTGCGCACGGCCGGCAACTGGGCGATATAAAGCACGCTAACGACACTCAACCCATACGTCACCTAGTTTGGGAAGTGGCTTATGAACATTGGCATCGGATGTTGTTCGCCCGCTTTCTGGCTGAGAACAATCTACTGATGTGGGAACCCGGTGCGGCAGTCACCTTGGCAGAATGCGAAGAGTTGGCACAAGACGCCAGCACCAGCTTGGGTGCAAAAAGCGGCTGGGAGCTGGCAGGCATCTTGGCTGCGCGTATGTTGCCGCAAGTATTTAAGCCGCATTCCCCGGTGTTTGAGTTGCATTTTTCACCCAATGAGCAGCGTGAGCTGGAACTGTTGCTTAAAGGATTGCCGACTGAAACTTTCCAAGCCAGCGACTCATTGGGCTGGGTTTATCAGTTCTGGCAGGCTAAACGTAAGGACGAGGTGAATGCTTCCGAAGTGAAGATAGGTGCCGATGAACTGCCAGCCGTAACTCAGCTTTTCACCGAACCTTATATGGTGGACTTCCTGCTACACAATTCGCTAGGGGCATGGTGGCATACGCGCCATCCCGGCAAACCTTGTCCGGTTGAGTTAACTTACTTACGCACGCTGGAAGATGGCACACCTGCTGCGGGCAGGTTTGAGGGGTGGCCCGATTCCTTAGCTGAATTCAAAATGCTCGACCCTTGCTGTGGCTCGGGTCACTTCCTAGTTGCCGCTTTCCTCATGCTTGTGCCCATGCGTATGGCGTCGGAGGGACTATCAGCCAAGGACGCAGTGGATGCGGTACTGGCAGATAACCTGCATGGATTAGAGATTGACCCACGTTGTGTGGAAATCGCAGTGTTTGCACTTGCATTGGCAGCATGGCGTTATCCAGATGAATCTGGCAATGTACTAGGTGTGCGTGTCGAAATGCCAGCACCCAACATTGCCTGTTGCGGATTAAAGGTGGCAGCAAAGGCTGAAGACTGGGAATCACTGGTGCCGAACAACGTGACAAATGCTGCACTGATGAGACAGGAACTACGACTGTTACACAACAGCTTCGCACAAGCCCCAATACTTGGTAGTCTACTAGACCTGTCAAAGACACTGAAGAACGACCTTGCCTCTTCTAACATTGGCAATCTAACAGTTTTTCTTGAGCGAGCACTTTCTAATGAAATTTCAATTGGGGAAACGAATGAAAATGCATGGGATTTAGCATTAGCTGCACAGGGATTATGCGAGGCAGCGAATGTTCTTGGAGGACGTTACCATTTGGTTGCTACAAATGTTCCTTACGTTGGGCAAAAAAAAATGGCGCAACAACTTCGTACGTATTGCGAGGAGCATTATTACGAGGGACGTGCAGATTTGGCTGCAGTTTTTTTGTTGCGGTGCAGAGAGCTTTGTGTAATTGGTGGAAAGGTTGTTTTAGTTGCCCCACAGTCTTTATCTTTCCTAGGTGCATATACAGAATTGCGAGTAAAACTACTATCAGAGTCGACAGTAGATTTTCTTGTTCGGCTTGGTACTAAGGCTTTTCAAAGTCAGCTCTACGATTTTACCGTAGCACTTTGGGCATTTAGCCCCCGTCACCCAGATTCAAACACCTCCCTAAAGATTATTGACGTCTCTTCAGAGGAGGGGCCAGATGAGAAGAGTCGTGCACTAATGTTGTCAAACCTTACGGAGGTTTCTCAACAGGATTTGTTAAATAATCCTGATGCTCGTTTAATGACTGAAATAATTGACACGAAAAACCTTCTTGGAAAATACGCCAATTCTCCTCGAGGGGTTGTTGCAGGTGATTTAGAAAAGTGGGTAAGAAAATTTTGGGATTTTCCAAGCATTCTCAGCGGATGGAGATTGTTGCAAGGTGTTGTTGCCAAAACAGGATTGTATGGAGGGCGAAATCAGCTAATTGATTGGCGTACTGGAGGTATCGGTATGCTACGTCCAGGACTTGGAAATGTTGCCTACGGAAAGTATGGGGTTGCGGTAAGTAGAATGGCATCTATGCCTGGCTGTTTATACACAGGGGAACTTTACGACCAAAACGTATCTGTACTTGTCCCGACAGATGTAAGTCTATGCCCGGCTCTTTGGCTACTTGCCACATCAAGTGAGTTTCAGGAGAAAGTTCGTCAGCTTGACCAAAAGGTTGGCGTGACACCGGGAACGCTTCTTAAAATTTCCGTCGATTTGGACCAGTGGAAGAAAAAAGCTGCCGAAATTTTTCCATCAGGGATTCCCAAACCATATTCCGATGACCCAACTCAGTGGGTTTTCCACGGTCATCCACGTGATGCGACCGACCCACTTCAAGTCAGTATTGCTCGCTTGCTCGGTTACACCTGGCCCGCTGAGTCAGATACCGACATGGAACTCTCCGATGAGGCGCGTGCCTGCATTTCCTACAACGAACAGCTTGCAAAAAATGTTGATGACGATGGCATCGTTTGCTTGCGTGCGGTGCGTGGTGAGAAGCCTGCCCACGAGCGGCTGTTGGCTTTGCTGATTAACGCTTGGGAGACCACCCAACCAGGCAGTTGGAAAACCTCTGTGCTGGATAAACTGCTGGCGGATGCTGACTGTGCAGGCAAGGGACTGGACGTTTGGTTGCAGGAGAAGTTCTTCGAGCAACACGCCAAGCTATTTCAGCACCGCCCGTTCATCTGGCATGTGTGGGATGGGCTCAAAGATGGTTTTAGTGCACTAGTGAACTACCACAAGCTCGACACTAAGAATTTGGAACGGCTTATTCACACCTATCTCGGTGATTGGATACGCACCCAAGAATCCGAAGTGACAAATGGAATAGACGGTGCAACTTTGCGACTGACTGCCGCGCAAGCACTAAAGAAAAAGCTAGAAGCTATTCTTGAAGGTGAAACTCCTTATGATATCTTCGTGCGCTGGAAATCCATAGCCCAGCAACCCATCGGTTGGAACCCTGACCTGAACGACGGTGTGCGTATGAACATACGCCCCTTTATGACCGCCGAAGTACTGCGCCACAACAAGCCCTCCAAACTCAATATCAAGTGGGAAAAAGATCGTGGCAAAGACGTAGCAAGTGCACCGTGGTTCAAGACCTTTAACGGCGACCGTATCAATGACTACCACCTGACGCTGGCAGAGAAAATTGCTGCTTGTGATAAGGCTGGCAAATGAACACTAAGCGGGTTTGATTGAATGGCATCTATCCAAGAATTTATCGTTAGCTCGCTAAGCAACGCCTCTGGTTATAACAAGGGGGCACAGCATCGCCCGGCTGTGGTGTTGTGGACAGATAGTGAGAGGCAATGGGGTTCGACCATCAAGGCGCTGAAAACGGCGGGCCTGCCGATATTTGAGCTGGGTGTGTATTTACCCGAGCAAAACACAGGTCCGGCTATTTGGTTGAAGTGTGAGATTGCCAAATATGTTGCTACTAAGGGTAGAGATAGCTTGACGCCTATCCTGTATCTGCCTGGTGTGAGCCGAAACGACCTACGTGCGATTGAAAGTTGCCCAAAGCATCTGCAACCCTTGGCTGAGTTGCAATACCGCGGCATTTATTGGAGTCAGGTGAATGGTAAGGATTGGACAGTCAACGCGCTACTGTCGTCTGGTAACGGTGGACTGGGATTAAAGGTCACTCAAGATAGATTGACTTACCAAGCGCTGTCCCGAGTGTTGGATGCAGGAGAGCTGCTTAATAAACAGATTGCTGAGCTAGAACACCGGACAATAGATGCCGACTATTGTGATTCCCTGATTGCACCGAACCCAACACGCGATGTACTAGCATGGATGAACAACCCGAAAGGGAAGCAGATAGACTGGGCAGGTGGACACTGGGAGGTTTTCACCAGCATTTGCCGCAAAGACTTTGGATTTAAGCCAGAGCAGGATGGTGTATTGACTGCTGCGGAGAAGCTGGCCAAGCAAGAAGGCAAATGGAAAGCGGTATGGGAAATCTATGCTGATTCATTCAATAGTGTTCCGAACGTAGTGGAGTTACTTGAGCGGATTGTTCCACCGTCAGACATGTTCGCTGACCGGTCCGGCTATCCTCAAGCCAATATCCAAGAGGAGCAAAGTCTAAGGCAGCGACTCAATGAGATGGGTAAGATGCCTTCCACTAAAGCACGCGAGGCATTGTTGGAAGCTGAAAAAAGCCACGGTGAAAGACGCGGCTGGTTATGGGCAAAGATGGGCAAGTCCCCCTTAGCAAAAGCCTTGGAGCATTTAGCAATGTTGGCAGAATTATCTGCCTTGGCGATAAATAGTTCTAAGTTAGAGGAGTTATCAACTCATTACACAGAGACGCTTTACCAGATTGATAGTGCTGCGATTGTGGCGCTTGCTGCAGCAACGACCAAAGTTGATTCGCAGGCGGTAGAGGCTGCTTTGAAATCGGTTTATGTACCTTGGCTGGAAGAGGTGGCGAAGCATTTTCAACAGGCGGTTCGTGACAATGGTGGATTTGGGCATACGCCGCACAGAGAAATAGCTACACCGGGACTGTGCGTTATATTCGTAGATGGGTTGCGCTACGATGTGGCTCGCCAGTTAGTTTCAAAGCTGGAGGAAGCTGACCTCAAACCCACGCTAAATTCAAAATGGACTTCCATACCGTCAGTGACGGCATCGGGCAAAGCATGGGTCTCTCCTGTGGCGAGTCTGGTTCAAGGGAATGTGAACGATAAAGACTTTGAGCCTAGTGTCCATGCCGATGGAAAACCCTTAAGTGGGTACAATTTTAAGAAGCTTTTAGCGGAATCCGGTTGGGAAGTTCTGAAGGATGAGGAAGTCGGTAATCCTTCTGGTTCAGCATGGACTGAGTGTGGTGACCTAGATCATTATGGACATCAACACGGGCTAAAGCTCGCCAAGGCAATCCCTGAACAGTTGAGACACATAACAGAGCGTATTCTGGAATTATTGGATTCAGGCTGGAAATCAATTCGAGTCGTGACTGATCACGGCTGGTTATTGGTGCCTGGTGGATTGCCCAAGGTTGAGCTATCAAAATTTGAATCAGAAACCCGTTGGGGGCGATGTGCAGTCTTAAAGGATTCATCGAAAGGTACATCGCTCACCTTTGGTTGGGACTGGTGTGCTGACGTGCAAATTGCGATGGCGCCAGGTATTTCTAGTTATATTGCTGGGAACGATTATTCTCATGGTGGATTGAGCCTGCAAGAGTCTTTGGTTCCTGTCATTGAGATTAAGAATCAGCGTGCCGTTGCCAAAGCGAAAAGTGTCACCGTCAAAGAAATTAGCTGGCTAGGTTTGCGTTGCCATATTGAAGTTGAGCCGAAAGCCGATGGCTTTATGGCGGACATTAGAACGAAAGCCGCCACATCGGAATCAAGTGTCGCTGTATCCCCGAAAGCGATTGAACTAGGCAAGGTGTCGTTGGTTGTACCGGATGATGACCTTATCGGGGCGGCCGCTATTGTTGTTATTTTGGATACCGCTGGAAATGTCGTGCAAAAAGCTTCCACGACGATCGGAGAGTAATTTATGGCTAATATTGAATTAGATGATCTGGACCGAAAAGCTGCTGAAGCATTCCCAGGTTTCATTGTCCGTAAGGATTTGGTGAGGACCTTTAGCCGACAGTTCCCGGTTCCTACTTATGTGGTGGAGTTTCTGCTTGGTAGATACTGTGCCACTACAGATGAGGCAGAGATTCAGGAGGGGTTAGCGATTGTTCAACGTCAACTTGAATCACGCTCGGTAAAAGCTGGTGAAGAGGGATTGTTCCACGCCCGTGCACGCGAAGATGGCTCGGTCAAAATCATCGACATTATCACTGCACGCCTTGATGCAAAGTCTGATTCCTATGTAGCCTCACTGCCTAGCCTGCGACTGAATGATATTCGCATTAACCCAGAAATGATTAAAGAGCATGAGCGAATGCTGACGGGCGGGTTTTACGCTGAGATCACATTGGAGTATGACGCAACAATTGCGCAGGAAAAGGGAGGTCGCCCTTTCGGCATTGCAGCGCTTCGCCCCATTCAACTCTCAAAACGCGATGTTCTGGATTCCTTGAGTGCGGGTAGAAAGAAGCTGACTACGGCGGAATGGAAGGATTTTTTGCTACGGAGTGTAGGGTTTGAGCCTAAAGATCTGACTGACCGTGCTAAAGACGCACTGTTCCTGCGTATGGTTCCTTTCGTGGAGCGCAACTACAACCTGGTTGAACTAGGTCCACGCGGAACTGGTAAGAGCCATTTATTCCAACAAATCTCACCTTATGCGCATCTTATTTCAGGTGGCAAAGCCACCGTCGCTCGCATGTTCGTCAACAATGCAAGCGGTCAGCGCGGTCTGGTTTGCCAATACGATGTAGTTTGTTTTGATGAAGTTTCCGGTGTCACCTTTGACCAGAAGGATGGGGTGAACATTATGAAAGGCTACATGGAGTCAGGTGAGTTTTCACGCGGCAAGGAAAGCATACGGGCAGATGGATCGATTGTCTTGGTGGGCAACTTTGAAGTGGATGTTGAACACCAGCAACGAGTCGGACATTTGTTTGGACCACTCCCCCCTGAGATGCGTGACGACACCGCGTTCATGGACCGCATTCATGCCTTCCTGCCTGGTTGGGATGTGCCAAAGCTGAACCCTTCGATGTTCACCCAACATTTTGGCCTGGTAAGTGACTTCCTCTCAGAGTGCTACACACAGCTACGAAACCAAAGCCGCGTTTCAACGATGCAAGGCAAAGTGTATTTAGGCGGGGCACTATCAGGCAGAGACATTAACGCGGTAAACAAGACCGTGAGCGGACTACTCAAACTGCTGCACCCCAACAATGATGCCGAGGTCAGCAATGAAGATTTGGAATGGGCTGTACGTTTGGCCTTAGAAGTTCGCCGTCGTGTTAAAGAGCAGCAAAAGCGCATCGGCGCGGCAGAATTCCGCAACACGCATTTCAGTTACACCATGGGTGAAGAAGGTGTTGAGAAATTTGTAACTACACCAGAGCTTCAAGGGCAGGAAGGTATTGGTGATGAACCACTGGAGGCAGGTCAGATTTGGACGCTTAGTCCCGGCTCAGAAGGCGAGCACCCGGGTTTGTTTAGAATCGAAGTGACGGAAGGCCCAGGCAGCGGCGTAAAGGTTCTAAATAATCCAGTGCCTGGTCCATTCAAAGAATCTATCCGGTTCGCAGAACAGAATCTGTATGCCCGTGCTATGCAACTCGTCGGGGATAGAGACCCACGGTCACATGAGTTTTCAGTACAGATTAGAAGTTTTGATACGGCGAAGTCAGGTGCAAAAATTGGTGTGGCGGCATTAGTAGCGCTTTGCAGTGCATTATTAAGGAAATCCGTACGTGGTGGGCTGATACTTATTGGTGAGGTAAACCTTGGTGGTTCCATTGAGCCAGTACATAACCCTGTCACCTTAGCAGAACTAGCGGTAGAAAAGGGGGCAAAGGCATTACTAGTGCCTGTTAATTGCAGACGCCAAATGTTCGATTTGTCTGATGAGTTGGCGACTAAGTTGGATATTGGTTACTACACTGATGTTCAGGAAGCTTTGCTAAAGGCGCTAGAAGAATAAAGCATACTTATTTAGTATCGAAAGCTAACCTTCTAAGTAGAACTTATGTTTCTCGTTCCTTATGCGGCTTCGCTGTTCCGGCTGCACACATTTTATACAGTAAACTTCTGCTTTCTAGAAAATTGACTATCCGCAGTCGAAAATTGAATGTCAAGAAGTTCAACTAAGCATTGTTGCTGTGAATACCTCTGCTATGCACTTTTTAAACTAACCACATTAGATGCATTGAGGATTGCTTCTAATCTATCGCCCAGTTTATTCCAAGCCTCACGTTTTTCATCAGCGTAGTCATCGAGCAAATATACCCGATCAACCTTGGAGCCAATGACATGGTTCTGGCAAAGGTTGATCACCTCTCGGCTGATCTTAAGTTTTTGCATCATGGTTGCACCGGTTCTGCGCAGATCATGGGGTGTCCATTCGACATCACCGACAACCAGGTTGTTATTTTCAACCCGATTTTGCAATTTTCGTGTGCGGCTCTTAAATTTCATCTGCCGGTCACCCACCTGCTTACTCACTGTCTTAATATCTATATGCCCCTCTTTAAGTCGTGCAGGGAAAGCCCATTTGCTATCACCCGTCAGTGCGTGAAGTTGTTTGAATTGCTCGAGTGTGAAGTCTGACAGATAAACAAGCTGGTCGTTTTTTTTACCGCGTTGGCCCTTTGTGTTTGCCGCTGGGATATACCACGTCCGATCATCAAAGTAGACATGTTTCCATTCTGTCATCAGCAATTCACCAATGCGGCACAAAGTCCCCAGGCACAACCACACGGCGATCTGAGCTTCTATTTTCAGAGGGCGTTCGGCAGTACGCCTATTTTTGGCCTTAGCATAGCTTGAGTTTGAATCGTTAAATATCTTCTTGAGTTTGGAAATCTCTTCAATGCTCAGAAGCCTTGTTCGTTCTTTCGTGTAGTCGGCGGGGAGCAATTTATTTATCTCTACCAATTCAGCTGGATTGCCGTCGATCAGAAGGGCTCGCCATGGTTTGCGCTTTTCTGCCCAGCGTAGCATTTGCCCGATATCCTTCGATAATTCAAACGCCGTGGCAAACTTGCCGCTGGCGATGATGGTCCGATATAGATTGCGCAGGTGATGCTCGGTTAAATGCCGCACCTCGATATTGCTCAGCGATGGAAGGGCATGTTTGCGGAATGTCTGGATAATGTATTTGTTGCCGTCGGCACGGCTTACCCCGTCTTGAATCCAAATTGTATAGAGATCATTGAAAGAGAGCGATTCGGAGCGCTTTTGTTCGTCGGAACGAATGACTTCTAGGATAGTAGCCTGAGCTTCAATTTTGACAGCTTTCTTGTTAACTCTAGGGTCAATGCCATCTTTGACCAAGTTACGAGCCTGATCGCGCTCTTCGCGGATAGCAGCCATGTCCGTGGATGGGTAGGTACCGCAATAATGCCACTTCACTTTGCCCTGCCACTTGAATGCGCTGCGAAACACAATAGACACACTGCCGGAGTTCACACGAACTTCGCCGGATAGCCCTCCGCCATCATTTAATGTGTCTCCTTTCCATTCCGGTTTAACAGCGTCCAGCTCTTTAATGGTCCACTTGCTGCCTTGTCCTGCTTTCGGATATCTTGTCATAACAAACCTCTTTAGTATTATCATGGGTAAACCCATGGGTAAACCGTAAAGCGGCTGCTACAGAATTCAGTCGCACGGTATTGGACGAATTATACCGACAATATACTTTACAACAACATGAAAACAAAGATAAACTGTAGTCCGGTAGCGTCCAGAATCGTCCAGAAGCGTTTGATGAAAAAAAGCTGCTTAATTGGCTACGAACCAAGGGGTAGGGCGTTCGAATCGCTCCGGGCGCACCATATTTAAAGGCTTCCAGCGATGGAAGCCTTTTCATTGTGCGCCAAGCATGGCGCGTTGCGCGTAAGCGCAACTT
>Ga0307375_10002831_pt1 | contig 17453 bp, 17 predicted proteins | sample TR1MG_FD_202531 | JGI IMG/M metagenome (GOLD analysis project Ga0307375, IMG submission 202531) | Soil microbial communities from Risofladan, Vaasa, Finland - TR-1 | ecosystem: Environmental > Terrestrial > Soil > Coastal area > Acid sulfate soil | place: Finland: Risofladan, Vaasa | collected... | reverse complement strand
CCACCGCCAACGCCGAGATCTGGCCGCTGTCGATCGCCATGTAGAGCGCGTCGAGGTCCTCGAGGTTCATCGACTTGATCACGGCGGCGAGCGCGCTCGACGAGATCGAACTGCTGATGGGGAGGCCTTCACGACGCAGCACCTTGATCAGGTCCTCGCGTCCACCCTCGATGGCGTCCTCCCGGCGCTCGCGTTGAAACCACTGGCGGATCTTCGATTTGGCCCGTGACGACTGGACGATCTTCAGCCAGTCGCGCGAGGGTCCGGCCGCTTCGCTCTTGCTGGTGACGATCTCGACGACATCGGCCGAACGAAGGGGCGTGTCGAGCGGCACCAGACGTCCGTTGACCTTGGCGCCTACGCAGTGGTGGCCGACTTCGGTGTGCACCGCGTAGGCGAAATCGATTGGCGTCGCTCCCTCGATGAGCGCAATGACCCGGCCCTTGGGCGTGAAGACGTAGACCTCGTCTTGGCCGAGGTCGAGTTTTAGCGCTTCCAGGAAGGCGATCGGGTCGTTCTCCTCCTCCTCGAAGTCGGCGATGCGCCGCATCCACGCAACTTCCTTCGGGGTCGCCCCCTCCTTGTAGCCCCAGTGCGCGGCCACACCAAACTCGGCGCGACGGTGCATCTCCATGGTGCGGACCTGGACCTCGACCGACTTGCCCCGCGGACCAATGACGGTCGTGTGCAGTGACTGGTACAGGTTGAACTTGGGCGAATTGATGTAGTCCTTGAATCGCCCCTGGACCGGCGACCAGAGCGAGTGGATCGCCCCGAGCACGGCCCAGCAGTCACGATCCTCGTCAACGATCACGCGCAGACCCACCAGGTCGAAGATGTCATCGAACTCCTTGCCGCCCACGACCATCTTCTCGTAGATGCTCCAGAGGTGCTTCGGCCGCCCGCGCACCTCGGCCTGGATGGAGAACTCCTCCAACTTGGCGCTGAGCGTGTCCATGACCTCGGCCAGATAGGCCTCACGCTCCGGCTGGCGCGCCGCCACCATCTGCTCGATCTCGGCGTAGCGCTTGGGGTGCAGGGTGGCGAAGCTGAGGTCCTCGAGCTGCCACTTCACCTGCTGGACCCCAAGGCGGTGGGCCAACGGAGCGTAGACGTCGAGGGTCTCCTGGGCGATGGCGCGTTGACGGTGCATCGGCATCACCGAGATCGTGCGCATGTTGTGCAGCCGATCGGCGAGCTTGATGAGCAACACCCGCCAGTCCTGGGCCATCGCGATGAACATCTTGCGGATGGTGGCGGCCTGCTGTGCTTCCTTGGAATCGAACTCCAGGCGGTCGAGCTTGGTCACCCCGTCCACGACGGCGGCCACCTGTTCTCCGAAATCCTTCACGAGCAACTCGTTGGTCACCCCGGTGTCCTCGACGGCATCGTGCAGTAGGGCGGCGGCGATAGTGATCTCGTCCAGACCCAAGTCGGCGGTGATGTCGGCCACGGCGATCGGGTGGGTCACGTAGGGTTCGCCGGTCCGGCGCAACTGACCTTCGTGGGCCGCGATGGCGGCCAGTCCCGCTCTGCGGATGAGCTCGACGTCACCATCCGCGTGGTGTTCGAGGAACCGCGCGACGAGCCGCTCGATCGAGCCAATCAGCGCCGGATCGACCGACGACCTCGATGAGAGACTGACCATGAGGTCAGCCTACCGGTGGCTTAACGACGCTTCTGCTTGCGCGCACGAGCCTGAATCGCGGTCGTGCCCGCCTTGCCTGCCATCGTTCCACGGGTCGAACGCGACACGTCACTCATCTGCAAGGCGTATCCGGCCGGTGTGAACACCGTGTGCTCGGCCTTCTGACCCACGCGGGCCGCCAGTTCACGGAATCGTGGCTCGCGCTCCTTGAACCACGCCAGCAGCGGGCTAGCGATGAAGATCGACGAGTAGGCCCCACTGAACAGTCCGACGGTCAAGGCCAGTCCATAGTTCTGCAGCGTCGTGGCCCCGAGGATGTAGGCCCCGACCACCAGCACCGAGAGTACGGGCAAGATCGCCACCAACGAAGTGTTGATCGAACGCGCCAGCGTCTGGTTCATCGAAAGATTGACCATGTCTGAGTACGTCATCTCGCCACCCTTCAACACGCTGCCGGTGTTGTCGCGAACGCGGTCGAACACCACGACCGTGTCGTAGAGCGAGTAACCCAGGATCGTGAGCAAGGCGATCACGGTGTCGGGAGTGATCTGAAAACCGAAGACCGAGTAGACCCCGACCGTCACGAGCAAGTCGTGCATCATCGCGATGAACGCGGCGGCGGCCATCTTCGGTTCGAAGCGCATGCTGATGTACGCCACCACCGCAATAAAGAAGACGATGAGTGCTTCGAGCGCCCGGTTGGTGATCTGGCCACCCCACGTCGGACCGACATTGCTCGTCGATACCTGGTTGCTGTTGACCCCGGCTACCTTCGCCATGGCGTCGGCGACCTGGTTGGTCACGGCCGTTTGCTGGGTCGCCGAAAGGTTGTTGATGTCGCTGGTCACCTGATAGGTGTCGTTACCGAGCTTCTGGATGATCGGGTTCGTCAGTCCGGCCTTCTGCACGGCACTGGTCATCGCTGAGATAGACGAATGCGGCGCCAATACTTCCCAGGAACTGCCACCCTTGAATTCGATACCAAGATTGAAGCCGCGAACGGCGAGCGAACCCAATCCGAGGACGATCACCACGATCGAGATGGTGAACCAGGTCTTGCGCCGGCCGACGAAGTCAATCGTCGTCAGGCCCTGGTAGAGGCGACCGAACGCGCCGGGGGTCTTGGTCTCGTTACTCACTGGGAGTTCCTCCAGAGTTCAAACCGGCGGCCATCGAGAGCGCCGAGTGGCTGTCCGAACCGCGACGACCGAGCAGCACGACGAGCGGGCGCGTGAAGTACCAGGTGATGAAGATGTCCATCAGCGTCGACAGACCCAGGAAGAAAGCGAATCCTCGAACGTCGCCCACGGCGATCAAGTAGAGCAGCACCGCCGCCAGCAGGCTGACGGTGTCCGCCGCCAACACGGTCCGCCACGCCGAGCGGAAACCTCGGTCCACCGAAGTTCGGATCGAGCGCCCTGCTCGGGCCTCGTCTTTCAACCGCTCGAAATACACGATGTAACTGTCGACGGTGATGCCGATCGACACGATCAAGCCGGTGACGCCCGACAGGCTGAACGTCGGGGCGAAGGCCGTGTGGCCGAGGGCCGAGATGATCGCCCACAGCAGTGCGGCTGTGACGCCGAGACCGAGCACGATGACGAGGCCGAGCGCTCGGTAGTACAGGATGGTGTAGAGCAGCACGAGCAAGAGGCCCACCAGGCCAGCGCCGAGGCCGGCGATGAGTGAGCTGTGGCCGAGGGTCGGTGACACGGTCACGGTGGTCAAGGCGTTCAGTCGCACCGGCAGGGCGCCGAACTGCATGGCGAGCGCCAGGTTCTTCGCTGAGTCCTGGGTGAAGGAACCCGAGATCTGGCCGGTGCCGGCGAAGCTCGTGAAGGTCGACTGGGTCGGTTGGATGATCGGTGCCGACTGGACGACGCCGTCGAGCTCGATCGCGAGCAGCTGATGGAAGTTCCGTTGGGCGACTTGGTCCCACAGGGGGCTGCCCGCCGAGGTGAGGGTGTAGTTGACGACCCAGGCGCCCGCGGTGTCCTGCTGGGCGATGGCCTTGCCAATCGACTGGCCCGTCATCTCGGATGGTCCGAGCAGGTAGCGAAGCCCGGGATGGCCGAGTACCGGCAGGATCACGTTCTGTCCGGGAAGGTCATTCTGGGAGGTCGTCGACGCGACGTTCGTGAACTTGGGGTCGGGCGCGATGTTGTTGCTGTCGAAGCCCGAAATCGCATTGGGGTTCGGCGTCACGGCGAGATTCGCCGCGCTCATCAGGTACTGGCTACCACAGGCCGGCAGAGTGCCGGTGTAGGGGACGAGTTTGGTGCCCGTGTTCACCTGGCACAGCACCGGACGGAACAGCAGCTGCGCCGTCTGGCCCACCGTCTTGAGCACGGTGCGCGCGTCGGTGACGCCCGGCACGCTCACGACGACGTTCTTGCCTTGGAGGTTGACCTGGGCGCCCGAGACACCCAGACCGTTGACCCGGTTGGTCAGTACGGTGACGACCTCTTGCATGTTCGAGGCTGACGTCGGCGCCGACGGCTTGTAGACCACGGAGAGTCCACCGGCCAGGTCGAGGCCCAACTTCGGCCCCCACCCCAGCGACAACGTGGTGAAGAGTGCGCCAAAAGAAATCGCGATCGTCAGCACGAGGCTGACGATCATCGATCGTCGTGATCCAACCTGCTGGGCCATTACTTGTTGTCGCCTTCTTCACTCTCCGGCTCGTCGTCCTGAGATTCCGGCACGACGGGGTCGAAACGGCGCGCGATGGCCGAGGGAACGAAGTCAAGCTCGACGCCACTGGCGCTGCGCAGGGTCACGAGGTCGCTGTCCTGCTTCACGACGGTGCCCACGAAGCCGCCGATGGTCTGGGCGCGGTCGCCCACGTCGACCTTGCGCGACTCCAGGCGCTGCGCCTTCTGCTTCTTCGAGCGTGGGCGGAGGTAAAAGAACCACAGTGCGCCAAAAACCACAACGTAGATGATGAGAATCGACGACGAACTACCGCCGGTCTTGGCCAACAACATATGAATTTCCTCCGTCAATAGACAAAGAAACCCTAGTCGCTGGGAACCATCGCCCTAGACCAATCCCCCACCCCGGGGCGTGATGCCCAGGTGCGAAAAAGCCCGCTCGGTCGCTATTCGCCCCCGTGGCGTACGAATCAACAGTCCCTCGCGCAGCAGATATGGCTCGTAGGCGTCTTCAATCGTCGACGGCTCCTCGCCACAGGCATGGGCAAGGGTCGTGAGGCCCACCGGTTGGTTGGCGAACTGGCGACACAGGAGACTGAGGATTCGACGGTCGATCTTGTCGAGGCCATATTCGTCCACTCCAAAGAGCGTCAATGCCTCCAGCGCGACCATCTCATCGACCACGGCGTGGTCCTTCACGGCGGCGAAGTCCCGAACTCGGCGAAGGAGCCGATTCGCGATACGTGGCGTGCCCCGGCTGCGACCAGCGATGACGCCGGCCGCATCGCCACTCAGGTGAACGTCGAGCAGCCGGGCGGAACGCACCACGATCACGGTCAGTTCCTCGGCATCGTAGAGATCCAGTTGTCCAATGAATCCGAACCGATCCCGCAGGGGTGCCGCCACGAGTCCCGTACGTGTAGTCGCCCCAACCAAGGTGAAGTTCGGCAAGTCCAGTCGGATCGCGCGAGCCGACGGTCCGCGACCGATCATCACGTCAAGGCGACGGTCCTCCATCGCCGGGTACAGGATCTCCTCCACAGCCCGTGACAAACGGTGAATCTCATCGATGAAGAGCACGTCGCCGTCCTGGAGATCCGTCAGCAGCGCCGCCAGGTCGCCCGGACGCGAGAGCACGGGACCCGAGGTGATCCGGAGTCCGGCCGACATCTCGCTCGCCACGATGCTCGCGAGCGACGTCTTGCCTAGACCGGGCGGACCGGCGAAGAGCAAGTGATCGGCCGTCTGATGGCGCGAGCGCGCCGATCCGAGCACAATCTCGAGGTGCCCTACGAGGTCGCGCTGTCCCACGAAGTCCGCCAACGAGCTCGGTCGCAGTGAGACCTCCGCCCGGCGCTCTTGCTCGTCGGCCACTGGAATGGTCACGTCGCGCGACAACTGCTCGACGTCGATCTCACGCCGACTCACGCACGCCTCAGCAGTTGCAGGGCTTCGCGCAGGGCGACCGATTCGTCGTCGCTCAACGACGCACCCTCGAGTGACTGACGAATCTCACCGATGGTGTAGCCGAGAGCCCGCAGAGCGTCCTCGATCGCGCCACCGCTGGCCGTTGAAGCGGGTTCGTACGTGGACCCCACCGTGACCTTCCCCTTGAGTTCGAGGGCGATGCGGCTGGCCGTCTTGGGACCGATGCCCGAGATGGACGACAGCTTCTTCACGTCATCGCTCTCAATCGCCGCCGCGAGCTCATCGCTCCCCATGGTTCGCAGCGCCGCCAATGCCGTCGACGGGCCCACCCCGGGTGTGGCCAGCAGCAATTCGAAGAACTCGCGGTCCTCGTAGGTGGAGAAGCCGTAGAGCAGGATGGCGTCTTCGCGCACGACGGTATAGACGAACATCTCGGCAGTCTCACCGGGGCCCATTCGGTCAAGGGATGCCACGTGCACCTCGTAGCCGACACCTTGGACGTCCAGTACGAGCGATCCGTCACGGTGATGATGCAGGACGCGTCCACTGAGCCAACCGATCATATGGACGTCACCGCCGGATATTTGTGTTCGCTCCGTGCAACCATGAAGTAGGTGATGGCCAGGCCCAGGGCGTCCGCGGCGTCCGCCGGCTGGGGAATCTCGACGAGGTGGCACAAGCGAGCGACCATGCCCTGGACCTGGAGCTTGCTCGCCGCGCCGTAGCCGGTCACCGCGAGCTTGACCTCCTGCGCCGTGAACTGGCGCACAACGATTCCCAGCGAGTCTGCCAGCGCCACCGCGACTCCGCTGGCCTGAGCGACCGGGATCGCGGTCTTGGCATTTCGCTGGTAAAAGACCCGCTCGACGACGACGGCGTCGGGCCGAGTCTCCTCCAGCAGCGATCTGATCTCGACGAGCAACTGGCCCAGCCGTGATTCGACCGGCGTCGTATGGTCGGTCTCGATCGTGCCGGCACGGACCGCACGGAACGATTCGACGCCCTGAAAGGAACCCTCGACCAGGCCGAAGCCGCATCGCGTGAGTCCGGGGTCGATTCCGAGTACGAACATATGTTCGATACTAACCGGCGCGACCCCGGATATCGAGGAATCAGCCCTCGTAAGCCGCCATGATCTCGTCGGAGATGTCGAAATTCGCGAAGACGTTCTGCACGTCGTCGTGGTCATCGATTGCGTCCATCAGGCGCAGAACCTTCTTGGCTTCGGACTCGCTCTCGATCGCGATGGAGTTCTGGGGCACTAGCGTCAATTCGGCACTCAACACTTTGACCTTGTGCTCCTCGAGCGCGTCGCGCACGCGACCCACGTCATGCGGCTCGGTCGTGATCAGGTAGTTCGCCCCATTGGCGTTAAAATTCTCACCACCGGCGTCCATGACCCACTCCAAGAGTTGATCCTCGTCGATGGGGCCCTGTACCTCGAGAACGCCCTTGCGGTCGAACTGCCAAGAGACCGCGCCCGGCTCGGCGATGGTGCCGCCGTTCTTCGAGAAGAGGTGCTTGATCTCAGCACTCGTGCGATTGCGGTTGTCAGTTAGGGTTTCGACGATGACGGCCACGCCGTCGGGGCCGTAACCCTCGTAACTGATGGCTTCGTAGCGGACTCCCTCGAGCTCCCCGGTGCCACGCTTGATCGCGCGCTCGATGGTGTCAATGGGCACCGAAGCCTCACGGGCCTTCTGAAACATGGTGCGCAGCGCCGCATTGGTGTTGGCGTCGCCGCCACCTTCGCGTGCGGCGACCTCTACCTGACGAATCAGTTTGGCGAATACTTTGGCGCGGGCGCTGTCCTTGGCACCTTTGCGGTGCTTGGTAGTCGCCCATTTCGAATGGCCGGACATGGTTCCTCCTGCCCCCTAGGGCTTAGTCATGGTATCCAAAAATCAGAGGGACTCGACGAACAATCGGTGCAGTCTCGAGTCGCGAGTCAGTTCGGGGTGAAATGAACAGCCCCAGACCCGCCCGTAGCGGACGAGAACCGGGTGTTCCCCGTCGCCGTGATCGTGTTCGGCCAACACCTCAACGTCGGCGGACCACGTCTCGATCTTGGGGGCTCGAATGAACACCCCGGGCACCGGACCGAGTCCCTTCACGTCCACCATCGTCTCGAAACTCGCGATCTGGCGTCCGTAACCGTTTCGGCGAACGGACACGGGTAAGGCCGAAAAACTCCACTGATCGCTACGTCCGTCGATGATCTGGGAGCTCAACAGGATCAGCCCGGCACACGTGCCGAGCACGGCGAAACCGTCGGCGAGACGCTCCTCGAGTGCAGGTCGCAAACCCGAGGTCGCGAGCAGGTGCGCGATGGCGGTGGATTCACCACCGGGCAGCACCAATCCATCGAGGCCGTCCAGGTGGTCGATGGTACGCACCGCGACCACGTCAGCACCCACCTCGTGCAACATCGCACTATGTTCGGCCACGTCGCCTTGCAGCGCGAGGACACCAACGCGCGGCACTACCAACCGCGCTCGGCGAGTCGCACCTCGAGCGAGGCGGTCTCGGCGCCGCGCATGGCTTCGCCCAGTCCGGTCGACACCCTGGCCACGACACTGGCGTCACGGAAGTGCGTCGTCGCCTCGACGATCGCGTTGGCCATGCGCACCGGGTCCTGACTCTTGAAGATTCCTGAGCCGACGAAGACGGCCTCGGCTCCCAATTGGAGTACCAGCGCGGCGTCGGCTGGCGTCGAGATTCCACCGGCGCAGAACAGCGGGACCGGCAACCTGCCGGTCGAAGCCACTTCCTGCACGAGAGGCAGGGGCGCCTGCAGGTCCTTGGCGAGGGCGTACAACTCTGCCGCGTCGGCGGTCTGAAGTCGGCGCAACTGGGCGTTAATGGTACGCAGGTGTCGGACGGCCTCGACGACGTTGCCGGTGCCGGCTTCGCCCTTCGAGCGAATGAGACAAGCGCCTTCGCCAATGCGGCGCAGGGCCTCGCCCAGGTTGGTCGCGCCGCAGACGAACGGCACGGTGAAGCCCCACTTGTCGATGTGGTTCTCCTCATCGGCAGGGGTGAGAACCTCGGACTCGTCGATGTAGTCGACGTCGAGCGCCTGGAGGATCTGAGCCTCCGCAAAATGTCCGATCCGCGCCTTGGCCATCACCGGAATGGTCACCATGGCCTGAATCTCTTGGATCATCTGGGGATCGCTCATGCGCGCCACCCCACCATCGCGACGGATATCCGATGGCACACGCTCCAGCGCCATGACCGCCACGGCACCGGCGTCTTCGGCGATCTTCGCCTGCTCGGGGTTGACGACATCCATGATGACGCCGCCGCGCAGCATGTCGGCGAGACCGCGCTTGACGAGGGCCGAACCGATGGTTGAGGGGTCGTGTGAAGAAGTCATGACCCCAAGCCTAACTTGACTGGACTGTTACCACTCTTCGAGCGCGAGGGACCGGAGTTCGACATCGTCCAGATCCGACAGGTCCGCTTGACCACGGTCGCTCCAGAAGTCGAACCAGATGAAGCGGCCATCGGCGTACGCGGGCGACGCGAAGTAGGACGCGGCGATGGGTGACTGACGTGCGCACTTGCGAAGCGCACCGGCGATGCCCAGTGGGTAACGGATCGCTGCCGCAGCGACCTCATCGGCCCGGTAGGCCGAACCAGGTCCCGCCAACTCGCGTCGGGCCTGATCACTGAGGTGTGACACGGCCGAAAGGCTTTGGCGCGTGAGCAGGCCGAGGCGCTGGCGGGCGAGGCAGTGCGCGACGACGCCCTCGAGCTCAATGAGTTCGAAGTCGTTCATCATCGCGCTGGTGACGAACAAGGAGTAGCCAGCGCCGCTGGGAACGAGCGCGGCGTTGTAGGTCGGGTCCTCGACGATGAACGCACTGACCGAGTCGGTCCCGAAGGTGGCGGCGAGTCGGTCGAGCACCGTGACCAGGCGCAACCGGTCCTTCGGGCTTCCTGCCGCTTTGAATCCGTCGAGCAGCGCCGCCCCGAGGGAGTTGCCCCGATTCTCAAAGCGCACGAGGGCGCGTCGCAGGTCCCAGAAGTACAGCGCCGCGACCACAAGCCCCACCACGGGTAGCCACGGGGCCACGACGACCCCGACGATCAGGGCCAACGTGACCACGGCGACGGCGGCGGTCTGGGGCAGTTTCCGGCGCAGGGCGAAGGAACGCACGGCCCGGGCGTTGGCGGTCCGTTCGAGGACGGAAGGCGCGTAGGGGCTCTGCCAGGTCGGATCGAGTACTGGTGCGACGTAACGCGGTCCCCGGTCTCTCGAGGGACTGGACCTGCGTGAACGCGAACGTTGCTTAGTTGCCACGGGACAAGGCTACCGTGCGGTCCGGTGCCGCCGGCGAGCCTCTTCGTACAGGACTTCGTAGCGGTCCATCAACGTGACCATTGACCAGTGTGCGGCGTGTTCGAGCGCGGCCTGAAGGGACGCCGCGGTCTCATCGGTGAGCGCTCGGGTGATGGCGCGCTCCAAATCGCCGTCATTCGCGGCGGTGAAAAGCGTCGCGTGTCCGCCCGCCGCCTCGCGGTATCCGTCAATGTCGCTGGCCACCACTGGTGTCTCGCTCGCCATCGCTTCGAGCAGCACCAACCCGAAACTCTCACCGCGCAACGCCGGCGCCACCACGGCACTGGCCCGTCGCAGCCAGTGGCGCTTCTGGGCGTCATCGACCGCGCCGGTGAACGTGATCAGGTCGTCGTGTCCAGCGAGCGCTTCGAGTCGCGCGCGTTCGGGGCCGTCACCCACGATCACGAGCCGCCACTGATCGGCGCCGCGGTCATTGTGCTGGCGCACGGCCCTAATCGCGTGGGCGACCCCCTTGCGCTCCTCGAGTCGTCCGATGACCACCAACACGGTCTCACCTCCGCGTTCGCGCGGCGTGGCCACGAATCTGTCCATCTCGAATCCGTTGAACAGCACTTCCGGCGCCACACCGCAGGCGCGGTGGATTGTCGAGGCCGCCGACTCGCTGACCGCCGTCGTTACGTCGAGGTCCCTCGCGAATGACCGCAACAACGGTCGCGTCAGACGCAGCGCCGGACCGTCACCGCTGCGATGGAATGTGCCGACTGCGGGAGCCCGGCGCACTCGCAGGATGCCCCAGCCCACGAGGGGGGCGAAGGGTTCGTGAAAGTGCACGACGTCTGGTCGGAACTGGATCGCGGCGAACCACGCCCGCCGAGTTGCCAGCGGTGAGAGCGTCAGGGGCGCGCGCGAGCCATTCGCAGGCAGACTCCATAGACGACCGAATCGCGCCACCGTCGCGGGCGTCTCATAGCGGGTCTGATCCGTGCCGTCGGGTGCAATGACGAGCACCTCGTGACCGCGGCGGGACAGCTCGCGGCTCATGGCGAGGACTTGCTCCTGGACACCACCGTGGACACTCAAAGCGTAGGGCGAAACGAGGACGACGCGCATGGTGATTACTCTTCCTGGAAGCGAGGTTGGAGAACGTGCCACTGCTCGGGGGCCCGTCGGATGAGGTCCTCGAGTTCCACGGCGATCGCCTGGGTGACCCGGGTCACGTCATCACGAAGGCGACCAGCGCGCTCAGCAGCGATAGGCGGTGTCACGACGGCGAAGTGGTCCCGCCCCGGACCGGCGTAACAGCCGGCCGCCACCAAGGTGGCTCCGGTGCGCAACGCCAAGGTTGCCGGACCGGCCGGCATCGTCACCCGCTCGCCAAAGAATTCGACCTCAATGCCGTTGTTCTGGATATCGCGGTCGCACAGGAGCCCCACCACACCACCTCCTTTCAGCGTCTGCAGAAGGACAGTGCCGGCGTGTTCGTCGAGCGGTTCAATGCGAATGCCGATTGATTCACGCTTCTTCTTGAACCACTCGAAGAGTTCGGGTGGGTCGAGCTCCTCGGCGACGGCGGTCATTCCCATTCCCAACGAATTCAAGTACGAGCCGCCCCACTCCCAACTACCGACGTGGGGCAACGCGATTACCGTGCCGACGCCGCGGTCGCGCGCCGCCTCCAGGTGTTCGAGGCCCTCGGCGATGCGAAATCGAGCGAACACCTCCGGTGGATCGATGGCGGCGAGCTTGGCCCCTTCGGCCCAGTACTGGCCGTAACTGGCGAAGCCGCGCTTCACGAAACGACGGAGCAGCGCAGGATCGACGGCCTCGCCCGGGGCGCCCAGGACATGGGCGAGGTTGCGAGTCAGTTCGGTGCGCGCCGATGAATCACGTCGCCCGACGAGTCCGGCCAATCGACTCGCCAGCGCGACGTCGAAACGCTCGGGCAGTAGTTCTAGGACCGCACCCACCGATTTGAAGAGGGCGACGCGCGCGCTACCGCCCACGACTAATGGCGCGAGGTGCGCGAAAGCCCCCGACGCAGTCGACCACTGCTCTGGTGAATTCGCCCGGCGCTCGATAGCGGTGTCTCGGGTCGGGCGGCGATCTGCCACACCCGCCGGAATCGACCAGCGGCGGTCATTGCCGTCAGCACCAGCATCACCCAAAGGACCGGGATGAAGATTGGCTTGGCCAAAAGACCCACGCCGAGCAGGATCATCCGCTCCGCACGCTCCATCAGTCCACCCTTGGCAGCCAGACCGAGGCTCTCGGCCTTCGAGCGCTGGTAGGAGATGAGGAACGTCGTGGTCAGGATGGCGAACGGCAGCAGGACGAGTTGGCCGTGGTGGTGAGCGGTGAGGTAGTAGGCCACTCCCCCGAGCAGCATCGAGTCCGAGACCCGGTCGATCACCGAATCAAAGAAACTTCCCCGTTGACTGGCCCGGTGGGAGGCCTTGGCGACCGGACCGTCGAACATGTCTTGAAACCCGGTCAAGATCAACAACACGATGGCGAGCCAGTGGTGACCAGTCGCAATCGCCCACGCCGTCGCACACGAGAAGATGAGCCCCGAGGTGGTCAACACATCAGCCGAGAAGCCGATTCGCACCAACCACCGACCAGTCGGCAAAGTGAACGTCTCCACCGATTTGCGAAAGTTACCGTCGAGCATTGATCCTCCGGACCGTTACGTGAAGTCTAACGAAGGCACCCTGATCGGGGCGGTTAGAGGTAAACATGGACCTTTTGCCACGTGGACTGCAGGGATTCCGGCAAAACCCGGGTCTCACCGATCGACGTCATGAAATTGGTGTCGCCGAACCACCGGGGCAGCACGTGCCCGTGCAGGTGCTTGGGAATCCCGGCACCGGCGGCCTGGCCGAGGTTCATTCCGACGTTCATCCCGTCGGGTCCATAGGCCTTCTCCAGCGCGACCGTCGTCGAACGAATGGCCCTCGTAAAGTCCGAGTACTCCTCATTACTGAGGTCACCGAGCGACGCCACGTGACGGCGCGGCAGCACGAGCAAGTGCCCCGAGCCGTACGGAAAGGCGTTGAGCGTCACGTAGGTCAGTTCGCTGCGCCAGAGGACTCCGGTGCTTTCGTCGACGAACTGGTCTGCGAGCACGCAAAACACGCATTCGCCGGTGGCGTGCGCCGAGTCCCCCGTGCTCACGCTCGAGACATAGCCCTCGCGCCACGCGGCCGAGAAGCGGTCCAAGGGCACTAGTGGTCCTCGGGCGAACGATGTTGGGCGATCTCCTCGACCAGACGATCGCGGAAGGCGGACAGTGCGACCGCGCGCTCGGGGTCGTTCGAGCCGCGCGCGTTCACCCCGAAGGTGCCGCTGGCCACGTCGTCGTCACCGACCACCAGGATGTAAGGAATCTTTTCCATCTTCGCCTTACGAATCCGAGCGCCCAGTGGCTCGCTCGCCGCCTCGACCTGCACGCGCGCGCCAGCCTCTCGCAGGGCCTGGGCGATCTCGTGAGCGTAGTCGTCGTGGTCGTCGCGCACGCCGAGCACCCGCACCTGCTCGGGGCTCAGCCACGTCGGCATATTCCCCGCGTAGTGCTCGATGAGGATCGCCATGAACCGCTCGACCGAGCCAAACAGTGCCCGGTGGATCATGATCGGATTCGTGCGAGAGTTGTCCGGGGCGATGTAAGTCGCCTCGAAGCGCTTGGGCTCCTGAAAGTCCAGTTGGAGGGTCGACATCTGGTGCGTGCGCCCAATGGCGTCTCGGGCCTGCACCGAGATCTTCGGTCCGTAAAAGGCGCCGCCACCCTCGTCGAGCACCAACTCGAGACCGGCATCGTTGGCGACGCGAGCGAGCGTCGCCTCGGCCTCGCTCCACTCCTCATCCGACCCCACGGCCTTGCCCTCGGGGCGAGTCGAGAGTTCCAAGTAGAAGTCATTGAGGCCGAAGTCGCGCAGCAGTTCGAGTACGAACTGCAACAGACTCGCCAGTTCGTCCGCCATCTGTTCTCGAGTGCAAAAGATGTGGGCGTCGTCCTGGGTCATGCCGCGAACTCGGGTGAGGCCATGGACCACGCCCGACTTCTCATATCGGTAGACCGATCCGAATTCGAACATCCGCAGCGGCAACTCGCGATAGCTGCGCTGGCGTGCCTTGAAGATGAGGAGGTGAAAGGGACAGTTCATTGGCTTGAGGTAGTACTTCTGGCCCTCGTCGAGCTCCATCGGCGGGTACATGCCGTCGGCGAACCAGTCGAGATGACCAGAAGTCTCAAACAATTCGGCCTTAGTGATATGCGGGGTGTAAACGAATTCGTAGCCTGAGACCTCGTGTCGCTTGCGTGAGTACTCCTCCATGACCCGTCGCATCGTTCCGCCCTTGGGATGGAAGATGGCGAGTCCGGGACCCACTTCGCTCGGGAAGGAGAAGAGGTCAAGTTCTTGGCCCAGCCGTCGGTGGTCGCGCAACTCCGCTTCCGCCAATTGCTCGAGGTGAGCCTTCAGTGCCGCCGCGCTCTCCCAAGCGGTGCCGTAGATGCGCTGCAATTGGGGGCGCTTCTCGTCACCACGCCAGTAGGCACCCGCAACCCGCATGAGTCTGAAGTGTCCGAGTCGGGCGGTCGAGGGCACGTGGGGCCCGCGACAGAGGTCTCGAAAGGCCGTCGTGTTTGAGTACGTGGACACCACGGACGAGCTGCCGACCTCGGCGAGGTCTTCGCCACTCGCGCCGTGCGCCACCGCGTTGATGATCTCGACCTTGAAAGGTTGATCCGCAAATAGCCGAAGACCTTCCTCAATCGAGAACTCCGAGCGGGTAAAGGGTTGGTCTTCGGCGATGATCGACCGCATTTCGGCGTCGATTCGCTCGAGGTCGTCGTCGCTGAACCGCGCTCCCCCGGGCAGTTCGAAGTCGTAATAGAAGCCATCACGAATCGCCGGACCGATTGCGTAGTGGGCACCGGGCCACAGGCGGGTGACCGCCTGGGCCAGAACGTGCGCCGTCGAGTGACGCAAGACTTCGCGCCCCAGGTCGCTCGCGGGCGTGACCAGCGCCACCGTCGATCCGCTCGCCAGTGGAGCGTTGAGATCGACCAAATGACCATCGACGGTCGCCGCGAGCGCGTCCTTGGCCAACCGCGCGCCAATCGCGCTGGCCAGGTCGAAGGCAGTCGAACCCTCAGGGAGCGCGCGGGAGCTGCCGTCTGGCAATAGTACGTCGAGATCAGACATTGGGGCCTTTCGTCGCCTACAGCGTAACCCCGAGCAATGCCGCGGCGGGAGCGACGTTGAAACCAGCGTGGGCCGCTTCGTCAATGACCCTCAGCGCCGACGGCGTGTCCAGGTCGTTGTCCAGGGCGGCGCGGACCTCGTCCAGAACCGAACTCGCCCGTCCGGTCGTCATGGTCGAACGCCAGGTCGCCAGACGCGATTGGGCCCTCGACAACAGTTCGTCGCGCCACTCCCAATCGAAACGGTAGTGCTGGTCCAGCAGGGCCACGCGCACCGCGGCCGGCTCGCTCTCTTCGGCCAACTGCGATACGAAGGCGAGATTGCCCAGTGACTTGGACATTTTGGTGCCGTCCAGTCCGACCAGACCGACGTGGAGCCACGTCTTCACGAACGCTGCACCCGTCACCGATTCGCTCTGGGCGGCCTCGCACTCGTGGTGCGGGAAGACGAGGTCCCGGCCTCCTCCGTGCACATCCACGGTCTCACCCAGGTCGCGCAGCGCGAGCGCCGAACATTCGATATGCCAGCCGGGTCGGCCCGCGCCCCACCGGGACTCCCATGCGGGCTCGTCGTCGAGCGACGGCTGCCAGAGCACAAAGTCCAAGCCGTCGCGCTTGCGTGGGTCGTCCGGGTGCCCTCCATGAGTGGCGGCGAGTTCGAGCATCGAGAATCGATTCTCATGGCTGATCTGACCGAAGCGGGGGAACTTGGACACCTCGAAGTAGACCCAGCCGTCGACCTCGTAGGCGAGACCCTGGTCGAAAGTGTGGCCGATCATGGTGAGGATCTCGGGAATGGCACCCGTGGCGCGAGGTTCCGAGTACACGGGCAACAGATTGATGAGACTCATGTCACGCTCGAACTTGGCCATTTCTTCGGCGGCGAGGTCCAGGTAATTCACCCCCAGCTCGCGGGCACGTCGCAAAATATCGTCGTCGACGTCGGTGACGTTGCGTACACATCGGGTCTCGTGGCCGGCGTCACGCAGGCGGCGCTGCAAGATATCGAAGGTGAGGTAGACGAAGGCGTGTCCAAGATGGGCGGCGTGGTAGGGCGTGATGCCACAGCTGTACATCGTCACCGTCGGACCGACATCGAGGGTGAAGGTGCCGCGACGGGCAGTGTCGTACAGGTGCATCAGTGACCCATCCCGGCGAGCTTCACGTAACTGTGTACCTTGTGGCGGATGTTGACCGAGATGCACACGGCGGTAAAAGCCTCGATTGGACTGGCGAGCGACATGGAACCCGCGACGATGGCCCGAAGTCCCGGCATTTCGTCGACGATGTCCGCCACGTGTTGGCGGGCCGGTGCGTGGTCGGAGAAGATCACCACATCGGCGTCGAGTCCACTGTCGAGGTCTTGCATCTGGGCGGCCGGCAGGTGATGAAATGCGCCCACGATGTTGCTCTCGGGCAGCGCGTAGGCGATCTGAGCCGCCATGGAGCCGCGCGGTGGGTACATCGGCACCAATTCCCTACCCTCTTTCGCGAGGGCGTTAACCATCGAGATCACGATCTTGTCGGCGAGCTGCGCACGCAGCGCGCTCACCGTCGACACGGCTGAGTCCCACGGTGTGGCGACGACGACTAGGTCACACGCGGCCGCGGCCTCGTTGGTCGCACCACTGATCAGGCCGGTGCCGCGAGGGATCAACCCGCGAGCAGTCTCACCCGCCCGATCGGCGTCGCGCGAGCCGAGTACGACGTCGTGGCCCGAGCTGGCTAATCGAAGCGCCACGCCACGTCCCGCTGGTCCGGTGCCGCCCAGAATGCCGATTGTCGCCATCATCGTCCTCGTTGAAATAGGTGTACCGAACTACGCTAACAATATGGGACTACTGAATGATCACCGCATCCTCATCACCGGCGTGCTCACCGAGGAATCCCTCGCCTTCGGCATCGCTCAGCGGGCCCTTGAAGAGGGTGCGACCATTGCCCTGTCGGGAGCCGGGCGAGGAACTTCGCTCACTCGTCGAACCGCTCGCAAACTGGGCGACATCGGTGAGATTATTGAACTTGACGTCACCGACCCCGCCCAGATCAACGCGGCGGCCGCCGAACTAGAACAGCGATTCGGACGCCTCGACGGACTGGTACACGCGATTGGTTATGCCCCGGCCACCTGTCTCGGCGGTGGCATGTTTCAAGCCCCATTTGACGATGTCGCCATCGCGATGCAGATTTCGACCTATTCATTGGCCGCCC
>Ga0307375_10002830_pt1 | contig 17458 bp, 13 predicted proteins | sample TR1MG_FD_202531 | JGI IMG/M metagenome (GOLD analysis project Ga0307375, IMG submission 202531) | Soil microbial communities from Risofladan, Vaasa, Finland - TR-1 | ecosystem: Environmental > Terrestrial > Soil > Coastal area > Acid sulfate soil | place: Finland: Risofladan, Vaasa | collected... | reverse complement strand
TGCGACGAACGCGGCTCCATCGAGTACAACCTGGCCCTCGGCGCCAACCGCGCCAATTCGGCCCGGGATGCGCTGGTGGCAGCAGGCGTTCCCGCCGCCAGCATCAAGACGATCAGCTACGGCAAGGAAAAACCGTTCTGCACCGAGCACACGGAAGAGTGCTGGCAGCAGAATCGCCGTGACCACTTCGTCTTCGGCCAGCAGTAAACAGGTAATTTTGTAACCAAACACGGGGCGTCCCCGGTCCTCTCTCTGCGCGGTGATCGTGGCTGCCTGGGAGTTGGACGGGACGCCCCAAATTGTTAACGGAACGCATTTATGCGCGTCTATCTCAAGTAAACGCAAAGTGTTCCACCGGATGCGCCACTCGCCTGTAAACTGAATGTTGCAGGAGTAATTTCATGATCGGAACGGGGCAACGTATGCGATTCCAGAAGACCGTAGCCACCCTAGCCCTTGCAGCGTTTCTGCTCACTGCGGCGACGCCGTCGTTCGCCGTAAGCAAGGAAATTATTCAACTCCAGACACAGGTCCAGGCGCTTACCGACCAGATACAACGGCTCCAGCAATCGATTGATGAACGCATGGGCGTCATGCGCAGCCTTGTTGAGCAGAGCACCGACAACGTCAACAAGCTCTCCAATTCGCTCGCTGCTGTGCAGAAGACGCTGCAACAGCAGAACCTCGACACCCACTCCAAGCTCGATCAGGCCTCCGGCCAGATACAGACGCTCAACGATTCCATCGACGAGATCCGCGCCCGCCTCGACAAGATCAGCAAGCAACTGTCCGACATGGCCAGCGCGCAACAAAGCATGATGGTGCAACAGTCCTCGACACAGCAACCAGCGACGACGCAACAGCCTGCACAGTCGCAGGCTCCGCCGCCCGACGTGCTCTATAACAACGCTCTCCGCGATTACAATGCGGGCCGTTACGACCTGGCCATCCAGCAATTCCAGCAGTACGTTCAGTACTACGCCAATACCGATCTCGCCGGCAACGCACAGTTCTATATCGCCGATATCGAGTACCGGCAGGGCAATTACGATGCGGCAGTAAAGGACTACAACAAGGTCCTGGAGCAGTTCCCCAGCGGAAACAAGGCGGCATCGGCGCAGTTGCGGAAGGGATATGCGCTGCTCGAGCTTGGACAGCGCGAGGCCGGAATTCGCGAACTCAATTCGCTGATCCAGCGCTTCCCGCGCAGCATTGAAGCCACGCAGGCACGTGAGCGTCTGCGTAAGCTCGGAGTTGCGCCCACCCGGCGCAAGTAACCGCGTTACTCTTCTGGAAGCTTGAGCTGGAGTTCGCGCAGACAGTAGCGCAACTCCAGCGAGAGTTCCCGGATGCGCATTCCGTCCTGCACCATCAGCTTGCAGGCAAGTGCTGTGCGCTCCGGAGTGCCTTCCCCGACGTCATACCTGATACGGCAATATTGACATTCCTCGTTCCAGCAAAAACGCCCATACGCAATTCTCTCGGCCGCTACATATTGCAGCGCGCGCAAGAGCATGTTGTTGGCCGGAACTTGAACGGGGCGGTCAAGCAGATGAATGGTGACCAGCTTGTCGTACGGTCGAAACAGCGGTCCGGGGCTGCTCATCGCATCCGATTGTAACCCGAGTCGCAATTTCCATCGCAAAAACAAAAGGCCTCGCCATCCAGCGAAGCCTCTTTTACGCCACGCGCTTTTAGAGTCCTAACGCAACTCCTCCATGCACTCTTCCAAATCCTTGCGCGACGGTCGCACGCGTTCCTCCGGCAACGTCGCCAGCGGCACGTCCGTCATGTTCAACATGTCGGCAAAATTCGGCTTCTCGGTATTGATGTAAAACACACCGGTCAGCGCCTCTTCCGCCTCGTGCGCCAGGGACAGCCGCTTGACCGCCTCGATCCTGTTCGTCGGATCGTAATCCTCCTCCAACTTTCGCAACCGCAGTTGCGAACCGTCGTGCATCGTGATGTTCACGCTCGTTCCGGGATCGTAATCGACGGCAATGTCCTCGAACGCCGGCACGAAATTCACATCCTGGAGCGGCTCCTCGTGGTCCTTCATGTACTTGTAGGACTTCGTGGAACCCTCGTGATCGTTGAATGTCACGCAGGGAGAAATCACGTCGATCATCACCGTTCCCCGGTGCGCGATGGCCGCCTTCAGGATCGAGTGCAGTTGCCGCTTATCGCCGGAAAAGGATCGCGCCACGAACGTCGCGCCCAGTTCGATCGCCAGTCCACAGGTATCGATCGGAGGCAGTTCGTTGATCACGCCGGTTTTCAACTTCGAGCCGACATCGGCGGTCGCGGAGAATTGCCCTTTCGTCAGACCGTAAACGCCGTTGTCCTCGATGATGTAAATGATCGGCAGATTCCGCCGCATCAGGTGGATGAATTGTCCAATGCCAATGGACGCCGTATCGCCATCGCCGCTGACGCCCAGCGCAATCAGCCGCTGGTTCGCCAGCACTGCGCCCGTCGCCACCGAAGGCATGCGTCCGTGCACCGAGTTGAAGCTATGCGAGCGCGACATGAAATACGCCGGGCTCTTCGACGAACATCCGATACCCGAGAGCTTCGCCACGCGCTCCGGTTGCACTCCCATTTCGTAGAAGGCGTCGATGATTCGCTCGGAGATTGCGTTGTGGCCGCACCCCGCGCAGAGCGTGGTCTTGCCGCCGCGATAATCCAGCACCGCGAGTCCTATGCGGTTGATCTTCGGATTTGGCTGTGGAGTTGGTGTGCTGGCCATTATTTTCCCTCCTGCGCGGCAATCGCGTCGGTGATGGAGCGCGCGTCAATCGGCAATCCGTTGTAATGCCTCACGCTGCGTAGCTTGCCGGTTTCTTCCGTCGGAAGATCCAGCTTCAGCAATTGAAGCATCTGCGCGTCGCGATTCTGATCCACGATATACACGCGATCGTGACGCTTGATAAAGTCATGTACTTCTGTCGTGAACGGATACGCGCGCACTCGCAGGTAGTCACATTCGATTTCGTGCTCGCGCTTCAACTGGTCCAGCGATTCGTCCAGCGCCCAGTGCGACGTGCCGTACCCGATGATGCCAATCGCATTTCCGTTGTCCGCGACAGCCTCTGGCTTCGGCACCACCGTCCGCGCAAATTCAAACTTCCGCGCCAGCCGATCCATGTTGTTCACGTAATCGTCGGGACGTTCGCTGTAGCCCGACTTTTCATTGTGGCCACTGCCGCGCGCAAAATACGCGGCCGAGGGATGATCGGTTCCCGGCAGAGTCCTGTACCCGACCCCGTCGCCGTCCACGTCCTTGTATCGCGCGAATCCGCCGAGTTGCTCCAGGTCGTCCTTGCTCAGCACCTTGCCACGATGGATCGGCTCTTCCGGATATTCGAACGGATCGCTCATCCAGTTGTTCATGCCCAGGTCGAGGTCCGACATCACGAACACCGGAGTCTGCAACTGCTCCGCGAGGTTGAACGCCTCCGAAGCCATCGAGAAGCACTCGCCCACCGACGATGGAATCAGCATCACATGCTTTGTATCGCCATGCGATAGAAGCGCCACGCTCAAAATATCGCCTTGCGATGTTCTTGTCGGCATCCCCGTCGATGGCCCAACCCGCTGGATATCCCAGATCACTCCCGGAATTTCCACGTAGTAGCCGAGCCCGACGAATTCCGCCATCAGCGAGATGCCCGGTCCGGCGGTGGCCGTCATCGCGCGCGCGCCGGCCCATCCGGCGCCAATCACCATGCCTACGGCGGCCAGCTCGTCTTCCGCCTGCACAATAGCGAATGTCGCCTTGCCGTCCGGGCCGATGCGATATGCCTTCATGTAGTCGATCAGCGACTCGACGAGCGACGACGATGGCGTGATCGGATACCACGTCACCACCGTCACTCCGGCAAACATGCATCCCATCGCAGCCGCGGAGTTTCCATCGACGATGATCTTCCCTGCTGTCTTGTTCATCCGCTCCACGCGGAAGGGATCGCTCTTGCGCAGCGACGAGACAGCGTAGTCGTACCCTGCCTTGGCGGCATTCCAGTTGAAGTCGGCGGCCTTCTGCTTCGTCGCGAACTGCTTGCGGATCGCCTTCTCGACTTCCGTCATGTCCAGGTCAAGCAGCCGCGCCACCACGCCGACATAAATCATGTTCTTGACCAGCTTGCGCAGCTTCGCCTCTGGACACACCTGCGCCACGATCTTGTCGTATGGAACGCTGTAGAACGTCAGATCCTCCCGCAGCGAGCGGAGGTTGAGCGGGTCATCGTAGAGCACGACTGCGCCCGCCTCCAGCGACAGCACGTCTTCCTTTGCCGTCTCCGGATTCATCGCCACCAGGAAATCGATTTCCTTCTTGCGCGCGATGTAGCCGTGTTTGCTGGCTCGGATCGTGTACCACGTCGGCAGCCCGGCGATATTGGAGGGAAACAGGTTCTTACCACTGACGGGAACTCCCATCTGGAAGATCGTCCGCAGCAGAACCGTATTGGCCGACTGCGACCCTGATCCGTTGACCGTCGCCACCTGTATGCTGAAATCGTTGACTACGGGCTCGCGCCCGGATCTTCCGTCTGTGCCCTCATGCAGGGCGACATCGGTGCTTGCCATTAGAAAACCATCCTTGTTGTGTAAATCCCCAACTTGCAGAACTGCCGCGATTTACAAGCGCCTATGCAGCAATTATATGGCGCAGATATTATGTCGAATACGTTCCAAACACAAGCGGAAGGATTCGCACATTAAGGTGTACGAAAACCGACCTGACCGGTGATTCCGGCACCCAGAGCCAGTTTCCCCCGTAAACGCCCCGTCCGCCTGTGCCGCAAAAAAGCAAAACCCGCAATCGCTTGCGGGCTTTTCGCTCAAATCTCTTCCTTGTTTATTCTTCCGTGAAGAACTGCGCCATCTTGCGGAACTTGTTGTAACGGCCATCAAGCAGTTGCTGGACAGTCAGCTTCTTCAGCTCCGCCAGGTTCTTCTGCAACACGGCATCGAGCGACGACGCTGCTCCCTGGTAGTCTCGATGTGCGCCTCCCGGAGGCTCAGGAACGATCTCGTCGATGATTCCCATTTCCATCATGTCCGGTGCGGTAATGCGCAATGCCTGCGCCGCCAGTTCCCGTTTCGTTGAATCGCGCCACATAATCGACGCGCAGCCTTCCGGCGAGATCACCGAGTACACCGAGTTTTCCAGCATCAGCACGCGATCGCCGATCGCGATGGCCAGCGCGCCGCCGGAGCCACCCTCGCCCGTAACCGTCACGATCACCGGCACCGTCAGCTTCGCCATTTCGCGCAGGTTGTAGGCAATAGCCTCGGCCTGTCCGCGCTCTTCCGCGCCAAGCCCTGGGTATGCTCCCTGCGTATCGACAAATGTAAATATAGGCCTGTTGAACTTTTCCGCCAGGCGCATCAGCCGCATCGCCTTGCGATACCCTTCCGGGTTTGCCTGGCCAAAATTTCTGTGGACGCGTTGCTTTACGTCGCGCCCCTTCTGATGGCCGATCACCAGCACGTCTTCGCCGTGGAACTTCGCCATGCCGCAGACGAGCGCCGGATCGTCTCCGAAGCGGCGATCCCCGTGGAGCTCGCTCCAGTCCGTGAACATCAATTCGATCCAGTCCAGCATGTATGGACGCTGCGGATGACGCGCCAGCTCCGTTCGCTGCCATGGGCCCATGGCGGCCGTCACCTGCTTGCGCAGATTCGCCACCTGTTCCTGCAGCATGGCCAGTTGCCGGTGGGCCTCCTGGTTATCGCCCGCCGCGCTCTCCAGCTGCACAATCTGCTGCTCGATCTTTTCCAGTTCCTGCTCTGCTTTTCCGCTGGCTTCCATATATGAGTTCGTTTCCGCGGAAGCGGCCCAGAAGCCCTGCACCGTTGCAATCCAGTATTCGATTGCCGGCAGGATACCTAACTGCCGCCACGACTGCTGCCCGGTATCGTCAGTTTCAGTCATAGCGGGCCGCTCTCTGGACGCAGCCGCCTCCCTCTGGGATTAGTCCACTACCTTGATACTGCCGCGACCGCACACCTTTTCCACGCGATTAATAAAAGAACGGTCCGGTAAGACATTATAGCCTTCGGCCTCCATCACCACCACGAAGTCTCCGCTGCGCTCCAGGTCAAACAACACCTTCGCGTCACCTTTCGATTCCGAGAAAATGGTGTGCAACTCGTCCACCGTTTCCACCGTCGCCGACTCCAGCGGAATCCGCACGCGCAACGAACGAGGCAGTTTTACTTTTGCCTCTTCCAGCGTCATGATTTCCGAGATCGCAATTTTGGGCGACGCGTCTTCTTCCACGCGCACAGCCGCTTTCACCAGCACCGGCACTTCCAGTTTCACTTTTTCGTTGAGCCGTTTGAAAGCCTCGGGAAAAACCATCGCGTCGACTTTGCCGTTCATGTCTTCCAGCACCAGGTTCGCGTAGAGGTCGCCCTTGCGCGACTTCATCACCTTCACGCCGCCGAGGACTCCCGCCACCGCAACTTCTTCTCCCTTGGGGCTTGAGCGCTTCATCGCCAGGATATCGGTCGTCGAATAGGCGCGCAGGTCTTCTATCTTGTCCTTGTACTTCTCCAGCGGATGCCCCGTGATGAAGAATCCCAGGATTTCTTTTTCGTTCTGCAAGCGCGTGTGCTCTTCCCAGTCGGGAACGTTGGGCAGCGACTGCGCGCGTTCTTCCGGAGCATCGTCGAATACGCCGAACAATCCGTGTTGACCCGCATCGCGATCGCGCTGCTGCTTGTTCGCCTGGTCAATCGCCTTGTCCAGCACTTCCATCAACTGTGCGCGCCGTCCCAGAGCGTCCATCGCGCCGCTCTTGATCAACGATTCCAGCACGCGCTTGTTCAGGTGCCGCAGGTCGACCTTCTCGCAGAACTGGTAGATCGACTTGAACTTCCCGTGCTCCGTGCGTGCGTCCACAATGGATTGAATGCCGTTGTGTCCCACGTTCTTCACGGCCGCCAGTCCGAAGCGGATCGCCTCTCCCACCGGCGTAAAGTTTGCGTCCGACACGTTGATGTCCGGCGGAAGCACCTCGATCCCCATGTCGCGGCACTCGGCAATGTACTTCACCACGTCGTCCGTCTTCCCCGTCACCGACGTCAACAGCGCGGCCATGAACTCCACCGCGAAATGCGTCTTGAGATACGCCGTGTTGTAGGCCACCATCGCGTACGCCGCGGAGTGGGATTTGTTGAAGCCGTATCCGGCAAACTGTTCCATCAGGTCGAAGATGTGTCCGGCCTTGTCTTTGTTGAACCCGTTGGCCAGCGCACCCGCCATGAAGCGCTCCCGCTGCTTGGCCATCTCTTCCGGATTCTTCTTGCCCATCGCGCGCCGCAGCAAGTCGGCTTCGCCCAGCGAGTATCCCGCCAGAACGTTGGCGATCTGCATCACCTGTTCCTGGTAGACGATGACTCCGAGCGTCTCCTTCAGAATCTTCTCCAGCTCGTCCTGCATGTAGTCGACTTTCTTGCGCCCCCACTTGCGCTCGATGAAGTCGTCAATCATGCCTCCCTGAATCGGTCCGGGCCGGTAGAGAGCGTTCAGGGCCGTCAGGTCTTCAATGCTTGTCGGCCGGTAACGCCGCAACACGTCGCGCATGCCGTCCGATTCAAACTGGAATACGCCTGACGTCTGCCCTTTGTGGAAGACCTGCTCATAGGTCTGCGCGTCGTCCACGGCAATCTTCTGCAGGTCGATCTCTTCGCCGCGCGTCTGCTTGATCAGCTTTAGACAGTCGTCGAGAATCGTGAGCGTGGTGAGCCCGAGGAAGTCCATCTTCAACAGGCCCATCTTCTCCACCGCCTTCATGTCGTAGGCAGTCACAATTTCTTCGTTCTTCGTCTTGTAGAGCGGCACCAGCTCCTGTAGAGGCACCGGCGAAATCACCACGGCAGACGCATGCACCCCAGTATTGCGAACCATCCCTTCCAGCTTCTTCGCCGTGTCGATCAGGTCCTTGATCTGCGGATCTTTGTTGTAAACCTCTTCAAACTGCGGCGACGCCTCGAACGCCTTGTCGATCGTCATGCCCGGAGTGCCGGGAATCATCTTGGCGATCTTGTCGACCTCAGCGTACGGCAGGTCGAGTACGCGTCCCGTGTCCTTGATGGCCGCCTTGGCCGCCATTGTGCCGAAGGTGATAATCTGCGCCACCTGTTCTCGGCCATACTTCTGGGTCACGTAGTCGATTACTTCGCCGCGACGGTTCATGCAGAAATCCACGTCGATGTCGGGCATCGATACGCGTTCAGGATTAAGGAAGCGTTCGAAGAGCAGTTCGTGCTGCAGTGGGTCCACGTCCGTGATCCCCATCGCATAGCCCACCAGCGAGCCGGCCGCGGAGCCGCGCCCCGGACCAACCGGAATCCCGTTTTCCCTCGCGTAGCGGATGAAGTCCCAGACAATCAGGAAGTACCCTGAAAACTTCATCTGCTGGATAGTCCCAATTTCGCGACTGAGCCGAGCCTCGTATTCCGCAAACGAGTGCTTCAGCCGGCCCTTCTCCTGCATCTCCCGCAGAAGGGTCGTCCTGCGCTTCATTCCCTCGCGCGCCACGAACTCAAAATAGCTGTCGATGGTGTGGCCGTCGGGAACGTCGAACTTCGGGAACGGATTCTTGATCTTCTCCAGCTTCAGGTTGCAGCGTTCGGCGATGCCCAGGGTGCGCGTCAATAGCTGCTCATACCCTGTGAATACCTTCGACATCTCCGGGTAGCTCTTCACAAAGAACTGGTTTGTCTGGAACTTCATCCGGTTCGTGTCGTGGATCGACTTGCCCGTTTGGATACAGACCATGACGTCCTGCGCCAGCGAATCGTCTTCGCAGATATAGTGGCTGTCGTTGGTCGCCACCATGTCGATGCCCAGCTCTTTTTCCAGCTTGAACAGCGCGGGATGGATGCGTTTCTCTTCCGCCAGTCCCTGGTCCTGAATCTCCAGAAAGAAATTGCCCCGGCCAAAGATGTCCTGGTAGGTCACGGCGGCGGCACGGGCCGCGTTGTACTTGTCCTGCATCAGGTCCTCGGCCACTTCGCCCTTCAGGCAGCCGGAAAGACCGATCAGCCCCTTGGAGTGCTCAGAGAGGAAGCGCTTGCTGACGCGAGGCTTGTAGTAGAAGCCGTGCAGCGACGCCTCCGAGCAGATCTTGACCAGGTTCTTGTACCCTTCCTCGTTCTCCGCCAGCACCAGCAGGTGGTTATACGAGTCTCCCTGTGGCTCCGCCCGGTGGTCTTCCTTCTTGCAGATGTAAAGCTCGCAGCCGAGGATCGGCTTGATTCCCTCTTCCTTGGCCGCATTGAAGAAGTGAACCGCGCCGAAAATATTGCCGTGATCGGTCATTGCCACGGCGGGCATGCCAAGTTCCTTGGCGCGCTTGGCCAGCACGGTTACGTCGCACGCACCGTCCAGCATCGAGTAGTCGGTGTGCAGGTGGAGATGGACGAATTGGGAAGAGGATTCCGAGGACATGGCTTATCTCACGATTGTACCGTGTTTACTCCCACGTTCCGGCCTGTGATTTTCCTGCCCGCGACTCCCTTTCCGCAGAATTCGCAGCGTCGCAAAAAGCAAAAGGCACAACCCTTTCGGATTGTGCCTCTCGAACTTCCATCGCTTACTTTTTCTTTTTCGCCGGTTTCGCAGCGGGCTTCTTGGGAGCAGGCTTTTTCGGCGCCGGCTTCTTTGCCGCCGGTTTTTTGGGCGCAGGCTTCTTCTCAGCCTTCTTCGCCGGAGCCTTTGCCGCTGGCTTTTTGGCAGCCGCCTTCACCTCGTGCTTCGCGGGAGCCTTGGCTGCGTGTTTCGCCTCCGCTTTGTGTGCTGGATGTGCGGGAGCGGCAGCTTTCGCAGCAGGTTTCTTTTCGGCCTGTTCCACTTTCTTCGCCACTTCCTTCTTTGCGGCTTCGGGTTCAACTTTTGCCGGTTGAGGCGGCGCCGCGACAGCTTCCTTGCCCTTTTTCGCCTTCGCCGCAGCCTCTGCTGCCTTGGCGCCCTTGCCACGTTTCGCCGGAGGCGGTGGTGGCGGCGGGGGCGGGGGCGGTGCGTAAGGCTTCAGGACCTTCATGATCTCCGTGTGATTGCGCAGCTTACCGTCGATCAACTGCATGTGAAGCTCATGCACCAGCTTCGCGTAATCCGGAATCTGGGGCGTGATCAACAGTTCCGCCATCTCGATAAATGGCAGCTTTTCTTTCATTTGCCGCCATTTCCCAAAGAAGTTCTTGATCTTTTCGTCGACCGATTTATTGCGTACCGTCACATCCAGAAAGAGCAGCGCTTCCGGTTTCGACTCAGTCAGAATCTTCCACGCGCCTGACGGCTGGTTCGATTCCTTGCTCTGGAGTTGCTTCGCCAGATCCTTGGCTTCGTCTTCCAGACGCTTCCATGCCGCCACGAACTCTTTGTGCGGAATGAGCCGCTGAATTTCCAGCGTATCCTTATCTGCCAGCTTGCTCGTCATCATGTACATGACGGCTGGAGCCGCGTCCACGGCCATCCCTATGTCATACATCTGCTGGCGGGTCTTCATCATCGCCTGCAGTTCCGCCGTGTCGATCTTCGCTGTCGACCAGTGCTGATGCAGAATCTTCAGCCAGCCTTCCTTCTCCAGCGCGCGCACGATGTTGAGCGGGTCTTCCTCATGCGCTACCTGCTCGATTTCGTACCCGATCGCCGCCCGCGAGATGTACTCGATGTAGTTCCCTTCCTTGGCGGCTTCGAAACGCGCCTTCGTCCGCTCTTCCAATTCCCAGTGGAATCGCGAGCAGAATCGCGTTGCCCGGATCAGCCGCGACGGCTCTTCCAGGAAGGCGTAGTTATGCAGAATCCGAATGACCTTGGTCTCGATGTCCGCCGACCCGTTGAATGGATCCGCCAGCAGTCCGCGCGAACCCTCATTCAGCGATAGCGCCATGGCGTTGATCGTGAAGTCGCGGCGACGCAGGTCTTCGTTGATGGTGGCAGGTTCAATCTGCGGAGGCTTCCCTGGCTTGTCGTAGGTTTCCGAGCGCGCCATGCTGAGTTCGGCACGCACGTTTCCAGGCAGGACGAAGTGCAGCGAGCGGAAATGCTCGTCTACGCTATCCACCTTCGCGCCAGCCTTTTCCAGGTCCTTTTGCAGCTTGAGCGCGTTGCCCTGAACCGTGAAATCCAGGTCGCGGATAGGAAATCCCGTCAGAATGTCGCGAATGGCCCCGCCGGTAAGATACAGATTCATGCCGTGGGCGCGGGCAATGTCTTGCACCAGGGTGACCGCCTTAAACTGATCTGGCGTCAACCGGGTTTCCATTGTGTATATGTAGTCGGCCATACTGGAACTCTGCTTCCAACTTCCTGCGAATCAGTAACTTACATAGATTTGCCAAGCCAAAGATACTACTCCGTGCCTCAGCATGCAAATCACTGAAAACTCTACACATAGCAAACATCTGAAACGCACCGGAAGTAGGGCACTTCCATGTACAAGCCTAGGAGTTTAAATGGTATGCGTCTGGAATGGAAGGGTCATCTTAAATTCGTCCTCACGGCGGTCCAGATTTAGGAGGAAAAGCGCCCTGCCATCAGGCAGGTCATCCCGTCCGCCACCCCCATCTCATTCGCCAACCGGCCACCTGCGGTACACTCTAGGACATCTCCCGCGCGTCTCAAGGAGAAGCGTTCGCAGACATGACAGCCACGCAAAAGTCGCATCAGGCATCGCCCTCGGCCGCCTCTTCTTTTGTGCTTGATCGCGCCACCCTCATCGCGCTCGTCGGATCATCCGTCTGTAGCGCTGCCCTGTTGCTCAACATCGTGGTCACTATTCTCTGCACGGCAATCGATTTTCTTCAGTCGCCCATCGGCGTGAAGAATCAGTTTCGCGGCGTCTCTGGTCTCATGCAGTTAGCCGACGCCACCCGAATGCCAATCATCGTGGCATTCATCGCAGTCAGTATCGTTGCCTGGAGCCTCATCAAGGTGCAGGATCGCTGGGACAGCCGGCAGCAAAGCTCCTGACCGTTGACCACTGTCGCCCCGCCCCAAAATCCTCGTACTAATGTTATCTTGATAGAGCAAATTATAATTTCGATTGGAGCTACAACCTTGGCCGTGATTCCAGTAAATCCCGCCGTATCCGACTTCAAAGTCGCCGACCTCTCGCTGGCTGACTGGGGACGGAAAGAAATTTCCATCGCCGAGCACGAGATGCCCGGCCTGATGGCGATTCGCGCGAAGTACGCGAAAGAAAAGCCTCTTCAGGGAGTGCGTATCACCGGCTCGCTGCACATGACGATCCAGACCGCCGTGCTGATTGAGACGCTGGCAGCCCTGGGCGCAAGTGTTCGCTGGGCAAGCTGCAACATCTTCTCGACGCAGGATCACGCTGCTGCGGCCATTGCCGCCACCGGCGTGCCCGTCTTTGCCTGGAAGGGCGAGACGTTGGAAGACTACTGGTGGTGCACCTACCAGGCGCTGAGCCATCCCGGCGGAAAAGGTCCGCAGCTCATCGTCGATGACGGCGGCGACGCCACTCTCCTCATCCATAAAGGATACGAGCTGGAGAACGGCAGCAAGTGGGTCAACGAGCCTTCCGGCGCACTTGAAGAGAAGGTCATCAAGGAGTTGCTGAAGAAGGTTTACGCGGAGAATCCCAAGCACTGGCACGATGTTGTCGCCGAATGGCGCGGCGTTTCCGAAGAAACCACCACCGGCGTGCACCGTCTCTATCGCATGCACCAGGACGGCACCCTGCTCGTTCCCGCCATCAACGTCAACGACTCGGTCACCAAGTCCAAGTTCGACAACCTCTATGGCTGCCGCGAATCGCTCGCCGACGGCATCAAGCGCGCGACCGACGTCATGCTCGCCGGCAAGGTTGCCGTTGTCTGCGGATACGGCGATGTCGGCAAGGGTTCGGCGCAGTCGCTCCGTGGCATGGGCGCCCGCGTCATGATCACCGAGGTCGATCCCATCAACGCCTTGCAGGCGGCGATGGAAGGCTACCAGGTCGTGACGGTCGAAGACACGCTCGGCATCGGCGACATCTATGTCACCTGTACCGGCAACGTCGACATCCTCACTCTGGAACACATGCAGAACATGAAGGACCAGGCGATCGTCTGCAACATTGGACACTTCGACAACGAAATCCAGGTGGACCGCCTCGCCGAAGCAGCCACGAAGTTGAACATCAAGCCGCAGGTCGACAAGTACACCTTCCCCGACGGACGTTGCATCTTCCTGCTCGCCGAAGGCCGCCTCGTCAACCTTGGTTGCGCCACCGGACACCCCAGCTTCGTGATGTCCAACAGCTTCTCCAACCAGACTCTGGCGCAGATCGACTTGTGGAAGAATCGCGACGTTTACAAGGTCGATGTCTACACGCTGCCCAAGAAGTTGGACGAAGAAGTGGCGCGTTTGCACCTCGAAAAGATCGGCGTCCGTCTCACCACGTTGAGCAAGAAGCAGGCCGACTACATCGGCGTGCCGGTCGAAGGCCCGTACAAGAGCGAAAACTACCGCTACTAAGTTTTCCTCCAGAGACTCGAAAGCCCCCGGATACGTTCGGGGGCTTTTCTCGTTTTGATGAAACTTTCAGAAGAGAAATCCCGCATTGCGCTAATCCACTCATCGACGATATAGCACGATAGTTCTACATCGTTCACTGAAAAACAATTCCCTCGGCAGAACGCAACAGAAAGCTTTCAACTTTCGCGGAGTATTGCGCTACAATCCCGTCCACCAATGGATCATCTGGAGGATGGCAAAGGTCTCCAAAGTGTGGCTTAGCCTGGGTGGCAGAAGGTTCTCATAACTTAGAGTGTTGGGCTTGCGTCGGTGGCGCGGTGAGTGCGCCCCAAGACTGGTCAGCCCGATGGTTCGACGGTTTTCAAGCCGTAGATTCCGGCAAGAAGCGGTATGGCTTCCGGAAGCTGTCGGTAAGTTAACTCGATCTTGTATGAGAATCCGGGCGAATCGCGGTTCGCCTAAATGAAAGAGGAACGGAACTATGAAGCGTTTTCTGCCACTTTTGGGTATTGGTCTGGTGTTGCTGTTTACTGGCTGCATTGCTCCCACGACATACAGTCGCCGTCAGGCTCCGCCTCCGGCGCCTTGCCTGAAGCCCGTGGGACCGATCCGCAATGTCGCATTGATCAGCTTGATCAATGTCAATTACACCTATACGCCGAAGGATGCGGAAGGCGGACGGACATGGCATCGTGACGATGTTCTGAGCGAGCTCAACTCACTGGGAGTGTCGGACGGAAATACGTTTGCCGAGCCTAACGGCCAGCAGCCGAATTTCTACTTCACATACTCCATCACCAACGATGGACAGGATCATTTCACCGGAAGCCTTCAATTCTCAGGATGGGGCGAAGGAAATATCCATAACTTCTCGAAATACCAGTATCCCTACGCTTCGTCAGCTGTCCTCGTAAAAGACCTCACCGACGAAGCGTATGCGTTCATCCACGGAGGCTGGCACGACAATCGCCCGCAATGCCCGCAGAATTAAGAGACGGCCATTGAGTGTTGGCGGCGCCGTGTGCCGCCAACACTATTTGGAAGCGAATGCAACACCCTTCCACCCTTCCCGCTCCGCGATCGTATCCACAATGTATTGTCCGATCACCAGCGACGCCGTTGCCGCCGGTGACGGCACGTTGCACACGTGAATCATCTTCTCCGTATAGACGAAGCGGAAGTCGTCGATCAGTTTTCCGTCCCGGCCCAGCGCCTGCGCCCGCACCCCCGAGCCGCCCGGCTTGAGGTCGTCACTCGTCAGCCCCGGCATGAGCTTCTGAAGTGCGCGCACGAAGGCCGCCTTGCTCCACGATCGGTGATATTCGTCGATGGCGCTGCGCCAGTTTTTGGCGGCCATCTTCCAGAAGCCGGGAAACATCGCGGTGTCGAATGCGTCGTCCAGCGCAAACGAAGTCTTCGAGTAGCCTTCGCGCTTGAATGCCAGCACGGCATTCGGTCCAGCCTCCACGCCTCCTGCCACGCGCCGCGTAAAGTGCACGCCAAGGAATGGAAAGCGCGGGTCCGGCACCGGGTAGATCAGCCCACGGACGTAGCTGTGTTTCTCCGGCACAATGTCGTAATACTCGCCGCGAAACGGAACGATCTGCAAATCGAGCCCGGCGCCGGCCATGCGGCTCACGCGATCGCTGTGCAGACCGGCGCAGTTCACGACGAGGCGTGCACGGAAATCCCCGCTCGTCGTCTGCACGATCATCCCACTGTCCGCCTGCCGCAGTCCCACGACCTCCGTCGCCAGCGCAATTTCGCCACCCGCCGCGCGAATCAGTTCCCCGTATTTCTCCGCGACCAACCCATAGTCCGTGATCCCCGTGCCGGGAACGTGCATTCCGCGGACACCTGCCGTGTGCGGTTCGATCTCGCGAATCTCTTCCGCCGTCAACATGCGAAGGTTTGGAACGCCATTCGCAATGCCGCGCCGGTAGAGTTCTTCCAGCGCCGGTATCTCCGCCGGACTGGTGGCGACGACTACCTTTCCACACAGTTGGTATGGGACGCCGTGCTCGCGGCAGAAGCGCACCATCTCAGCCGCTCCCTGTACGCACAGCTTGGCCTTCAGCGAACCAGGTTTGTAATAGAGCCCGGAGTGGATGACGCCGCTGTTGTGGCTGGTCTGATGTGCGGCGACCTTTGTTTCCTTATCCAGAACTGCAAGCGAGAGCCGTGGATACTGGCTAACGAGCTTCCACGCCGTGGCAAGTCCGACGATCCCCGCGCCGATGATCAGGACATCCAAGCTTCCCAATTCGTTCGCACCCGCGACACTCGGCATTCGGGCCTCCAGTCACATCCCTACAATAATTGTTCTCCGCACTAGCCAGCATCGTCGCGGTAACCTGCGCCTGTCACTTTCTGAATACTACTGCTGAAGCCAGATTCGTCGTGGACAAGACAGTTGCCAACTGACTTCATAGCGCTCAACGGCGAATGAATGGTTCTGGAAAGAGCTTCCTATCCGGCGAAACCCCGCTCGCGGCTATGTCCCAGAAGAGGAACTCGGCACCCAGTGCTGCCTCACCAAATGCCAAGGCTCATCGATTGTGTTCAATTCGTAGTAAGGCGAACGCTATAGGGATATTCAGTGCCATACAAGTCCTCAATCAATAGAGTTGCCTCGAGTACGGATTCTCCTTCCGGCAACACGCCTGCAGTCGTCCCGACCAGAAAACCTTGCAAATAACTGCCGCGCCGCAGATTCCCAGTATGCCAGGTACGACGATTGAGGACGGCCCCAGGATCGAAGTTCAGATGGTGTGTTGCGGTCTGCAGGCAGTAGGATCGCTCGTGCTCTGAGCAGCGCGCAACCCAGGACACCGAATCCTGGAGCCAGCGCGCACGGAGACGAAAGTCACAGATTGTAACCGCGGACGATGCCACGATGCGCAAAGGCAGAATAATGCCGATGCCGCCCGGCAGCGAATACACATTGTCAAGTCCCTCTCTAGCTAGCTGCGTTACGCGCAACGGATAGTCTGGGGGTGCGATGCGGGCGCAATCGACGGGACAGCCTGCCGCTTGTAATCGGTGTAGTAATTGCCACTGCTTGGGAGAGGGGGCTTTTGTGTTCATTGTTTCGCTTCCCCGGCTGCTTCGTGTACATGGTGAACATCGTGTACGTTATGTACGTTGCCATCGATAGGTGCGTCGTGCACCGGCTGCCCTTCTAGTTTCCCGCACGACTGCTCGGAGACAACGCCTTGGTCGTTTTCTGTGGCGCAGTCGTCGCATCCCTCTTGCCACCCGGAAAGCACGGCATAAGTGGCTGATAGGCGATGGATGCGCCGCCTCGTACTGCTGTCGAGCAGAAGTGTGTACCCCGCGCTTTTTCGACCGGCGTAGAGACCCAATTGTTGGCGCAGAATCGCCCCCACCTTCTTGGCACTAATTTCCAAACGCTCGTGGCGGCCCACCAGAATGGCATTTACCAATTCGGCAATTTCCACGGTCAAGACTTCGGGCTTACCCTCGTGGCACAGGGTCAGCAGTGCCTCCACAACGATGGCAGCTAGCTCCTGCGAATGCTCAACTTTGTGCTGCTCGTCCATTGGGGAGAGCGCTGCAACAAGGCGTGCCTGGAGCTGCGGCGCTCCTTCGAGCGCGCTTCCCAGCGCGCGTGCGAGCACCCGAGTCTCGAAGGCAAACGATGGACAATCAAACCGCGAGCCACTGACTTGCAGATGATGCGAAAGGCGGTAATGCAGCAGTTGCGGGCACAGGGTGTCCATCAAATCTCGCGCCTCGGTGGCGTCGATGCGCTTGTACGCGAGCTGCGTCGGACGCATCGGTAGCGTCAATGCGGGACCTGGGATAGGCTCCCGCGTGCAAACAACAGTAGCATGACGATAACTGACTAGGCGGCCACCCTGCAATAGGCTCACCCGGGAGAGCGAAGTCGCTGCACATATCTCCTGCAGAGCCCGCTTGCTTGGCCGAGTCACC
>Ga0307375_10002829_pt1 | contig 17458 bp, 18 predicted proteins | sample TR1MG_FD_202531 | JGI IMG/M metagenome (GOLD analysis project Ga0307375, IMG submission 202531) | Soil microbial communities from Risofladan, Vaasa, Finland - TR-1 | ecosystem: Environmental > Terrestrial > Soil > Coastal area > Acid sulfate soil | place: Finland: Risofladan, Vaasa | collected... | reverse complement strand
ATGAGATCTCCCTTCGCCGTGGAGAAACCTGTTGATATAGCAAGACCCAAGACCATTGGTTGAGAGTGGAGAGGGGATTCCGAAGAAGTAGAAGTTGAAGAAGGCGAGGAAGAGATATCACCGTTGGTACGACTATGATTGGAAGCAGCTGCGGCAGCAGATCGGAGAAGAGATGGAGATCTGCGATCTGAAGAAGCAGCTAGAAGAAGAGGTTGGAGGTCATCAGTAGAGGATGCTAAAGAGGAAGACGAAGAAGAAGTTGCCGACGCCGATCCTCCTCCTGCCGTGGTTGAAGTAGGAGTATTGCCATTCGAGAGTGATGATCCTAAAACACCTCTTGGAATGGCCACTGCTGACTTTTGGTTGAGAGTAGCTGAGGGAATGAGAGATGGAGGGAGGTCCGGCCGAACCTGGAGAATTCCAGTTCCGTTGTAGAGCACGTGCTTTGCTCCATGTACGTCGAGGTGGAAGATTTCGGTTTCTCTATGCGGAATGCTCACCTTTGCCACAGGTACAGACTCTCCAGTGAGCGCAGATTCGTTCACCACGCATTGTCCCTGAACGAGAAGCAAGTCACATGGCACCGCTGTATCAGCTCTGATGTTCACCAAATCTCCAGGAGCGATGTCCCTTGAGCTGATGGTTTCAAATTGCATCTGACCAGTGGAGGGTTCTCGTCTCATCACTCTCACAACTGCTTCAGATTTGCACATCTCCGCCAACATCTCCCTATTCTTCCTCGCCTGCCACACGCTGAACAATGCCGAAGCGACAGCCATTACGAAGATACACGTAGCATATATCCAGTAGTCATCAGCGAGCCAGATGATGCACGAAGCGATTTGGAAGAGGTAGAACGGATGGATGACTTCCGTATAGAACAGTTTGAAATACGAGGGCACTGTAACATCGAGGGCATTTGCGCCATAACGCTCGACTCGAGAGGAGGACTCAGCATTCGAAAGACCAGAGGAATGGGAGGCGTAAAGTTGTTGGAAGCTTTGGGCCTGTAGCTCATACTTCACCTTCACCCATGACGATTCATGCGAAACAGGATGTGAAGACCAAAGATAACGATAATACATGTAGTCGACCCAGCGAACGGAGGAAGAGGAATGATGTACGCGGAGGATTTCGTAAACGACCGTGCCTTCGTCATAACGCTTCACCAGGATGCGATCCGCATCGCTAAGTGGACTGAATCCAAAGCGAACCACTGATTGAAGATAGGGGAGGATTTTCGCAGCCAGGAAGAAGAGACCACCAGTAAGAAGCACCAAAAGCCAATACAACAGAGAACGCAAGCCTGACGACTTCAAACCAATGAAAGTCACATCCTATTCAGAGAGAAAAGCATTTGAAACGATCATTAGGATCGATTCCTCATACGAAGCGGGTGGAAGGATGGGAATGAAGAGAGCAAAGAGAGGAAAGAGTAGGCAAAACGCAAGAGGACGCACATCTTCAGGTAGGTGCTGCTGATAGCTGTTCTTCAAGTCTGCACAGATCACAACAATGCAGGGGTATACCGTTAGGGACTCAGTTGGGAAATCGGATCGTGTTCCAGAACAGAAAGCGACCCACGTCTGCTGACGCCACGAGCCACGCCATGTCTGCGATAGGATGTGCTAACAGGCTGAAAAGTCATCTAGAAGGAGTGGGAAAGACAATTCAGGGGAGAAGAGACTCATTGAGGGCGGTATAGAAGCATGAGAGGGGAAAGAAGAGCGACGCTCACTAGAGACTTGCCATACCATGTGGCGGCTCATAGAGACTTCAATTAAGCGGCTGTCACGTACGAGTAGGTTGGAATTGATCTACTAATGATGTCTCGTCGACTAACACAGGACCTATCTCGTCCATCAGGACAGGGAAGATTGTGGCCTGCTTTGGGCGAAGGACTGACCCTATCCTCAGTAGTATGGACCGATCGAATGACGTCCATTCCCCCATAACGCTTCATGCCTGTCACAATTCATCAATGAGAATTCGATGTCAGTCTCAAAGAAAGCCACATGGAAGGGATTCGACCGGATCTGGATGGAGTTTAGTGCCCAACCGAGTCAGAATCCATCGTTATATGTGCAAGAATCGCTTGAATAGAGATAGAGAATGGAAACAGAGAGGATTCAGTCTTACTGAGGGTCAACGAAGCTACATTTTTGGCCTACAACAGAGAAGGCCCTTCAACGCTTGTACTTGATGACCACTTCTCCGGGGTCCACTCTGCCTCCAGAAGAAGACGGCTTGCCTCCTCCTCCTCCTCGTCCTTGGTGTCTCGGAGCTTGCCTCTCCCTCGGCTCTCTGGGAGGTCTTGGCTCGCGCACCTCCCACTCGACATAAGACCAGTTGGAAACATCGGTTCCATCCAAAAGCTCCCTGCTCGCAGCCACAACCACACAAGTCAGTACTCATTGAATAACAAGAACAAGAGCAAGGATATGCAACTGAAGAGGGGGATTCAAGGGACGTACTTGCCATTGAAGTCTGCAACGGCCTTCTCGGCGTCCTCCTTGTTCACGAAGAAGATTGCTGCCGTCTTCTTCTGGGGGTATGTCCTAACGAACTTGATTTCGGATCCATCGAGCAAAGCCTAATGCATATCAACCAACAAATGAGGGTAATGTGGTGTTAGTGAGCTGGAAATGGGTGATTAATGGAGACAACACAAAAGTGGGCCGCTGATGGGATCTCATGCAGTTGGCGTACCTTCATTTCCTCCTCAGTGAGCGGGCAATTGGTGACAGCAACCTTATATCCACGTTCTGCCTCCGTCATCGGGGGCTTGGGCTCTCTGGGCTCCTTGGGCGCGGAGTGTGACTTTCTCACGGTCTGATCGAACTTGTCGTGCTTCCAAGATCCATCTTTTCCCTACGATCGTATGGATATATTCATAGAGGAGGCGTGAAGACGGGTTTGGTGCCAGTAGAAGGAGGTGGGAAAGCGTTAGCGCGAAGAGATTCGCGAGAGGCAAATGTGTGTGTGTGTGCAGCAGGCCTTCCTTGACATGCGATCTCTGATGTGTAGATGACCAACGCGTTGACCAAGGTCCGCACGAAGCATATCACGCCAAACGAGGGGTCAAGAAGGACCAAGAGGGAGGAGGGAATGAGGGAGACATACGGAGTAGGGAGAATCGCGCTCACGAGGCTCGCGGCGCACTGGACCCTTCGATTTCGGGGCACGGGACTTCTTGTTCTCCTTGATGATATCGTCCAAGGACTTGCCAACATGTTCAGCATACGCGGCCATGACTGGTGATTCAAACAGGAGGCCAGTGGAGACTGGAGGCCAGTGGAGGTATTCGAGCCGCGGGTTCAGCCTAAAATGGGAAATGGAGCCTAAAATAGGAGAAATGGAACTTGTCCTCTCTGCTCCCGATTCAAAGTTCGGTCAAAAAGCACTCCGTTGTGCGCCGTCTTAACGCACAGCGCCTCTTGAACTCACCCGCTTAGTGTAACATGGATAGGCGTCTATTTTTCGTTGCCCTTTTGGCTGCGTGCCTGTTGGTAGCCGCCAGGGGCGACTATCTCTCGGTTGTCTCTTGGCAGTCCTCCGTTGTCACGACCTGCGCCTCCTTGGCTAGCAGTGCCTCGGCCACATTGTACAACCTGAACACGACTTCCAACTTTTCTGCTTGTGTGTACCTCTTGAGTGGTCAGTATGGTCAGTTTTACTGCTGGACAAACGGAACGGCGAACGTCACCCTCTCTCCCAACACTGATTGCTCCCCCCAAACTGGTGCCCCCGGAAATTTGGCCGTGAAGCCTGTGGCATACGATACACCGGCGTGCTGGGGCCCCTCGGAACTGCCTACCTTCAGTGTTGCGGCCTACCTCCAAATCACGTGCTACGCCGGTTCTATTCCTGTTCCGGCCGCTCCCAGCCCTCCAGTTGCTCCCACTCCAACATCCACACCTACTGCGGCACCAATTGCCCCGACCGCAGCGCCAACTTCAACGCCGCACGCACCGACTGCTTCGAGTCCAGTCTCTTCGCCCTCTGGCAGCGCTCCCTCCTCTGCCCCAGTTGTCTCATCTCCTGTTGCCGCTCCTGTTGCCGCTCCGAATGCTGGTATGGCCATCGTGGGTGCCAACATGTGGTTCACTGCTTGCACCGGAACCAACTGCACGAACCCGACCGTCTCCACGAACATGACCGCCGATATCAACGCCTGCCAACCCTATGGAAGTGATTGGTACATGGTCGATTGCTCTACTACTGTGGGTCTCCCCTATGGTATGAAGTGCTACGATTCTGGCTGCATGACGTGCGACGCCTGGCCCATCGTTCAAAATCCTCCCTACTCCTGGAACATCCCTCGTTGTGTGAACACCACTGCCGTTGGAGGTCTCTCTGCTACGTGCTCCCCCATTTACGCGTATCAGGTGCCAATTGCCCCTCCCACTGTGCCAATCACCCCACCGACCGCACCGACCGCACCGACCGCACCTTCGACCCCCGTAGCACCCACTCCAGTGACCCCCGTTGTGACCGTGGACTACGCGGCTCAGTTCGGAACTTCATGCAACAGTCCTGCCATCTTCGGCTCCTTCGCCAACTCCACCTCGTGTCAGACCGTTTACTCAGGCTCCGCGTACGCCGTCGCTTACTGCACCTCCAGCGGCGCACCCATGGGAAAGGTGTGCACCGTCTCGTCTTGCAGCTCTCCCTCTGGATGTACCTCCTTCTCTGGCACTGGCACAGTGTGGGGACAATCGATTTGCATCACCACCTCGCAGAACATCGCCCTCTCTCTCACCTGTGACAACCACACCATCCCCGCGCCTCCCCCGGCTCCAGTCGCTCCGCAGGCCCCCGTCCCTCCTCCAGTCAGCTCAGGTGGACAGATCACCTTCACTGCGTATATCGACAACAAGTGCAGAACTGCGGCCACGGAGCTACTTCTCGTCGCCAACATCTCACTCTGCCAAAAAGCATCCGCCGCAGGACAGACCATCTACATGAAGGCAGATTGCTACTCGAGCGGCATCATCCACGGAGCGATATGCGGACAAGATCCCACGTGCACCTCGTGCAATGCACTCCCACCGGCACCATCCGGACTCTGCGTGCCGTACGCCGGATTCAACTTCGTCAACGGCATCATGGTCACTTGCCCCGTTGTTCCTCCTCCCAGCACTCCTGCACGCACCAGCAGCGCCTCAAAACTCGCAAGCGGACTCCTCTCCATCATCATGGTGATCGCCCTCTTGGCTCTCTCATTCTTCTGAGGATGAGCTGCACTTCGCCCTATTATCCTCCTCCTACTCTTCAACACCACCGCTGTCTAGAATGTACTTCTACGTTTCGTTACGCAACTCCATTATTCCCCAGATTCTTTAGGGGGTGCAAAGAGGGGTTCTTAGGGGATCCCCTGCAGCCGCAATCCCTCTCTCTCTCTCTATCTCTCTCTCTCTCTCTCTCTCTCTCTCTCTCTCTCTCTCTCTCTCTCTCTCTCTCTCTCTCTCTCTCTCTCTCTCTCTATCTCTCTCTCTCTCTCTCTCTCTCTCTCTCTCTCTCTCTCTCTCTCTCTCTCTCTCTCTCTCTCTCTCTCTCTCTCTCTCTCTCTCTCTCTCTCTCTTTCTCTCTCTCTCTCTTTCTCTCTCCCTCTCTCTCTCTCCCGCAATCTCTCGCTCTCTCTCAGCCGACCTCCACTCCCACTTCGAGGGCTCTCAAACCATGTCCCTTGCCCTCAAGTCTCGGGGTCTTGTAGCCCAATCTAAGGCTTCTGTCCTTCACAGACAGCCGTATCGACCCGATGGTACTGCATTTGGTCCCCGCAAATCGTTCGTGGCATCTACAATGGACTTGGAAAGATGGGCGACCCGACTTGGCTATTCCCAGGAGCGTCTCGAGGAGCTGCACAAGAAAGGACTACTGAAGAAGATTCTACAGAATGGCATGAAGGGAAACAACTATCAGTGGTATGACAAGAGAACTGGTTGGACCAGGGGTAAGTCAAAACGCGTCGGTGTCTTGGCCGTCAAACTAGGCATGAAGATGGAGCAGGATTGGTGGGGTACTGCACACGCCGTTACTGTCCTTCAATTGCTCGACAATGTTGTACGTTCCATATTCCATTCTACACTCATTGAATTGCAAAAACGAGACGCATACATGTACACACGCTAACAGCCAGTTCCTCCTCTCAATGACAGGTTACACAAGTGAAAACTGAAGATGGTGAAGGCTATCATGCATTGCAAGTTGGTGCTGGACTTAAGAAGTTGAAAAAGGTATGAAGACTGATGAGAGCGCCTATCCAACACTTGCAACTTCCATTTCTCGTTTGTGCTCTGCTGTCAACCTCCTGAACCAAATTTACCCCATGATCATCTTCTAATTTGGCTTTCGTGACGTACTTTCTCCTCAGATAACCAAACCATTGATGGGTCACTTTGCAAAGGCAGGTACTGCTCCGAAACTCGTTCTTCGTGAGTTCCGCGTCTCCAAGGATGCTTTGGTTCCTCTTGGTACTCCTATTTATGCTCAACACTTCAAGCCTGGTCAATTCTTGGATATTCGCGCGAAATCGAAGGGCAAGGGATTCTCAGGAGCGATGAAACGTTACGGAATGTCCGGTGGCTATGCTTCACACGGTCAATCAGTCAGTACGTGTTTGGATTTGCATTCTTCATGTTGTGTGTCCTAGTCACGTTCTTCTGTCATTCCCCACTTTTGATGCCCCTGGAGTGCCTAAATTGTCGATCGTATCCTGACTGAGCCGTCTCGCTCCTCTCCCTCCCCTCACGCTGCCAACTGTGTGTAGCTCATAGATCGCTTGGATCTACTGGTATGAATCAGAGTCCAGGCCACGTCTTCAAGGGCAAGCCGATGGCAGGACACATGGGTGCCGAGTGGCGAAAGGTGTACAATCTTCGTCTTTTGAAGGTGAACACCGAGGAACAGGTGCTGTACGTGCTTGGCTCCGTTCCAGGCCCAAAGGGAGCCTTCGTTGAGGTCACCGATGCCATGTTGGTGCCGCACACGCGAGTACCGCCCTTCCCAACATTCTTCCGCAAACCTGGACTTGTCCAGCCTAGATTCCTCTACTGGCGATTCCCGGATCCGTATAAGCAGGTTCGTGAGATCGATTGGGAGCTCCGCGCGAGCGAGGCCGTCGCAGCACTCAGGGCAGCACAGGCGGCTGGAGAGGCAGAAGACGCAGCAGCGAGCGCGCCAACGAGCGCAGAGGAGGCCACCGCGGTGCGCAAGAAGTAAACGCGCCCCAATCGCGAGTCGCATCGAACGAAATCCGGAACTGCCCGTCACTCCCGTTCGAAGTTGCCCCAAAAACCTCACCCCAATGACGACGACGACGACGACGACGACGACAACACCAAAATATGATACACACCACAGTTTGTGCCAAATATACAACAACAGTAGTAAACACACGACCCAATTGAACACCACTTAATGTCGGACGATCAAGTTTCCGCGACTGGCCGGGAGATGGGAGAAGTGCTTCCCCTACCTTGGCTGGGACATTTCAAAAGACAATTGACATAAGGAATAGAGGAGAATTACAGAATAGGACTGTACAATGGTACACGCATATTGACTGTGTGCGCCTGAAACGTTTGGTTCGCGCTCTCATTGGCCGAGCTCAGATGGCGAGTGCTTCATGAGCCCCAATCTGTGCTCCATGAGCATGTGGACACTAGGAAGTGCAGTTTCTCTGTTTTGAGGTACGTTGAGGTAATCGTTGAAGTCGATTTCGGTGTCTGCGCCAGTCATCGATTCGAGACCAGCGAATTCGCTCTCCAAGACGGGCAAGCGCTGAATACCAGAAAGAATACGCTTCTCCATCTCCATTCTCATCACCATATGAGAGCCATAGACGTTGTTAAGGGCGTGGTTGCGCAAAAATTGGTGGTTACGGAAGCGCTTCAGAAAGTTTGCGTCAGCAGAGATTCTTGGCCTTCAATCAGTCCGAAAGGGGTATAGGTCCAGAAAGGTGATTATCGTAGAGGATGGTATGCATCAAATAAGGGAAGTGACGTACAGATTTCTCCAAGCGTTGGACAGGATGAAGGGTGGTTTGATCCTTCAACTTCAGCTCCAGATGGCTCTCGTTGCTGTGGGCTCTGGCGGTATCCTATCAACGATGAATCACAAGAAAATGGCGTCAGAACATGCGGAAAGGGGGGGCATAGGACTGTCTCATGTGTAGTGACGAACCATGACGGGAAGAATGAGGTACAACAGGTATCGTCCCGTGTGTACGTTCAAGATGAGGCCCTGCCACTCACATCCTCAACTTCTGCCCTATCAATGATCACGATTCTGAAAGAAGCAACTTCGTATGATGAGAAACTCTACTTTTCCACTCAACTGTGGATACCAGCAGGGAGCAAGGCGACATCGAAACAGTCTCACAGTTCATTGGGCGCTCTTCCTCGTCCATCCTACCACATTCGATTGTAAATACTCTATTTAAGTCTCATCGATTCTGAACCTGGGGGCTAGAAACGTCTTTCATGAGCCTGATGCCCGCGACGATTCGCAACTTTTGAGGCGCCTCGTTTCGGATGTCAATGAGGTTTTTCTTGGACACTCACAAATGAAAGATGATCACATGCACAGTTTCAAGTTCAAATTGCCAAGAGACGGCCGAAGAAACTTAATATGAGGGGAACAAACAGTCCAGGAATGTGCGTTTCGTCTTCTGCCCTCTGTTGGACCCTTTCCGCACACTAGTACCCCACCATTCGGCCCTCAAATCGTTCTTGATATGTTGTTTTACGTTGAAGTTGACCAAGTCTTGTTCTGGACATCTGGGCATGGTGGGCCTGCAGCGCCAAACGTCAGTGCCATCTCCTACCTTCTTCATTCCACGTCCTTCATCTGCTCGTCGCTCCCCAAGTGACCTCATTCGTCCTGTATCTTTCTCTTGCGCTTCCATTGGAGTTGGATTTGCTGAGTTTGAACGTTGTACAATTCCGAACCAGTGCGATCTTCCCTCCCGACCTCCTAAAAGACGTGCCCTTCGCCCTCCTCCATGTCTGATGTTCCCCGAAAGAGGTCCACTTTACAGGACGTCACTGCAGGAACCTTTGCCGGAGTGATAGGCACTGTTGTGGGTACGTTTTTGGGTTAGAATTCGCCGTTTGTTCGTGAGAGGTTCTTCGCTGACAGCCTTCCCCGTCTCTTGCCTCTAGGACACCCTCTCGATACGATCAAGGTTCGCCTTCAAACGCAACCTGGTCATTACCATGGCATATTCGATTGTGGAGCAAAGATTGTGAAGAGCGATGGTGTACGTCTCTCTCTCCTCGTCCCCGTATCTCTCCACTCTCTCCAGGCTGTCTCGTGAACCACCAAGGCACCTCGTTTCTAGCTAACAACACCGTTCTATCCGTTTGTTCATAGGTGAGAGGTCTCTTTCGTGGTCTTGCAAGTCCAATGCTGAGTTTGACGATCCTCAATAGTGTTGCCTTTGGCCTGTATGGCTGGTGCAAAAACGCGGTTCGAAGCGTGAGTCACGGCAACGTCGTTGTTGACCGTTTCCAGTACTTTATCGCCGGTTGTGGTGTCGGATTGGCTTCTTCGTTCTTATCTACACCGTTTGAAGTCGTTAAGGTGAAGATGCAGCACTCCTCTGGCAGCCTTTACACCGGTTCCACCGACGCCGCCATTCAACTCGTACGTGCGCACGGTGCTAGCGTTCTCTTCACTGGACACATCGTGAACACGGTACGCGAGATGGTATTCTGCACGGCGTACTTTGGAGGATACGAGAGCCTGAAGCTGTACCTAGCAGATCAGATAGAGAAGTCGACCGGAAAGCCAAACGTTCAACTCGCCATCCTGTTCGCTGGAGGGTTCGCTGGCATGTTGGGATGGCTAAGCAGTTACCCATTGGATGTGTTGAAGAACCTGAAGCAAACTCAGCCACTCCATGGAACATGGTGGAGAAGGGGAGAGTTCTCCTGGACTCTCGCGAGAAGGCGATTTGCAGAGCACGGATGGTCAGGATTCTACAAAGGCATTCGCCCTTCCATCATCAGAGCCTTCTTCGTATCAAGCACGAGGTTTTCGGCGTACGAATTCGCAATCAGAATGTGGCAGGTGTTCTACGAGAAACAGGCGCAACTTGCCTCTCAAACTTCCAGCGCTTCCACCCACGGGCCACAGGAGGCAAAGGACTCCTAATCCTAAGATTTTGTGTACTATTGAGCCAACGGATCTGTACATACTAAAGAGCTCCAATATCCAGACTGCCTGAGACCACAAGGACGCCATCAGGGGTAACACGGGGAGACGACCGGCTTTCAGATGCGAAGAGACACCTCGACCTATCAATCCCCTCAGCTTCTTTGGATGAAGGCTTTAAGACTCTAAAACGAATAAGTTTGTTTATAGATACAAGGTACAAGTAGTGGTGGTGTCGTCTTGGAGCTGCTTGGTATAGTGGTGTCCCAGTGTGCGCTTGGGCTTCGCACATGCGTGAAGCTCATAGGGTTACATGAGGTTGCTTTTTTTTACCATAGAATACATAGAACACACGAGGCGACAAAAGAAGCTGTTGTTGGGAGAGGAGGGAGGGAGGGAGGGGTGAATGAGGCCGGGAGGGGGGTTGCAACCGCGATCCTGAGCCAGTCAAGATCTGACTCTCTCACACCCGCTTTGTATGTACACACAACAAATAGCAAATCACCATTAAAATGGACTTTGATCCATATCGTCGCTCACATGAGAGATGATTCTGTGGGATATAGGCTGAGCTCGTCGGCGGGGTAGTCCACAAAGTCGTTTGGCAAGCCAGCCGATGATGAGAGATTGGTGGTGTCGTAGCCGTATGTTGAGGAAGATGAGTTTGAGTGAGGCGAGAAGATCATTGCAGCAGCAGCAGCAGCAGCAGTGTTGTTGATGTTGATGTTGTTTGATGATGCAGATTGAATTTGCAAGTGTTGGATGGAGCTGTTGCTGTTGTTCAGGATCATGCCCCCATTCATGCTGCTTCCAAGGCTTCCACTGCTGAGATTGATGATGGGGTTGTTGTTCGGCGTGGGAAGTCCTCCGCTATGGTGTTGGTGGTGTTGTTGTTGTTGGTGGTGGTGGTGGTAAGGAGAGGAAGAGCCAGAAGTGACGAGGGTCGTCGAAGTGCTGCCGTTGGACGACGGTGAGTGCATTCTTGAATTCACTGCTGCTGGAGACGTCGCTTCAGTCTTGATCATCTTCTCGGCAATGTGATGTTGTGACATGACCTCCACGTGTCTCTGCGTCCTGGCGAGTTCCTGAATGAGCCAAGAGATGGTCTCCTCCTGCGTCTGCGTGCGGCGTTTCATTTGCGTGAGTTCAGTGAGCAAGACGTTGTTCATGCTCTTCAGGTACGCCACGTCCTCTTCAATTGAGGAGGAGGAGGATGAAGAGGAAACAGATGAGGGGGAGAGGTGAGAGGTGGAGGCGACGAGAGAGACGGGCGTGAACACTTGGTTCGAGGGCGCGGGCGTGCTCGCGGTGGAGGAAGAGGAGGATGGAGGCGACTGTGGACCCATGTATGAGAGGTGTTGGTGGTGGTGTTGTTGGTGTTGGTGTTGGAGGGAGGATGCAGTGGCACTCTTGGCAGTCGTGTTCATCACCGCAGAAGCGGGGGTCGTCACGGCGTGTGGCGTCATCACCGGCGTTGCAAACACTTCCTCGGACTTCACCTTCTTCGGCATCGACTGTTGACCAATGAAATCCTCGCTTTCGTCACTAGAACACCAGGGATTGCACGCAAAGGGAGACCAAAACGGGGAAACAACGAGGAGGCGTTGATGAGGTGAGCGTGTGTGCATCTGGCGGTCAAATCCCTTTCTAGGCATCCAACATGGGGAGATCATATGCAGTGAATGTGTGTGCGCTTATTTGTGTGGGAAGGAGAGAGGGAGTGGGGAGAATGGAAGGGGCGTACGCGTTGGGGCCTCCTGAGCGCTTCGATTGTCGGCGGCGCTGTATCTTCGCAATCAACTCTGGAGAGTCTCTCTGGAACATTTTGTCGTCGTGCGTGAACTGGTGCATCCAAATACGAGGAGGCGAGGGAGGAGAAGGTGTCAGCAGGGAATAGCAGCAGGCGAACAGAAACACAGAAGGAAAGGCGCAAGACCTGAGGCCGTGTGCAGTAGCGAGATACACTCTGAAGGCCAGATATAGGAAAACGCACCATCCAATTCTCATTGTCAACCTTATGGAAGCCGTAGATGTTCAGTTGTCTGAGGAGGAGGGGGAGAGGCACAAACAGGGGGCAACAGATGGCAGGAGAGACGACAAACACACCCGTCAGTTTTACAACTCCAGCACCACCGAATTGGGCCAAGGTGAGAACGAGAACGCTGCATAATCAAGAAACGCACCTCACAAAGCTACAAAAGTTGTTGTGCTTGAAGTACTTGGGCAGAACGGTGGACGAGAACTCCGTCGGATTCCAAACGAAGAATGAGCCTCCCTCAGGACCCCAGGAGATGAAGGGCGCATTCTCTGTATCGTTCAGCTACATTATTCCAAATGTGAGAGGGCAAAATGGTGAGCACAAACGAATGCACAAAGCAGGGAAGGTTTGGCAACAGGGATGCACGATCAGACTAAATCCGTACCATCGTAAAGAGCTTGGATACGAAAGGGTAGCTAGACGTCATGTTGGTGTGGGTGTCGGACGGACGTCAAGGAGGAACTGAGGGTAGAAATGAGTTGCAGAATTCGTGGAGGATTTTCCTGCGCAGGGAAAGGTGACGACACCCATAGCTTCTGAGAAGCCTGCCACCGAACCCCACTGTCCCGATCGTTGACGATCGGGCATCTCATCATCCCACCACCCCAGGTCATGTTTCCGTATGAAAGCCGTCTTTCTGCTAGTAAATTACGTATAAATCACCCCCTGTAGCCTTTGGCCATCATAGTAGCAATATCAAGCCGCGCAATTGAGTTACAAAATGATGTTCCTGCCTCTCGATGTTGTTGGCTTGTGCCATCGTATGATACATTCTCTTGTTCTTCATGATGGTGCCATGACATCAATCTCTATCTTTCCAACGAGCGATGCCGGTCCGGACATGTAGAGCGGATGGAGTGGTTGACCGGTGTTTGAGGTTTCCGGGTTCCATTCTATAGTGAGAGATCCTCCTGGTAGGTGAACGTCAACAGTGTGGTTGTCTATTGGCTTGTTCAGAGCGATAGCGCGTAGTATGGATGCGGCGCCGACAGCGCATGCGCCGCTACCGCATGAAAGAGTCTCTCCGGCGCCTCTCTCCCAAACTCTCATCTTTACTGCCTCCGATTGAGTTGACGATGCCGTGACGAACTCGACATTCGTTTTGTGAGGGAAAATGGAGGTTGAGTTTTCAATGACAGGACCATGAGTGGTGACACTGAAGCAGTCGAGGGAAGAGAGTCGAACGGAGGCGTCCTTCTGATCCGGCAAGAAGATGACGAAGTGTGGGTTCCCCATTGAAATTGAGTACCCGACGAATGTATTCTCCATAATAGAAGGTACCGATACGTTATTGGAGAGAATCTCGGGCAAACCCATGTCAACACGAACGCTCACGACGCTTGCGACCAGCGAAGAGGGCGCTGACGGAGAAAACGTGCTCTCAATCGATGTCTTTGGAGCTGACAACAGCGATACTGTTACAATTCTACTCAAAGTCTCCACTCTAAAGGTATCGCTCATAAGAGGCTTATCAGCAAGATGTCTAACGAAGAACGAGACACAACGAACACCATTTCCACACATCTCTGCCACAGAGCCATCAGAGTTGAAGATTCGCATGAACACATCTGCCTTTTGGGAATCTGTAGGATGGTCTACCAAAAGAAGTTGATCGAAGCCAATACCAAAGCGACGATGACCGAGTTGAGCGGCGAGGGGAGAAATACCACTTGAATCCAATTGGAAGAGCTCCAAGACATCAGAAACGCGGCCATCCATCACAACGAAGTCATTTCCGGTACCGTGCATCTTATGAACAAACAATCGGCGGACACTCATGACGGACGTTGAGAGGGAGAGTGGGCGAGAGCTCCCAAGGACCCAGCAACCACTTCCAGGACTTGGTGACCACAACATCCGTTTTCCCCGCTGTAGTCATGAAACTCCCAAGGAATTGAGAACCATTCAGATCATATAGTCCAATTGAGAGGCAGAACGCTGTCGGTAATGAAACGGGCACTTCAAACGGGCTTGTCCACAATTACAAATGGTGCGGCGCTGTCGGTATCGGCGAACTATCTTCTTCAGTGTTCTCTGTCCGTCCTGTAGGTATGGATCCCAAGATCGCATATGTTCAGTTTCCGATTCGGTTACCCGAGGCTCATGGAGGGTCTGCAACGAGTGACCGGCATGTTTCGGCGCGTAGCCAATTGCAACGCTTCTTGTAGTCCTTTTACCCGGTCTTACCTCCGATTATGTGCCTGTATCCGACGAATCTAACGAAGTTATGATCTGTTCTTGTCTATTCGTCCTGCAGTAGTGTGGAAGAGCCCCTGTAGACGGCCTCGTTGCGATTGAATTGATACTCTCGCTGTAGCATCTTTATATCCACTCCAACCATGGGAGGATGCGTTTCATCCGATATCTCACAAGGTTCTGTATCGTATGCATTCGATTTTAATGGGGAACCAACGACGTATGAGACCGAAATTTGGATGAAGACGAGCGAGCTCCTCGGCAAGGCCTCTGGACACTTGCGAGCGCTTACAGAGTACAAAGGATGTGATCAAGTGATTCGTGCTGTACGTATTCTCCACTTTTCTGTTCTATCATGTGCCTGCCATGTCCTGTTTCCGGGTTTCTGGATTTGGCTCCTTCGCTCCCGTGCTTGCATCGTCGCCTTTCATTGTAGTTCCAGAAGCGATTGTGCGTCTTTTCATGGCTAACCTCCATTTGGTCGATCATGTTCATTAGGCTTTGTCTGATCCATCGGCGGAAAACGAGCAGGAAGCTTGGCGCTCCATCGAGAAGGCTGTTGATCAGCTGTACACGTTCTATCTGTATGCTAAGGAGTTGGAGGAGGCGATGCCGGCACTGTTGACAACGATCTGTTTGAATCCCGATGTGCCAGTGAGTCAGAACAGCGCCACGGTGAAGTTGCTGGCACGAATGTTCCACTTCGCCTTCCACTTCGACGAGCTGAAGATGAACGCCCCCATGATTCAAAACGACTTTTCGTACTATAGGCGAGTGGTTGCGAGAATGAAGCCAACTGGTGGTGGTGGTGCCACAGCAGGTGCTACGTCCTCGACCTCATCCGCGAAGAAGAAGACCAACCTCACTCAGGAGGAGGCCAACAAGATGTCCTTCCACTACGCGTACCCCACTCCTGTCATGAAGGTTCTCATCGGCGCAGCAGTTCAGATGAGCACGGCAACTCAATTGGTGCCTGCACTCGCAGAGATTGGAAACGCGGCGTGCCAAATGGGAATCAACGGCGTAGGCGCAGAAGATCCTAAGGTCATCCTCTGCCTCATGACCGGGTGCATCATCCTCGTCGACCACGTCGCCACCGCGGGAGCATTCCACAAGAAGACTCCCATCAGAATCAAGCAGTGCATCACTCTACTACAATCGCAACAGGGAACGGAAATGCTACTCAACCCAATCCGATTCAGCACACTCCACTTCACCGACGATACCACCCCTCCTGCAGTTAGCAAGCTTCTCAATGGATAAGGAGACCTTACACAACGCGACAGAGGAGAGAACATGCGAAAAGGATGACGCACTGCGGCGGAACAAGGCTCGTTTCTCTCCTCTCTCTCTCTCTCTCTCTCTCTCTCTCTCTCTCTCTCTCTCTCTCTCTCTCTCTCTCTCTCTCTCTCTCTTGACAACAGCTCGATGTCTCTCCCGACCTCCCAAATCACATCTCAAAACGTCTTGTGTTAATCGTATGTACATTATGTGACACTTTCTCTCTTATTACAGAACATGGGTTGTATACGTAAGAGTGATGCTGTGTTTCTGTGTTTGGTGGGGGTATGGATGGCTCACGGAGGAGGCGCCGTCGTCGGTGGCGGTGGCGGTGGCGGGTTATCGTCCTTCTTCACCTTGAAGTGTCGTTTTAGAGTGCCCTTGTTCAATTGGTCCATTGCTACGTCTCTTGCGTGAGCGATCTTGTCGTGCAGGTATTGTGACGCTCCCTTGTCTCCATTGGCAGCCATGAGCAACTCGAATCTCTTCTCTATGTCCTCTTTCGTAGCAGCGGAGAGGTGTAGCACCTTTACGGCTTCACTTGGATGCATTGCGCGCTTATTGGGGTCCGTACCGGGCGGGGCTTCTGCTTCCGCCGGCATCTCTCTCCTGATCTGTCTGAACCAGTTCCTCATCGTCTCACCTTGCGCATTTCCAATGAAATCGTCTCCCTCCTTTCCCCAATACTGGCTCGGAGGATCCTCAGTCTCGAGATTCTTGCGCAAACGCCTACGTTCCATCCTCGATAGAATCTGTCTCTCCCACGCCTTGTTCACCTCACGTCGGAACACTTCCTTATTGCCAACCTCATCTATCAATCGGCGTCATCATAATTAGTAGGGAGAGAAGGGTGTTAGACAGCAAGAAACCGAGAAATTGGGAAGGCGAAGGGGAGATCCAAAGAACGCACTCGATACCTGCTTCCAGGCTGCGACTACTGACCGGCCAACGACCGAGCCAAACACTTGCGTGAGCACCTTCACAATCTGTAGGAAAGAGGGGAGCAAAGGGGTGTCAGAAGATCCGGAAGGTGTGCAACATCGTTCGGGAGGATATGACGCCTTTTTCTGCATTCTGCAGGTCGCAATCACCAGTGACGCTCTTGAAATAGGGACGATAGAGTTCGTACTGGCCAAACCATGGGGGCTTTGAGAGAGAGAGAGTGTGTGGGGGGTTGGTCTTTGCACTTGAGAGTGAATCCAGATTGAGACCCCCGTATGCCCTCACTTGATATGTCCATAATGTGTTTTCATTAGTAAGAGCCGTAGCTTATCGTTTTTGTTGGTTGGGAGAGTTCAGTTCTACTGCTTCTTGACGAGGATGCCCTCCGAGTTGATGGAGAGTTGCACGTTAGCCAGCTTCTTCTTCTTGTCCTCCAATCCGTACGCTCTGTCCTCTGTTCTGCGCTTTCCACGTTGCAAGTGCTCAAGGAGCTTTCTCTTCTTGTTTGGCATCATCGCTTGGGCCATGGCTTGAGCCTCGTCGTCCTCCTGCTGCGCCGCGGATCTCTTCCTCTTGGCGTCGAATTCGCGTCTGATGCCTCTGTTCTTCACGGAGTGCTTTGCCATGTAAGTGTCCATCTCGTCCACGTACTCTTCCTCCTCCTCCTCATTTTGCCCGTCTGCTGATGATGATGAAGTGGGCTTCTGCTTCTTCTTCTCGTCGTCGTCGTCATCCATGCCGTTCTCCTCCTTTCCGTACTTGCCCTTCTTCTCTTCAGCCAATTCTTGAGCGTACGTAGTCTCTTCGTCGTCAGACTCCTCTGAGTCGGAGGAGATGGAA